>JACCDS010415906.1_pt1 | contig 12105 bp, 10 predicted proteins | sample 7446441 | NCBI WGS metagenome assembly JACCDS01 (sample SAMN15323445, study PRJNA562643) | freshwater metagenome | isolation source: river surface water | place: USA:Blue River Watershed | collected 2017-08-17
AGTGACGAAGGGGCTTTGCGAAAGTATCGCGCCTCCCTGGGTGTTGTCTTCCAGAGTTACAATCTTTTCCCCCACATGACGGCCCTCGGAAACGTGATGCTCCCCCTTGTCGCCGTGCACGGGATGGGGGAGGGGGCGGCCGAAAAGATATCCCTCGAGGTCCTCGGGCGTCTCGGAATGGCGGATCATGCGGCAAAGCGGCCCTCCCAACTCTCCGGCGGACAACGCCAGCGGGTGGCCATCGCCCGGGCCATGGCACCGAAGCCGAGACTCCTCCTCTTCGATGAGCCGACCTCGGCTTTGGATCCGGAGATGACCGCGGAGGTCTTGGAGTTGATTGCGGGGTTGAGGGAAAGCGGAACCCCGATGCTGCTTGTCACCCACGAGATGGGATTCGCGCGCAAGGTGGCCGACCGGGTTGCTTTCCTGGCGGAGGGGCGTGTTCTGGACCAAGGCCCTGCAGGAGAATTCTTCGCCAACCCGGCCTCCCCCGAGGCCCGGCGCTTTTTGGAGAAGGTGCTCGCCTACTGACATCACCCCCATAAGCGAAAGACCCCGCCGTTGCCGGCGGGGCCTTCGTGTCAGTTAACCAAGAAACCTTTTAGAAGGAGTATCCGACGCTGGCGCCGGCGTAGAACTTGCTGATTGGCGTAGGGGTCATGGAGACCGAGTTCATCAGGTCAGGCTGGTAGGTGTAGGCGGCATAACCGGTGAGGGAGATGTTTTGGGTAATCTTCCAGGTGACGGGAGCCACGATCTGCCAGTTGTTGAAGCCGAAGACCTTCTGCCCTTGGTTGTTGACATTGTACCCGAAGGAGATGTTGTACTGGGTCACCGGATTGAAGCTCACGATGTCCTTGTAAAGGGGCACCGAGGCAGCGAGGGCGGGACTCAGGAAGCTCGATCCCGCATTGATGCTTGCATAGTTGTAAGGAGCGGCCTGACCAAGCTCATAGTAGTAAGTGACCGAGGGTGTCCATGCCACTGAGCCGGTCTTGACCGTGTAGTTGGCCGTCACGTTGACCTCGTGTTGGATACCCGTGCCGCCGGGCCTGTAGGTGCCACCTGGGAAGGTGTAGTTGAAGTAGTTGTACATGGTGTAGCCGCAGCCGAGGCCGAAGTTCCCGAAGGTGTGCAGGTAGTTGATCGGGATATCGAGCTCTGTGTAGGGCTTGCTGTTGTACGAGGACGGGAAACTGTTTTGTCCCACGGCCACGCAGAACCAGAGCGGCATGGTGAGCGTGTCGTTGGCAGTGATGTGCCAGGTTGGCGCAACGGTTACCGTCCAGATTCCGGTGTTGGGGATCCAGTCGATACCGCGGAAGTTGTACATGCTGTCATAACCCGTGCTGATCGTGCCGGTGAAGGTCGGGGTCGGGGTTTCGATTGCAACGGGTTGCTTGGCGTTTTTACCGCTCGAGACGGAATTGGTATCAGCCCTGAGGCCGGAAGCCGCGGCGACGGCGCAGAGCGCGACTGCCGCGAGGTACGAAGTCTTGTTCATGATAGGAGTTGGTTTGGTTTTGTTGGGCCGGACTGGTTGAAGTCCGTACTGGCACTCGAGAAAGCAAGAGTCGTGCCAAGTGTGATTCAACCGTTCCTACAGAGTAAATAAATCAATTTGCGCAGATTCCTGTGGGTGGATGGCTACTTTTGATCACCCCTGAAACCCGATCCAACCATCCCGAAAGGATCCGCAAAGGCTGGTGAGATCATAGACCATCCGGTCGCTTGAACCTTGTCACAAGTCGGACTCGGGGTAAGGCTGATCCTGAATGGATCAACTCCTGACACCCGCCCATCTGCATCTGGCACTCAACCATGTTCCGATCATCGGATTGAGCGTGGGCTTGCTTCCCCTCTTGGTGGGGCTGCTTTTCCGAAGCAGGGGTGCGCTTGCCTCCGGTTTGCTCGTTGTCATCTGCTGCGTCGCCGTGATGCCCGTGGTGATGGAGACGGGAGAGGGGGCCCAGGAATCCTTTGCAGACGGCTCCATCGAACCCGGCATGGATGCCGCCGGCAAGGCAGCCTTCCGTGAGCACAGTCACCGGGCGGATTTCACCGCGCCCGTGGTTTATGCGGCGGGCATCCTTGCGCTGGCCGCCCTGTTGGCCCTGGTCCGTTTTCCCCGGCAAGCGGCCTGGATCGGGTGGGCTGTCGTGCTGCAGACACTCCTCTCGGTGTCGCTGAGTGTCTGGACGGCCGAGGCAGGGGGGCGGATCCGTCATCCGGAATTCCGCAATCCATCCCAAGGGCAGCAGTCTAGTCCGCGTTGATCATCGCCCTCATCTGGGCGAAGGCATCGAGGGAATCCTCCTCGCTCATTGGAGCCGATAGGATCTCCTCCATACTGCCGGTTTCCACCCCTTCACCCTCCAGTTCCCTGAGAAAGGAACTTGGCGTGCAGGAAATGGTGGAACCGAACTTCCGGCGCGTTGCGCAGTGGGTGATCGTGAGCCGGTGGCGTGCCCGGGTGATGCCCACGTAAAGGAGGCGGCGTTCCTCCTCGACGGTTCCCTCGCTCTTGGAGCGTTCGTGCGGGAGCAATCCCTCCTCCGCCCCGACAAGCCAGACATCGGGATACTCAAGTCCCTTTGCGGCATGAAGGGTGATGAGAGTCACGCCATCGCGTTCCTCGGCTTTCTCCTCTTCCTTTTCCTGCTCCAGCATGAGGCCGTCCAGGAATCCTCGTGCCCCCTCGCGCGGATGGCGCTCGCAATATCCGGCCAGGGCATTGAGGAGTTCCCGCACGTTTTCCTGACGGTTGTCGGCCTCCTCCTCGGTCTTGCAACTCTTCTTCAGGTCCTCGAAGTAGCCGCATTCCTCCAGAATGGAGCGCAGGATGGATGCCGCGTCCGCACCTGGCGTTTGGAGCTGGATCCTGTAGGCGCCCCACTCCTCCGTGAAGCGCTGGATGGCCCCGCGAGTCCTCGAGGAACTGACATCGAGATGCTCCGGATCATTCAGGACGGCGAGCAGTCCCTTGCCGTTTTTCGCGCCGGCTTCGGTGGCCAGTTGAAGCGTGGCGGCTCCGATGCCCCTCGGGGGGTTGGCAAGGACGCGCAGCAGGGCGTTGTCGTCATCGGGATTGAGAAGGGCCCCGATGTAGGCGACGACATCCTTTACCTCCCGGCGGTCGAAGAAACTCTTCCCTCCCACCACTCGGTAGGGAATGCGCCGTTCCCTCAGCATTTCCTCGAACTGACGGGACTGGGCGTTCATCCGGTAGAGGATGGCAAAATCGGTCCAAGGGCGAGCCTTGGTGCTAAGGGGGCCCAAAGCCTGGATCTCATCGGCGATGAATTCGGCCTCCGTCTTGTCGTCCGCCGCCGACAGGATCCTGACGGGATCCCCCTCCTTGCGATCGCTCCAGAGATTCTTTCCGCGTCTGCGGGAGTTGTTTTTGATCAGGCGGTTCGCCACTTTCAGGATGACGTCGGTGCTGCGGTAGTTCTGCTCCAGTTTGATGACTTCGGGATCGGGGAAATGCCTCTCGAATTCAAGAAGGTTGGAAGCCTCCGCTCCGCGCCATCCGTAGATGCTCTGATCGTCATCACCGACGACGCAGATATTCGGGCGGGAGTCCCCCGTCAGCAGGCTGACCAATTCCAACTGGAGCCTGTTGGTGTCCTGGAACTCGTCGACCATGATGTGCCTGTAGCGGGCGCGCCACTCATCGCGCGCTTCGGCATGGTCGCGCAGGAGTACCCGGGCCTGGAGAAGCAGGTCGTCGAAATCCATGGCGTTCAGTGTCCGGAGCTCGTTCTGGTATTTCGAAAAAAGGCTGCCGAGAGCCGTGCCGCTCTCCTCCGGTTCGCAGATCCCCATGTTTTTCGCCTTGCTGATGACATGGCGGGCGAGATTCGGATCGAGGGGTGACTCCTTGTCGTGGATGCGCGCGGCAAGCTTCTTCACGAGCCCCATCTGGTCGGATTCGTCGAAGATGCTGAAGTTCTCCTTGTAGCCGAGCAGATGGGCATGCCTGCGAAGGATCCTCACGCAGAGCGCGTGGAAGGTGGAGAGGGTGATCAGTTTCGCCTGCTCGGAGTTGACCGAGCCGCCGACGCGTTCGCGCATCTCCTTGGCCGCCTTGTTCGTGAACGTGACGGCCAGGATCGACGAGGGGTCGACTCCCTGCGCCACAAGCCAGGCAATTCTCGCCGTGAGGACACGGGTTTTGCCTGTTCCCGCCCCGGCCAGAATCAGCATCGGGCCTTCCGGGTGGGTGGCGGCGCGATACTGCTCGGGATTGAGGTCGAAGAGTCGGAAGGAAGACACGGATCCTTGGAAATGGAAGCTAGGAGCTGGGAGATAGGGAGGGTCCGAGCGTAAACGGAAAGCTCCCCTCGGGGAGCCCAAAACTTAACCTTTTCTCCGCGCCTTTGCGCCTCAGCGGGAAAACTATTGTCCGGCCTTCAGTCTCTCGGAAAATTCTCGGACGATCCGCGGGTAGAGTTCGTGTTCGGCCACCTGAATGCGGGCGTGGAGCGATTCCGCCGTGTCTCCGGTAAGGACGGGAACCCGGCTCTGCCCGAGGATGGTTCCCGTATCAACACCGGCATCAACCAGATGCACCGTGCAGCCGGCTTCGGTCGCCCCTGCCTCGAGTGCCTGTCGCCATGCCTCAAGCCCGCGGAACTGTGGCAGCAATGAAGGATGGATGTTCAGAATCCGCCCTGGGAAGGCGAGGAGCAGCGGTTCCTTGATGACACGCATGAATCCGGCAAGGATCACGAAATCAACCTTGGCCTCTCGGAGCAGGCGGACCAGTTCCTCCTCGGCTTCGGGTGACATCTTTGTGCGGAAGGGGCCGGGAGAAACAAAGTGCGTGGGAATTCCGAATTCCCTGCCAAGGGGGAGGATGCCTGCCGTCTCGATGTCGGAGAGGACGATGACAGGGGTGGCGGCGAGAGTTCCCGACTTCCAGGCTTCGGCTAGCGCGCGGAAATTGGACCCCTTGCCTGAACCGAGCACGCCGAAGCGGAGGGGGCGGTTTTCCGGCGAAAAAGAAACCCCCGGCAGTTGAGTGCCGGGGGTGCTCATCCCTGGTGAGGGAGGTTGCAAAGAGGAGAAAACCTCAGGCTGCGACAACGGGGTCGACGTTCACACGACGGCCGGCGCGGTCGAAACGAACCTTGCCTTCAACAAGGGCCCAGATCGTGTAGTCGCGGCCGAGACCGACATTGCGACCGGGGAGGTACTTGGTGCCGCGCTGACGGATGATGATGTTGCCCGGAACGACACTCTGGTCACCGAACTTCTTCACGCCGAGGCGCTTGCTGATGCTGTCGCGTCCGTTCTTGACGCTTCCCTGTCCTTTTTTATGGGCCATGGCAGTAAGTGGTTGGGGTTAAAAATGATTAGGCGGAGATCTTGGTGATCTTCAGCTTGGTAAGCTGGCGGCGGTGACCGACGGTACGGTGGTAGCCCTTGCGGCGCTTGAACTTGAAGGCGATCACCTTGTCATCCTTGTACTGGTCGACGACCTCGGCCTTGACGCTAGCTCCCGAAACGAGGGGGGCGCCGAGGTTGATCTTGTCGCCGTTCACGACAAGCAGGACGTCGCTGAACGTGGTTTCTTTGCCGGCTTCGGCATCGAGCTTCTCGACACTCAGAACGTCTCCCTCGGAGACGCGGTACTGCTTGCCGCCGGTTTGGATGATTGCGTAGGACATGGGAAATCTTTGGAAAAAGGAGTGAGAGGATGCCACGGACCCGCAGGGCAGACAACATCTTTTTTGAGTTTTTCTCTCTTGCTACCGGGGCAAGGTGCCGTATGATGCCCGACCCATCAATGCTCGGGTGGTGAAATGGCAGACACGTACGTTTGAGGGGCGTATGCCGAAAGGCATGGGGGTTCAAGTCCCCCCCCGAGCACCACTTCCGCCGGTAGGCGGGAGTGATGAAACAGAAGAAACCTGAACCTTCTGACCTGACTTTGGGAAGGTCTTCCCAGTGTTTACACCTTCAGGTTTCTAGTTTTGACGGCACTTTGCACCCGCAAAGCGGTGCCGCCCTTGCGGGCTACCTACGGTAGTCTTCCGCACCTCTTCCCAGAGGCTTGGTTCAGGTCTCAGGTTTTGCCGACCCTGTCCGAAAGACTCCTGCCTAATGGTCTAACAGTCTTCAGCCTAACAGCCTTGCTGCGTCAGCACTTCCCCCGGATGATCCGCGAGCCCGGCCAGTTCGATCAGTCTTTTCAGCAGCAGGAGCGAGGCCACGGCATCACTCAGGGCCTCATGCCAGCGGAAGTCCGGAAGCAGCGATCGCCCTTCCTCTTCCAGTGACAACTCGCCCGCAAGATCCGACAGGGCATACGATTTCCTACCCGGGAGAATTTTCCTGCTCAGTTGCAAGGTGTCCACCCAAGGTCCGAACCCGTGCATTGGGAAGGCTCTGAGAAACCGCTTTTCCGTACCGCTACCATGGGCGACCACATGACGGCCTGAGAGGAGCCCCTTCACGTCGGGCCACAGGGAGAGCAGGTCGGGGGCATGTGCCAGATCCTCGCTTCCTATGCCATGGATGCGTTGGGCCGACCACGTTACGGCGCGGTCCGTCCTGAGGTAACTCCTGAAGAAGGAGGCGGGACTCGGAGCAAGGGAATCCATCCGCGCAATGCCGATCTGAATGGGTACGCCGGCCTCGTCGGGGCGTTCCCCGGCGGATTCGAAATCAAGGCCCGCGAAAGAAATCTCGCGAACGGTCGGGCCCATCGGGGGGGGCGGGCTACGAATGACGGAGTAGATCCGCGGTGGCCTCCCAGTCAAGGCAGGCATCGGTGATGGAGACGCCGTAGCGGAGCTTGGAGGGGTCGTCCCCGAGATTCTGGGCCCCGAATTCAAGGTGGCTTTCGAGCATCGCCCCGACGATGTCCTTCCGGCCTCCGGCGCGCTGTTCCAGGATGCTCTTCCAGACCTCGGGTTGGCGGGCGGGATCCTTGCCGCTGTTGGCGTGGCTGCAATCGATCATGATGGCGGTCGGGACACCCGCTGCCTTCAGCTTTGCGGCAGCATCCTCCGTCTGGTGCGGATGGAAATTGACCCCGTCCCGTCCCCCTCGCAGGACCAGATGGCCGTCAGGGTTTCCGGCGGTCTTGATGATGCTGGTCATACCGTCCTGATCAATGCCCAGGAAGCTGTGCCCAGTCCGGGAGGAACGCATCGCGTCGATCGCCGTCTGGACGCTTCCGTCCGTGCCGTTCTTGAAGCCCACGGGCATCGAGAGACCGCTCGCCATCTCACGGTGGGTCTGGGACTCCGTGGTGCGGGCGCCGATTGCCGACCAACTGATGAGATCGGCGATGTATTGGGGCATGATCGGGTCGAGGACCTCCGTGGCCGCGGGAAGACCGAGGGCGGCGACATCAAGAAGGAGTTGGCGGGCCACCATGATGCCCTGCTCCAGATCGCCGGAGTCATTGAGGTGGGGGTCGTTGATGAGACCCTTCCATCCGACCGTCGTGCGTGGCTTCTCGAAATAGACGCGCATTACGATGAAGAGACGGTCCTCCACTTCCTTGGCGAGTGCGGCCAGACGCTTTGCATAGTCGATCGCGGAGACCGGGTCATGGATCGAGCAGGGGCCGACAATCACCAGAAGACGGTGATCCTCGCCGCGAAGGATGCGGCGGCAGGTCTCGCGGTATTCCGCGACCTTTGCAAGCACCTCCGGTGCAGCGGGAAGCTTGGCCTTCACCTCCCTGGGCGAAACCAGGCGCGTCACGCCGCTCACCCGCGTGTTCTCGGTGACCGGTTTTCCTGCAATCTCTGTCGTCGCTATGCTCATGCTGTGTCGTTTCTCCCGCTTAAGTCGGGCCAAATAAGATCCATGCAGACGGGTTTCATTGCAACCCGCAAGTCAGCATGGTCCTGGGTTGGAACAAAACATCCCCCGCCCCCCGTTGCAGGAGGCGGGCATGTTGCTCTCATTTGGCCTCTGACCTAACAGTCTTCAGCCTAATAGCCCGTTTGATTGAGGCTTTGCCTCCATCAAACCTTCAGCTCCTCGTTGGTCAACGCATTGGCGATGACGAACTTCTCCACGTGGAGGGTCGGGTCGGACTTGAAGGAGAGTCGCCCCGCGTATTTCCTCTCGATGTCGATCAGCAACTCCTCATCCTCGGTGCGGAGGCGGTTCAGCAACTCGGGATGCACCGTGATCTTGAATTCGTGGATTTCCTCCTGATGGCGCTTCATCAGCGTGTGCAGCGCCCGCTGAAGTTCCACGCTCATGGTCATGGAGCTCTTCACGACCCCCTTTCCATTGCAGTAGCTGCAGTTCGTGTAGAGCGAGCTGGCAAGGCTCTCCTGCGCGCGCTGCCGGGTCATCTCCATGAGTCCCAGCGCCGAGATCGGGAGGACATGGGTGCGCGCCTTGTCGCGGCGAAGGCGTTCGCGCATCCGCTGGTAAACCGCCTGCTGGTCCTTGCGGTTCTTCATGTCGATGAAATCGACGACGATGAGTCCGCCGATGTTGCGGAGCCGCAGTTGGCGGGCCACCTCGTCGGCGGCCTCCAGGTTGGTCTGAAGGATGGTTTTGTCCATGTCCTTGCTGCCCTTGTTGCGTCCGGTGTTCACGTCGACCGCGATCATCGCCTCGGTCTCGTCGATTACGAGGTATCCGCCGCAGGGGAGCCAGACCTGGCGCAGGAATGCGCTGTCGATCTGGGATTGGACCGAGAAGTTATCGAAGATCGGCTTCTGGCCGCTGTAGAAGTGGATCGATTTCTTGGCGCGCTTGGAGATCTGGCCGACCAGATCCTGCATGCGCTCCGCCGCCTTGATGTCGTCGACGTGGACCGCGTCGACGCTCTCGGTGAGAAGATCCCGGACGGTGCGGTCGACGAGGTCGGGTTCGAGGATCAGGGTGCTTGCGGCCGGTTTCTCCGCCATGCCCTTCTCCACCTCGCGCCACTGGTCGAGCAGGAAGCCGAGATCGCGCACGAAGAAGCGGGCCTTTTGCCCCTCGCCGGCGGTGCGGATGATGATGCCCATTCCCTCCGGAAGGGTGAGTTCGGTCAGGATCTTCCGGAGTCGCGCGCGTTCCTTCGGATCCTCGATCTTTCGGGAAATCCCGCACTGGTCGTTGAAGGGCATCAGCACCATGTAGCGTCCGGCCATGGAGATGTTGGTCGTGATGCGCGGACCCTTGGTGCCGATCGGGCCCTTGGTCACCTGCACCATGATCTCGCTGCCGACGGGGTAGACATTGGGAATGTCCTTTGCGGTCAGTTTTTTCTTCGAGGGAGCCTGGCGCCCCGAGCGTTGAACCGCCTCGATGCCGCTGTCGAGGGCCGCCGGAATGGCGTCCCAGAAGTGGAGAAAGGCGTTCTTTTCAAAGCCGATGTCGACGAACATCGCCTTGAGGCCGTGCTCGATGTTGCGGACCTTGCCCTTGAAGATGCCGCCGACGATGTTGCGCTCGCTGTCGCGCTCGATGGAGTACTCCTCCAGTCTGCCATCCTCAAGGACGGCGACTCGTTTCTCGAGTTTCTCGCAGCTGACGACCAACTCGATGCGGGGGCCTGTTTTCTTGACGCCCAGGAGGCGTTTGACGGTGTCGATGATGCTCATGATGGATAGGTTTTAGGGGTTGGGAATAGGTTGCCAGGGGTTTAAGCTGAAGGCTGTCGGGTGAGAGGGATGAGACCTGAAGCTTGAAGCCTGAACGGCTGCACGGCGGAAGACGGCAAACCGAGGGTCAAGAAACGGATCGTGAATGGATGGTTTTGGTTCGGGGGTTGGGTTGAGTTTTGGTGATGGGGAAAATTTCAGGTTTCCAGTTTCAGGTCTCAGGTTTTGGATGGCCTAATTGGATTGCTTGGGCACGGCCGATCGGCCGCCACCCAGGAAATTGAAGAATTTTTGCAGGCCGCCCTGCTGGCGAGGCTTGTTGTTGGCGCGGCTGTCCGCTTCCTCGTTGATGTCAGGCTTGGCGCCTGATGCGCCCTGGGACTCTTCTCCGCCCGGCATGGCCGATTCCGCGGGTTCGAAGCTGTCGGCGGGTGCTGTGTCGGCGCCGAACTGCGTGGGGAATTCCTTGGTGAAGTCGACGCCCGCAATGTGTTCGAAATTTCCCGGCGCGGGTGCGAGGGCCTCGAGCTTGACCTCCTCGCCCGAGTCGAGGGCGAAGACCTGCTCCAGGATCTTGGCGGCGATGGGTGCGGGAACCGAGCCGCCGGACTTGGCTCCCTGGACAAAGACGCAGACCACGTAACGTGGCTTGTCATAGGGGGCGAAGCAAAGGAACCAGGTATGGTTGTCCTTTTCCCTCCCCCTCCAGAACTGGGCCGTTCCCGTCTTGCCGGCCACGATGGTGTTCTTGAGCTTCGCCTTGCCTGCCGTGCCGCCCTCGGCGTTGACCACTTTCCACATGCCCTTGCGCACCTTCTCGATCTGCTCCGGCGTGAATCCCCCCTCCTTGGTGATGTCGCCGCGGATCTTGACGGGCTCTTCCTTGATGAGGGTGCCGTTCTGGGCGACGACCTTCTCGACGAGGTGGGGTTGGTAAACGACGCCGCCGTTGGCGACCGAAGAGGCCACCATCGCCATCTGCAGGGGGGTTGCCAGGACGAACCCCTGGCCGATCGAGACATTGGCGGTGTGGCCGGGACTCCATCGTTCGCGCGGGTAGTTCCGCGCGAGCCAGGCGGGTCCCGGAAGGATTCCGGACGCCTCGTTGTTGAGGGGAAGCCCCGTCTTCTGACCCAGCCCCAGCATGCCGCCCACCGCGTCGATCTGATCGATTCCGGCTGCATTGCCGTACTGGAAGAAATAGGAGTTGCAGGAGTTCTTGATCGCCTCGCTCAGGTCCTGGTGCCCGTGCGGGGGTTTCTGCGGCTTGGCCGTGAGAACCCAGCATTTCATGAATTTGTCGCCGTACTGCACGCCGCCGGTGCAATCGAAATCCTTGTTGCCGACGCCCGCGCGGATCCCTGCCAGGGCGGTGCAGAGTTTGAAGGTCGATCCGGGCGCGTAGGCGTTTACGGCACGGTTCATGAGTGGGTCGGTGGGGTCCTTGGAAAGTTTTTCCCAATCGGCTTTGGAGATGGCTGGGATGAACTGGTTGGGGTCGAAGGACGGAACCGAGGCCATCGCGAGGATCTCGCCGTTGTTGGGGTCGATCACCACGGCGGCGCCGCGCCCGACCACCCGGAGGGCCTTCTCCACGATGTACTGGATCCGCGCGTCGATTGTCAGGAAGACCTTCGCACCCTGGACCGGTTCGATCCTCGAGGTCTCGCCGTCGATCACGCCGCGGGCATTGCGCTGGAGGAAACGCGTGCCGGCGGTGCCCTTCAGTTCCTTGTCGTAGACCTGCTCGATCTGTGCCTTCCCCTCCATGTCGGGTTGATAAAAGCTGAACTGGGAAGCCTCTTCCTTGTCGATTTCCTTGGGAACCCCGACGTAGCCGAACAGATGCGGAGCGAGCGCCCCGTAGACATAGTGACGCACCGGCTTGAGCGTTACCGTGACGCCCGGCAGGTCGAGATTGTTCTCGCTGAACCGGGCCATCGTCTCGAAGTCCAGATCCTGCCGGTAGACGTAGGGAACCTCCGAATTGTCGCGGTAATGGACCTGGAGCTTCCGGGTGTTGTAGTCGCCGGCGAGTCCCAGTTTTTCGAGGCGCGGCACGATCGACTCGTTGACGATCTTCACGATGTCGGCCTCCTCCTTGAGGGCGCGCATCCCGTGGTCGAGCCCCCAGTATTTCCTTTTCGGCACGGATCCATGCTCCTCCTTCCAGGCGCGGACGATGTCGGGCAGGTAGAACTCCACCTCCATGCTGGCGCGGTTCTCGACCAACGGGATTCCGTTTCGGTCGCAGATTTCCCCGCGTACGGCTGGGAGGCGGACCGTCAGTTGCGAGTGCCCCTTGATGCGCGCGCGGTAGTCCGCTCCCTTCACGATCTGCACATAACCCATCCTCAGCACGAGGAGGGCCATGGCGGCACTCACGATCCCGCCGACGACCAGGATTTTACGGCTGGAGGGATCCATGCTCATCGTCTCAGCGGTCGTTTGCCTGACCGGGCTGCGCTTCCGGGGAGAGCGGCACGAGCGAGCCGAGCAGCATGTAAAGGAGAGGGGAAAGAAGCAGGGC
>JACCDS010159831.1_pt1 | contig 12104 bp, 10 predicted proteins | sample 7446441 | NCBI WGS metagenome assembly JACCDS01 (sample SAMN15323445, study PRJNA562643) | freshwater metagenome | isolation source: river surface water | place: USA:Blue River Watershed | collected 2017-08-17
GCAACTCCTGCCCAATAATTATTCAATGATGATTTTCACATAATACAATTGCTCAATGGCTTTTGCGAAAGCATTGATGTCAAATTGATTTTGTTGTATTAATCTTTTCTTTGGTTGAAAATCCAAAGGCATTAAACTCTCCACTTTGTCTTGATAATTTACATGAATGGGTAGGTTAAAACCTTTGATACAATTTTTCCATTCATAAGTCAATATTTTTTCTTTAGCATCATATTGTAAAACCAACTGCGGAATCTGAGTAGTTCTTAAATATTGATCAAACACTTTGCTAAAATTGATACCAGATTGTTGTGAGATATAATTTTCAATTTGTTCTGTAGTAACTGTTTGGTGATAGAAGGTTTTATTTAATCCAATCATGATATTTCTAAATAGAACATCATTATTCATGGCTTTTCTGATCGTATGTAACATCACAGCACCTTTTGCATACATATCTCCGCTTCCTTCTCTGTTAATTCCATAAGGACCAATAATGGGTTCGTCATTTTGGATTCTTAGTCTTAACCCATAAGTGTATTCATCCGCTGCTTTTTTACCAAAATAGTATTCTGTATACAAGGATTCCAAATAACTAGTGAAGCCTTCGTGTACCCACATATCTGCAATATCTTTGGTGGTGATATTATTAGCAAACCATTCGTGCCCACTTTCGTGAATGATAATATAATCCCATTTTAGTCCCCATCCAGATTTGGATAAATCAGTTCCTAAATATCCATTTTTAAATTTGTTACCATATGCAACTGCAGATTGATGTTCCATTCCTAAATGTGGGCTCTGTACTAATTTAAATCCATCTTCATAAAATGGATAGGGGCCCATCCAATATTCAAATGCCTCTAACATTTTAGGGACTTCTTTGAATTGAGCAACTGCTTTTGCAGAGTCCTCTCTTAATACATAATAGGATAAGTCCAGATTTCCTTTTAATCCTTTATATGTTTCTTGCCAACTCACATAATCACCAATGTATGGTATGATATTGTAATTATTAATAGGATTTCTTACCACCCATCTTGACCAATTGTTTTGATCTGATCTTCCAGGACGGCCATTGCCAATACCTTTTAACCCATCAGGACTATATATATTTAATGCTGCACCAAAATCGGGTTCGTCCGATTGATGATCTTTACAAGGATACCAAACCGAAGCCCCTAAACCTTGACAGGCAACAGAAACCCATGGTTTGCCATTCACATCTTTTCTCCAAATCCATCCGCCATCCCAAGGTGGTCGAATGGCTTCTCTTGGTTTACCATGATAAAAAATCCACAAAGAGAAATCTTCTTGAAAAGGAATATTTTTTTGATGATGCACCAAGGCAATATTGTCTTCTCTTTTAAAAGAAACTTTTTCCCATTGATTTTTTGTCCAAATCAAAATACTATCAATGATTAAAGGTTGTTGTAAATCCACTTGGATATCCTGAGATGTTTTGATGGCTTTTGCTTTCCAAACCACAGAGCCCTCAATTGTTTTGTTGTCAATATTGGGAATAACAGAAATATCATAACTCTGAATATCAAACCAATCTCTGTTTTTGTTTAAGCTTCCCCTCAAAGAATCAGATTCCTTGAAGAGCATTTGGGCATTCGTACTCAAAGAAATGAATGCAAAAAATATAGCTGTATAAATTCTGTTCTGAAACATCTTAGTCCTTTTTTAATTTGTCTTTAAATACTTTTTCAAATTTTTCCAATTTTGGACCAATTACATATCTGCAATATCCTTGGTTGGTATTGTTGTTGTAATAGTTTTGATGATAGTTTTCAGCTGCATAAAATTTTGTAAATGCAGTTACTTCTGTGATGATGGGTTTATTCCATGCTCCGCTAGCATCTAATTCTTTAATATATTTTTCAGCCAAGGCTTTTTGATGATCATTGTGGTAGAAAACCACAGATCTATATTGTGGGCCAATATCGTTTCCTTGTTGATTGGGAGTGGTAGGATCATGGGTTTTCCAAAATACCGCTAAAACATCGTCTAAGCTAATTTGAGTTGTGTCAAAAACAATTTGACAAACTTCTGCATGACCTGTGTTCTTATCACATACCTGTTCATAAGTTGGGTTTTCAATATGTCCACCACTGTATCCGCTAGTCACCGAAACCACCCCCTCTAATCTTTGATAAATTGCTTCGGTACACCAAAAACAGCCCGATCCTAAAGTGATTGTCTCTGTATTTTTCATATTGATTACTTGTTTTTTTTGATTTTTAGGCTTTTGAGCGCATGCCATTAGAAAGGCAAAGCTCATAAAGATGAATAAACTGGTTCTTAATTTTTTCATAGCATGAATTTATACATTATTTAAACAAGTTGATCCAGTTAAAAGTTCAAAGGCTGTTAATGTTTATTTAAGTAAATTTGCAGCCTATTCAATATACATGCAGTTATACCCTGAAAACGCACTTCAACAACTGGAATTCGATAAAATCATCTCAATTTTATCCAACTCTTGTCAAAGCCCCATTGGTAAAGAAATGGTGGACGAAATGCGTATTCATACCCATCCAAAGTATATTCAAACTGCACTAAGTCAAACGCAGGAGTATAAATTTATCAAATCAGCCAATCAGTATTTTCCCTCAGATTTTGTGGTAGATATTAGAAAGGATTTAAAACTATTAGGTATCCCTGGCGCTCAGTTAACTGGGGAACAGTGGTTATTGGTAAGAAAATTAGCGGATCATATTCAACAAGTATTTAGGTGGTTTGATGCTGAAAGAAAAGATTCCTATGCCAACTTATATTTAGTTCTGGAAGGCACTTATTACGAAAAACAAATTATCGATTCAATTGATGCTATTATTGATGAGAGAGGAAATGTAAAAGACAATGCCTCTGAAGACTTAGCTAAAATTAGGGCTCAATTATTTAAAACCAGACAAACTTTAAGAAGGGTCTTTGAAAAAGTAGTTGCCAAATTAGCCAAGTCTGGATACACAGCAGATATTGATGAGAGTTTTAGTAATGGTAGAAGAGTAGTTGCTGTTTTTTCTGAATACAAAAGACAGGTTAAAGGATTTTTTCATGGAGAAAGTGATAGCAGAAAAACTGCTTTTATTGAACCTGAAGAAACAATAGAATTAAACAATGAAATTTATTCTTTAGAGCAAGACGAATCCAGAGAGGTTCAAAGAATATTAAGAACACTAACTGCTGAATTAGCTCCTTATTCTAGTTTGTTATTGAACTATGCACAAATTGTAGGTCAGTTTGATTTTATTAGAGCCAAAGCATTATTGGCCATTGACATGAATGGCAACATGCCTCAATTGCAGAATAAAGCAGTAGCGCATTTAATCAATGCATACCATCCTTTATTGTTTTTATATAATAAAGTTTCTGGCAAAAAAACAATTCCAGTTAATATAGATTTAGATGATGATGCCAGAATTTTAATTATCAGTGGACCCAATGCTGGAGGTAAGACGGTATCCATGAAAACATTAGGATTGAATCAGGTAATGATGCAATCTGGATTATTGGTTCCCATGAGTGATTTGTCTGAAATGGGTATTTACAAACAACTTTTTATTCAATTAGGAGATACACAAAATTTAGCATTTGAGTTAAGTACTTATTCCAGTCATTTGATGCATATGAAGCATTTTATTGAAAATGCTAATGGTAAGACTTTGTTCTTTATTGATGAATTAGGATCTGGTTCTGACCCTCATTTGGGTGGGGCTTTTGCTGAAGTTATTTTAGAAGAACTATCACATAGACATGCTCAAGGTATTGTTACAACCCATTACTTAAATTTAAAAGTAATGGCCAATCATAATAAAGGTATTGTCAATGGAGCCATGCAATTTGATGAAGTGAAATTGGAGCCATTGTACCAGTTAGTGATAGGTAAGCCAGGTAGTTCTTATACTTTTGCCATTGCTGAGAGAATTGGTTTGCCCAAGCATTTAATTAATAGGGCTCGTAAAATGGTGGACACGCATCATTTTGAATTAGATAAATTATTGAATCGAACAGAGCAGGATTTACAATTAGTACAAAAAGAAAGAAAGGAGTTGTTGAAGAAGATCAAGGAAAATGAATCTTTGCAGCAAGAATTAAATAAAGTTTTGGATAAAGAGAAGCATTTACAACAGGTTCAAATTCTCAGAGAGCAAAATAAAGTAGCCGAGGATAAGTTTGCATACAATAAAGACATGGAGCGAAAGTTGAAGCAAATTGCATTGGATTGGAAGAAGTCCGAAAAGAAAGAGGAAGTGATGAAAAATTTGTTCAATTTATTATTTAAAAAGAATGATGCAATTGTAATCAATAAGTTGGCTAAAAAAGTAGATAAAAGTTTCAAAGAAATTAAAGCGCCTATAGTTGTTGGATCAACAGTGAAACTTAAAAAGAATTATCAAGTTGGGGAAGTAATGGAATTAAAAGGTAAAAGAGCAGTAGTTAAAGTGGGACAGATTCCTATGAGTATTGAAATAGAAGATTTGATTGTAGTAGAGAAATTACCAGAAGAAGAAAATACTAAAAAAAGAAAGTAATGATATTAGATGATTTAACCCAGGCTCAAAAATATGCTTCATTGCACCCAAGATTCAAACAAGCTTTTGAATTCTTAACTACTAATCATTTGGAAGACCTTTCTCTGGGTAAGCATGAGATTGATGGGGATCATTTATTTGCCATAGTGGTGAATGAAGATGCTGTACCCATGTTAGAATCTACCGCTCAATTTGAATGTCATAATAAATACATCGATATCCAATATGTCTTTGGTGGAGTTGAAACAATAGGGTATAAACATAGAGATACCTGTGTCGAGCCAAGAGGGGAATATAGTGCTGAAAAAGATGTTTTATTTTATGAAGATGCTCCTGATTTCTTCTTTAAATTGTTCCCTGGTCAATTTGGCATTTACTTCCCAAATGATGTTCATGCACCCATGATTGGGGATGGAAAAATTAGAAAAGTAGTCTTAAAAGTACTTTTTCAATAGTTTGGCACTATATTTGATGTTACAACATTAATTAAATTCTTTTTTTATGTCAGTTAAGCAAGTTGAAATGGTTTTAGCTCCTAGAGAGCCCCATTATGTTGGTGATGGATTTAGAGTACATAATTATATTCCAAGTGGTTATGGATTAACCATGCAAAGAATGGATCCTTTTATTATGTTGGATTATGCATCTAAGTTTCATTTTCCACCAAGTCCCTATAAACCAAAAGGCGTGGGTGTGCATCCACACAGAGGATTTGAAACAGTAACCATTGCCTATAAAGGAAGTGTTGCCCATCATGATAGTGGTGGTGGAGGTGGTGTGATTGAAGAAGGTGATGTTCAATGGATGACTGCAGCAAGTGGCGTTTTACATAAAGAATATCATTCTGAAAGTTTTAGTAAAACTGGAGGTGATTTTCAAATGGTACAATTATGGGTGAATTTACCTGCTAAGGATAAAATGAGTACTCCTAAATATCAAGCAGTTCAAAATAGTTTAATGCCTAAGGTTAATGTCGAAGGTGGAATTATTGAAGTAATTGCTGGTGAATACAATGGTCATAAAGGAGCAGCATCTACATTTACACCAGTACATTTAATGAATGCTAAATTATCAAAGGGTGGTTCTGCTACTTTGAATTTCCCTGCACATTATAATACTGCATTAATAGTGATTGAAGGGGAGGTGAAAGTAAATGGAACGGAAGAAGTTCCTTTGGATCATTTTGCTTTAATGGCTAATGTTGGTGAAGAGTTTACGATTACTGCTTCTGAAGATAGTGTGGTATTAGTATTATCTGGTGAACCCATGAAAGAATCTATTGCAGCGCACGGACCTTTTGTAATGAATACAAGAGAGGAAATTATGCAAGCCTTCCAAGATTATGAATTAGGTAAGTTTGGAGTGTTGGAGGATTAGCTCCCTTTGGTCGCTGATCCAAATTTTGGGGGCTATAACCAGTATTCAAAAACCCTGGCTTCGCCAGTAGTTTTTTTATTTTCTTCCCCTCACTCAAGCTAGCTTGGTTCGGGTAGAAAACAAAAAAACCACGATAAATCGTGGTTTTTGAATGCTGGTTGGCGGAGAGAGAGGGATTCGAACCCCCGGACCTGTTACAGTCAACAGTTTTCAAGACTGCCGCATTCGACCGCTCTGCCATCTCTCCGCGGCAAATGTAGGGCAGGAAACCGAAATATGCAAAAAATAATGGCTTTTTATTACTGAATTGACTGATGCTAATTAGTTGAGTACCATGTATCTTTACAAAAATTGACTCGGTGAAAGAATTAGCGGCTTTAAACCCATTTTTTTGGAAATATAGATTCCGTTTTTTTGCTGGAATAATATTGGTAATTGCTACCAATTACTTAGCTGTACTAGCACCTCAAATTACTGGTTATGTAGTTGGTTTAGTGCAAGAAAAGCTTCCTGGAGGTAAGGCTGCAGATCAAACCCATCCCGATTTAATTATAAGTGGAATCATGGGGCTAAGCGAGCATTTCAAATTTAGCTTTGGTTGGTTGATTACATTTTGCAGTGTTACCATTTTAATATTGGCCATTATTAGAGGTGTCTTTATGTTCTTTATGCGTCAGACCATTATTGTAATGAGTAGACATATTGAATATGACCAAAAGAACCAAGTATATGAACATTATCAAAAGCTAGATACTGAGTTTTATAAAACCCATAGCACTGGTGATTTAATGAGTAGAATTACAGAAGATGTTAGTAGAGTAAGAATGTATACTGGACCTTCTTTAATGTATTTAATTAATCTAGTTTCTTTAATTGGTTTCTGTTTGTACAATATGTTTACCAAGGATGTTAGATTAAGTTTGTATGTTCTAGCCCCCTTACCCATATTGGCAGTGACTATTTATATTGTAAATAGTATCATCAATAAGAAAAGTGAAGAAATACAAGGTGAACTTTCTGATTTGACTACCAATGCTCAAGAATCATATTCGGGAATTAGGGTAATTAAATCCTTTGTTCAAGAAAAAGCCATGTTGGGTTTCTTTAAAACCAATAGTGAATTGTATAGGAAAAATGCTACTAGTTTGGCGATGGTGGAAGCATTTTATACTCCAACTATGTCCTTGATGATTGGGATTAGTACACTTTTAACCATTTACCTTGGAGGTTTACAAGCGATAGAAGATCCAAGTAAAGTAGGTACTGTTATTGAATTTGTGATATATATCAATATGCTAACATTCCCAGTTAGTGCAATAGGATGGACTGCTAGCATGATTCAAAGAGCTGCAGCATCACAAAAAAGATTGAACGAGTTTTTATCTATTCAACCCATCATTACACAGAATAAACAAAGTCATATACAACTAACGAATGGCGATATTCAATTTAAGGATGTTAGTTTTACATACCCTCACTCAGGTGTTCATGCAATAAGTGATTTTAATTTACATATTCCTGCAGGAACCAAATTGCTAGTACTTGGGAAAACAGGTTCTGGAAAATCTACTATTGCACAGTTATTGACAAGGATGTATCAGGTAGATAAAGGTCAAATTACTATTGATGGTCATTTGATTAATGAAATGAATATCCAATCGTTGAGAACTGCAATTGGTTATGTTCAACAAGATGTGTTTTTGTTTAGTGATAGCATTGAGAATAATATTCAATTTGGATTAAAAGAAATTTTGAATGAAACCGATTTAATTGATGCAGCGCATACAGCACATGTGAAACATGAAATTGAAAATCTTCCTCAAGCTTTTAAAACCTTGGTGGGAGAGAGAGGAACCACTTTAAGTGGAGGACAAAAGCAAAGAGTCGCTATTGCAAGAGCATTGATTAAAAGACCTTCTATTTTTATTTTTGATGATTGCTTAAGTGCAGTAGATGCAAAAACGGAACAAACTATCTTACAAAATTTCAAAAATTATATAGAAGATAAGACCACTATCATGATTACCCACCGAATTTTCTTCGGTTTTAATTTTGATTTAATTATTTACTTAGAAGACGGAAAAATAGCAGAAATGGGCACTCACGAACTATTGTTAGCAAAAAATGGCTTGTATGCTGAATTGTATCATAGTCAACAGTCTAAAGCTTCTAACTAGTGGGTTTTTCCCCACCTTATTCATATTTGTTTTATTTTTTTTCAATTTTCACAATATTTTAATATTTTAGATATCTAAACTTTAATATTAAAAAGAGAGACTGTGAATTACGACAACAACGAGAAAAAGCAAGAGAGTGTATATAGTACTCGTATTCGTGCTGGAAAAAGAAGAACTTATTTCTTTGATGTAAGAGCCACACGCGCCAATGATTATTTTTTAACTATTACTGAAAGTAGAAAGCGTTTTGATGATAACGGTTATGATCGTCATAAAGTTTTCTTATATAAAGAAGATTTCAATAAGTTCTTAAAAGCTTTAACTGAAGCTTTGGATTTTGTAAAGACAGATTTAATGCCTGATTTTGATTTTGATGCATTTAATCATGATGATGCTGAGAACAATGGTGAATATAGTCCAGCACCTCAGCCAACAGCTGCTGCACCTCAACAAGTTGCTGCACCAATGGTAGAAGAAGTTCCAGATATTGATCCTGAAACAATTACCGAGAAAAAACCTTTAGAAGCTAGAGATACACCTGCAAGTGCTGGTGATAATTTAAGTAGCGAAGAGGTGGATAAGTGGTAGTCTAATTACAAGAATTAGTTTCTACAAAGTTTTAACCATCCAAATATCACAACCACAATGGCCACTATTGCCTAGTGGTTGATTGATTCTTTGGAATCCAACATTCTCATATATAGTCACTGCTTTGGACAACTCAGGCATAGACTCTAAATACACTTGTGTGTAGCCGTTTTCTTTTGCCCATTGCATGGCAGTATTTAATAATTGTTTTCCAAGACCTGTTCCTCTGGCGTCTTTATGCAAATATAATTTTACTAATTCACAGGTTCCTTTAGGTAAATTTTCAGTTGGAAATATTCCAGCACCTCCCACCACTTTATTATCGATTGTTGCGATATAATAATAGGAGCCAGGTGTATTGAATAATTCAAATAAGGCATCTGTAGTAGGATCAAAATAAACCGTTCCAGGTTTATTAGCACCAAACTCTTCGAGCGCACCACGAATCACTTTTGCAATATCTATATTGTCTTTTTGTTCAATGGGTCTTATTTGAATATTGGAGTTCATTTATTTCCAGGCTTTATATTGATTGATTAATCCATTGGTTGAACTATCATGACCTTTAACGGGTTCATTATTTCCTAATTCTGGAAGAATCTTATTCGCTAATTGTTTTCCCAATTCAACACCCCATTGGTCATAACTAAAAATATTCCAAATAACACCTTGAGTGAAAATTTTATGTTCGTAACATGCAATCAAGAAGCCAAGGGTTTCAGGAGTAATTTTTTCAATCAAGAATGAATTGGTTGGTTTATTGCCAGTAAATACTTTGAAGGGTGCTAAGAATTCAATTTCTTTTTCAGATTTATTAGCTGCTTTTAATTCGGCAACTACTTCTGCTTGTGTCTTACCATTTAAAAGGGCTTCTGTTTGTGCAAAGTAATTACTTAATAATTTATCATGATGATCCCCAATAGGGTTATGACTTTTAGCTGGAGCAATAAAATCACATGGAATCATTAAAGTACCTTGATGTATTAATTGGTAAAATGCATGTTGTCCATTAGTGCCGGGTTCACCCCAAATAACTGGGCCAGTTGCATAATTCACTGCAGTACCTTTTCTATCGATGTATTTACCATTGCTCTCCATATTTCCTTGTTGGAAATAAGCAGCGAATCTATGCATGTATTGATCGTAAGGTAAGATAGCTTCACTTTGAGCTCCAAAGAAATTAGTGTACCAGATTCCCAATAATGCCATGATTACAGGAATATTTTTTTCTAATTTTTCTGTTTTGAAATGATTGTCAGCTTGATGAGCACCTTTTAATAAAGCTTCAAAATGATCATAGCCAATGGTTAAAGCTATAGATAATCCAATGGCACTCCATAAAGAATATCTTCCTCCAACCCAATCCCAAAATTCAAACATATTTTTACTACTAATGCCAAAAGCATTTACTGCTTTTTCATTGGTACTTAAAGCCACAAAATGAGTAGCAATATGCGCTTCGTCTTTTGCATGTTCCAAGAACCAGTTTCTTGCAGTATGTGCATTGGTCATGGTTTCTTGTGTAGTAAATGTTTTAGAAGCTATTAAGAATAATGTTTCTTCAGGATTTACTTTTTTCAATGTTTCAGCAATATGTGTTCCATCCACATTACTTACAAAATGCACTTGAATACCCTCCACCCAATAAGGTTTTAAAGCTTCAGTAACCATAACTGGACCCAAATCACTTCCGCCAATTCCTATGTTAACTATCGACTTAATTTTCTTCCCAGTATAACCTTTGTGCTCACCACTATGAATAGCATTGCAAAAGGTTTTCATTTGTTGTAATACTCTTTTAATTTCTGGCATGATATCTTCTCCATCTACTAAAATAGAATCGCCAGAAAAATTTCTTAAAGCAGTATGTAATACAGCTCGATTCTCCGTTTCGTTAATCGCTTTACCTTCAAATTGTGCTTTTATTGATTTCTCTAAAGAACATTCTTTAGCTAATTGAAATAACAATTGAAGGGTTTTGTCAGTGATGATATTTTTTGAATAGTCAAAAAGTATATTACCGGTATTGATTGCATATTTATTAAATCTATCTGCATCTGCTGCAAATAAGTCTTTCATGTGTTTACGACTCATCTCATCCTCGTGATGTTTTTTCAAAACAAACCATGCTTGTGTTGTCGTTGGATTAATTCTTTCTAACATATTCCTTCTTAATTTACTTGCTTTATAATTGCTTAATTATTTTAATAGTATCTTGTATTTGATCATCTGATATATCCAAATGTGTCACAAATCTTAATTGAGTAGGGGACATTGCCATGGCTAATACACCCTTATCTTTTAGAGACTGTGCTATTTGATGTGCTGTTTGTGGGCCTTTAATATTTGCGATCACAATATTGGTTTCAACTTCTAACACACTAGATACAAATGCTTTTTCAGTTAATGCATCTCTTATTAAAAGAGCATTAGCATGATCTATAGATAATCTTTCAATATTGTTTTCTAGCGCATACAAGCAAGCAGCTGCCAATGAACCTGCTTGTCTCATTCCACCTCCTAAAACCTTTCTCCATCTTCTCGCTTTTTTAATAAAAGCTGTAGAACCTATTAATACGCTTCCAACTGGTGCACCTAATCCCTTACTTAAACAAATAGATATGGAATCAAACACCTTTCCATAGTCTAATGGATTTTCTTTTTTATGCACGATTGCATTGTACAATCTTGCTCCATCTAAATGTAGTTGTAAATTATGGGCCTTGGCTACTTCTTTGATGCTTACAAATTCATTAAAATCATAACAAGCTCCACCACCTCTATTGGTTGTATTTTCCAAGCTAATCAATCTGCTAATTGGCTTATGAACATCTTCTGGGTTGATGGCTGCAACAATTTGTTCTGCAGTCAATCTTCCTCTATTTCCTTGTAATAATTTTACCGAACAACCGGCATTGAAGGCAATTCCACCTCCTTCATATTGGTAAACATGGGATAATTCTTCACAAATTACTTCGTCACCTGCCTGGGTATGGGTTTTGATGGCCACCTGGTTGGTCATGGTGCCACTTGGGCAAAATAGGCCTGCCTCCATTCCAAATTTTTCAGATATAAATTTCTCTAATGTGTTTATGCTAGGATCTTCCATAAATACATCATCTCCAACGGGAGCTTGGTGCATTCTTTCCAGCATAGCTTTAGAGGGTCGGGTAACGGTATCTGATCTAAAATCAATCATGCTGCGAATATAAAAAAAGGGGTGGATAATGCCCCGAATATTCAACAAAAAGGGGCCAAATGGGGGTAAAATTCTTGTAAATGGAGTTTTGGCCTTTAATTTGTCTAATTACTTGAAAAATAGTACCTTTGCAGACTGACAATACTATACTATTTTAGTATTTTAGTCGTTATCCATATATAAATAAATTCTTTGCATGAGGCAGCTTAAAATTGCTACACA
>JACCDS010160745.1_pt1 | contig 12104 bp, 9 predicted proteins | sample 7446441 | NCBI WGS metagenome assembly JACCDS01 (sample SAMN15323445, study PRJNA562643) | freshwater metagenome | isolation source: river surface water | place: USA:Blue River Watershed | collected 2017-08-17
AGTTTTCTAACAGGACAGTTTTCCTTTTTTAAGGGGTATTTAGGAAGAATGTGGGGTAGATTGAGTGGCGGAAATTCGAACAATGGATCGGCGAATGGATCGGCCGCGCCGGCAAGCCCTATGCATGTGGCGATTTTTGCCTCAGGTACCGGAACTAATGCTAAAAAGATCATAGAATACTTTGAAAACAAGTCCACCCCCGTTAAAATCTCATTAATTGTATGTAATGTTCCTGGTGCAGGCGTCTTGGATATTGCAAAATCAAAGGGCATTCCAACCCTAATGATCAATAAAGCAGAATTTGAAAGCACAGGCTATGTAGAAAGCTTGCACAATGCAGATATTCATTTTATTGTACTTGCAGGCTTTTTATGGAAAGTACCCGAGGTGTTGGTGAACGCATATCAACCAGGGATGAAAATAGATTCAAGTGTGGTGAATGGAAAAGTCAATACTGCTAGGGGCATTGTAAATATTCATCCTGCATTATTACCAAATTATGGCGGCAAGGGCATGTACGGATCACGCGTGCACGAAGCAGTGGTGGCAGCAGGCGAAAAAGAAACAGGTATCACCATACATTGGGTAGATGCACATTATGATGAAGGCGATATTATTTTTCAAGCAAGATGTGCTGTTGCTCCTAGCGATACACCAACAACAGTTGCAGAAAAAATTCATGTATTAGAACATCAACATTTTGCACCGACGATAGAAAAGATTTTATTGAAATAGACTTATCTAAAAAAAGCAATGGAAATTAATGCAACTGCTATTAACAAGTAAAAGCAAAAAGACTTCCAATTAATGACTGAATTTAAAATTGCTACTATCATTATGCTTATAGAAATAGCAAGATAAATTCCCAAAAATAAATTTGTATTATTACTCAATTTCAAAAAGATAATTATATAATACGAAAACATATTTACTACAAGTATAAGAAACAATAAGAATCTAGTTTTTTTTTGCGACTTTGTCAATGGTATATTCATAATTGAATAAATTTAAGATGCTTTAATTCTAATACTTAAATTAATTATACGTTCGAAAAAAATCTAATGTGCATAAAGAAGGCCTCGAAAATTCGAGGCCTTCTTTAAATATGTAAATAGTAATTTTTGATTAGCTTTTTCCAAACTCAATTGTGTTCAACCATTCTAACAAAACTCTAATTTGAAATTTAGTGTTGGCTGTGTTAATAGCACCGGTAGGATTGCTTAACACCATAAATAATCCAGTCACACCTTTGTCTTCTGCAAAAAGTAAATAATTTGGACGCTGAATTTTAAAATTAGTATTTGTATTTTGCAAAGCAGTCAAAGCATTTTGAAGGTCTTGCTTTAATAATGTAAACGCTTCTGCAGATTGAATTTGCAAAGTATCAATCTCTTGCTTATAGATGAATTGATCGTTCTTAATAATCAGATCCACACTATACTGATTGTTATTGGATAATGTATAGCTGTAATTTAATTTACCGTTATTACTAGATTTGATAATTCTACTGATGGAATTCACTTCGGTTGAATTGCTAAGAGTTTGTGCAAATAAATTATTTGAACAGAATGCAAAAAGCAATACAAACGCTGCAAGGGGGAGATTGCGCATTTAAAAATTTTGGTCGAAATTACGGTAATTCCTTTTAAGTATTAAAACAAAATGATGAAATTATTTACAATTTATAAATATGTAAAATTTAAAATATACAAATAAAAAATATACTATTAAAATAGTTTACTAAACTTTTTGGTTCCTATATACATGTTTTGACTCATTAACCTAATTGTATATTGTCCATTAGGTAAAAGGGCACAATTAATCACTATGTCTCTTCCTACTTTAGTAAATTGGATATTTGGAAAATTATTTCCATACATATTTTGAATAAATATTTGATCTACGTCTAGATTTTTTAACCTAATGAATGAACTTGTTGGATTTGGAAATAATAAAATATTATCACTATTCACTGATTGATTATTATTTAAAACTCTAAATATTACTTTTACTTCATTAGAGTTAGAAAATAAGTCAAGTACTTTTATTTTTAAACTATCTAACCCGTTAGTATTAGGATTTGGCTTATAATTATATACACCATTATTTGATAAAAAGACATCCCCATTGGTATTATAAAACTTAGTAGGAAGTATTTTTAAATCGACCTTGCTATTATCAACATCGGTAATAAAATTGTATAAAGAACTATTGGCGTCAAATGATACCTGCTCAGATGTTTTTAATTGAAAATAATATATGCTATCTAAAATGACTGGAGCATCATTTACAGGTTGAACTGTAAATAAAATAGTAGAAATATTTGAATAATATTGAGTGTCTTTTACTTTAAATGAAATTGAATCAGTACCAAAAAAATCATGATCTGGTATATATTTGAAATTACCATTTCTTTCTAAAGTTAATTTTCCATGTAACGGATTTGTTACATTTTCAAATACGAGGTTGTCTAAATCTACATCATATGCAATAAAAGAGCTGTTGTTGAAATTTCTATACTCGTAAAATTCATCTTCATTTAAAGTAAAAGATTTACTAATTGCAACTGGCGCATCGTTTACTGGTTGAATGTTAAATATAATGTATGAAATATTCGAACTTCCATTTAATTCTTTAGCTTTAAAATAAAATGTATCCGAACCGTAATAATTTTTTTCAGGTATATATTTAAAAGATCCACTCGTGTTAAGCACTAATTCCCCGTGTTTAACATTTGTTACAAGTTCAAATGTTAATGGATCTAACTCGGGATCACTAGCATACATAATAAGACCCGTAGTATTTGACTTTTCAATGCTTTCATCTTCTTTCATTTCAAACGCTCCATTTATAGTCACTGGCAGATCATTCACAGGTAGTATTTCAAAATGTAAGAGCCCGGAGTCTGAATTATTCAATCCATCATTATAAATAAAAAATGTACTATCAATACCATAATAATTGGTATTTGGTAAATAGGTGTACTCCCCACTAATTTCATCTAATTTTAATTTACCGTTCTTTGGACCTGAAACAATTTTGTATTTTCCTATATGATCAAAAGACTGAAATGATTCAAGTTTGCCTTTTAATTCGGAATCCTCATTAAATATATGGTAAGAATCTCTTGTAACTGGTATAAATGAATGTGGCACAGTTGCAAATTGTTGATCCAGCCAAAACAACCTTTGATTCATCCATTTTTTTAAGTAAAAAATGTCATCGTCATAAGACTTCTCTTGGTGAAATGTGACATATTCATCTGAAATCACGCTATAAAATTGATTCCAAAAATCAAAATTTACTTGCTGCGAATAATGCAATTTTCTTGCATTCTCATTGATCTTTCTAGTAATAAATTGAAGTAAGCTAGCACGCTTAGATATCCATTTTTTCTTAACTGCATTTATAAATGTAGGGTCTTCATACATTCTACTAATCCATAAATTTTCAGTCCCTCTAATACCATAAGGATCTTCTAAAACACCCGAGGACATATCAAAATCCCAAAGTGGGCCAAAAGTAATTTTATTACTATTCTTTGGATCATTATAGAAAAAAACTGAATACCTGCTTAAGTCAATATTTTTAAATATTTCTTGGGTCAAATACCAACTATAAACCGAACTAGTATCTATGTATTTTGGATACCCATTAATTGGATCTGTAAAATTGTCACTAAATAAAACATCTTCTGCGTTTCTGAAAATATTAGAAAGATAATCTAGATGCTGGCTTGCAATTGATGGATTACTAGTGTTTAAGTCATCAGGATCTTTGATTGTGATGGGCTGATATTGATTTGTCCAAAAACTGTATTGTTCACCAAGTCTTCCATCAAGTTCAAAAATTACACCTCCGCTTGGCGTGCCTGATTTTGAATTAATTGCAGTAATATTGATACGATCAATAGCAACCTTAGGGACTTCAATTAGTTGGTAACTCCCCCAATGCCATCCATTGACTACAAGTTCAACCACATCCGATCTAGGATTATAAGGTAAGCCCCAAAATCCACCAACATCCATTGCCACTTTGTTTCTTGAAAGTGATTTATCAATAAAATTAGCCAATAAAGCCCAGTGTCTACTAGAGGGCATCGACAAAAGTGACTTTGCACTTTTTAATTTAAGCCTAAACGGCTTTTTAGGCCAATTCCAAGTGGAATTCCCTCTTCCTTTGATTTCAGTAGAGTCAGAAAGCGTAGTATAAGCTCCGTTTTTATAAATATATAAGGTGTATGATGCAGTTAAATAATCTTCTTTAGAAACAATTTGTGCCCCTCCTGATGTATTAATTTCAAAGATTGAAACCTTATTGTTTTTTAATTTATCTATTAGATTAACTTTTTGACTATACAGTTGCAGGTTAGAAAGCAATAGTATTAGGAAAATCCAACTAAATCTATTTGCAATATTTATAACCATAATTAAAATTAGTATATAAGTATTAGACAAAAAACTAATACTAAAGTTTAATTATCCAGGCATACGAGAAATGTATTTCTCTATTTCTTTGATTTGATCCAACACTTGTTTAGTAGATGGCTTGCATGCTTTTGCTTTTCGGAAGAAATCTTTTGCAGCGCGGAACTCGCGTTTATTCATAAAAATTTGACACATGCTTAAATAAGCAACTGCTTCTGATTCTTTATCTGGGATACCCGCACGAATAGCGGCACGAATGTAGGCTTCACCTTGTTTGGTATCTCCTTTTTGCATTGCCATCATCCCTAATTGTAATTTATTCGCACCCTCTGCTTCTGGCATTGCCGAACCAAGATCGTTACTCATTTTAAGATGCTTCTCGGCCGTGTCAAAATCTTGTTTTGCCATAGAGATATTACCCTTGATAGTATAGTAAGTGCTTCTTACAGGTGTATATAATAAATTAGGAAACCAAATAGTCGCTAAAATGCGCTCTACTTCTTCGATATTTCCCGCTTCCATCGGCTCTTGAACTAGACGCAATGGACCAATAAAAATATGACTCAATACGCCAATCACGCCAAGCATGTATAAAGGGAAAACAGGCCAAAAATTAGCCAGATCGGTTATTTGAAGGATAGCAGCGCCAAAAATGGCAATTAAGCTCAACCAAAAACGAAACTTGATAATGATATTGTAAAAGCCCATAATGATGTCGATTTGAGCTGTGAAGATACCAAATTATAGCATAATAATGAGCCGCAGGGATAAAGTATGGGTGCTTTAAAAAGAATAGTTATTTTTGTCCTCCTTAAACGGTCTTTTGACCTATTTAAGACTCGGATCCCAGTGGTTCGATGGTCCCGTAGTTCAATGGATAGAATAGGTGTTTCCTAAACACTAGATCCAAGTTCGATTCTTGGCGAGACCACAAACCCTCAACACGAAGTGTTGGGGGTTTTATTTTTGCGAAGACGCGAAACAAGCTTGCTTGATTGAGCGGATAAGCAGAAATAAAACCAGCAACAACCGAAGGTTGTTGCGGAGGGTTTGAGTAAGTTCAATACGGAAGAAGACAGTGCGAGCGAAGCGAGTACTGTCAGTCTTGGAATAAAAGTCGAAAGCTTACAATTCCACTTCCATTAACTCATCTGCAAGTTTATGTAATGAAAGTTGAATTTTTTGCTTTTGAGCAGCTCTGGGCTTTTTTAAACCAGAAGCATAATGTTGAATTTGTTTTTGCTTGATGCCTGTAATTCTTTCGAAAGATGCATTGGTAAATACGCCCTTGTAGTAATTTAATAAACTTTGGGTATCGAATCTATACTTGATTTTATATTCACCTTGAAGTTTTTTAGGAAGCTTATTTTTATTATACTTTTTATATAATTTAATAGCACATAATATAGACTCCTTCGCTTCCACAACAGTCTCACCAGCACCAAAAATTCCATCTAGGTTTTCTGCGTAAGCAGAATAATGGTCTTTTGTTTTTTCAATCACCACTTTAATTGTATTCATGCTTAGCCTTTTAAATTCATTACTTTAATTATTTTATTTAATAACCCCCAGCCCACCTCTTTTGCACCATGATAAGGAACAGGATATTTCATCCCCTCTTTTTCATAGATATAATGGCTGCCCTCGGTTTTTAAATGCTTCCATCCATTTCTTTTTATAAGTCGATGTAGTTCACTGGATTTCATAATACACATTACTGTGATTTTTATCCTGTAGTTAAAGGTAGTAAAAATACTACCTTTAACAAATTAAATATTTGCAGTAATCATCAGCACTCCAATAATAGCATTAATAAGGATTTGTGATTAGCGTATAAATACGCGAAAAGGTTTGAGTAAGTTCAATACGGAAGAAGACAGTGCGAGCGAAGCGAGTACTGTCAGTCTTGGATTTAAAAGATGGCAGTCTTGGATACTAAAAAACCAGCCTTGTTTTAAAGACTGGTCCTTTAGATGGAATCTATTTTCCAAAAATAAGTTTGAGCTTGCTTATTGATACACTCTCACGTAATCAATTTCGAATGTGGTACTTTTAAATGCTGGATCGATTGCGCCTCCTAAAGTTCCGCCCATCGCGATATTCAAAATCATGAAGAAGTTTTGATTGTATGGAATGGATGGACTATTTGGAAGTGTATGGAACAACTTATCGTCTACAAAAATTTGCATTGATACAGGCGTCCATTCTAATTTATATACATGAAATTCGGTTGTTGCAGTTGGAACCATTGTCGTGGCTACTTTGGCATTACCTCCAAAGTATACAGGATAATGAAAGGCAGAAATAATTTTATTTAAATCTCTACCTACATGCTCCATGATATCTATCTCACCACAAGCAGGCCAAGAAACTGTACTAATGTTATCTCCTAACATCCAAATTGCCGGCCATGTACCCACACCTACTGGTAACTTAGCACGCACTTCTACTTTGCCATATTTAAACGAGTACTTGCCTTTGCTTAATAAACGTGCAGAAGTGTATTGACTAGAAGAGAATGCCTCTTTCTTAGCCACAATTTTTAAAGTGCCATCTGTCACGTAAGAATTATCTCTTCGATCTGTGTAGTATTGTGATTCATTGTTACCCCATCCACTTGCACCAATATCATAGCCCCATTTATTGCTATTGGGAGCTCCTGGTGTATCAAATTCATCAGACCAAACCAACTTCATTGCTACCGTCACAGTAATATCAATTGATTTTGATATTGCTGCGCCCGAGCTGCTTTTCGCAGTTACTTTCACCGTGTAATTTCCAGATGCATTGTATTTATGCTGTACCAATCCTGAAGGGATATTTTCAAAAACACCATTTCCAAAATCATATTCATACTCCACTGCATTTGTTGCAGTAGCCGAAAAGGAAACATTGCCGGTATTATCAGGATTCACCGTTGCATTCACCACCAAATTAGTTGGGGTTAAAGCGGGGGGCGTACCCCCGCTTTTATTACAGGAAAATAACCCGATGCTTATCAAACACAAAAATATACCTAGTCTCATTGAAAGATTATTTTACTTTGAACATTTGATACCATGCGTTACCATCTACACCAATAGTTCTCAAAGTCATCGTAGTGCTAGTAAGTGAAATAATTTCATACATATTACTTCCCGCACCAACCATTACTAAACCATTGCCTGGCACTTGGAATTGAATTCTTGTAGAAATTGCAGCAGTACTATTTGAAGTAGCATTCATGAAAGAAAGTCTTTTCGCTCCTGCTGTCGCGATTGGGAATTGACCTTCACCACCAGTTAATCCATAATAAGATACTGCAGCACCTAACACAAATGTATTGCCTTTATTATCTAGATCCATTGACACATTATTATTAGCGTCTTTAGAGAAAGTAATTTCATCATCGTAGAATCCATCAGCAGCTCTTGAATCTGGACCAGCAGCATACCAACTAGGGAAGAAAGATTCGTTCGCTCCTTGATTAGGACCAGGACCTACACCAAAATGACCTGGTGCGCCTTTATCTGCAATCCAAACCTTAGATCCGCTTCCGGTTAAGTTTGAAAGGATACCTGTTGGAATTTCAAACGCAACAAATACTGTTACAGACTTGCTAATAGTTGAAATAATACCACCTGTACCAATTGCATTCACAGTGATTGTATACTTCTTTGTTCCTGGTGTTGTATACTTATAAGTGATCTTACCAGAAGGTACTAAAGCTGTGTTGCCATCACCAAAGTCAACATTGTACGTAATTGCGTTAGATGCAGTAATATTAATTGTTACAGCACCTGTACCATTACCTGCTGGATTGGCATTGTCTAGACCAACAACCGTTGTTGTTAATGCAAGCCCTGTAGGTGTTTTCATTGCACCGAAAGAATATTCTTCTTTCTTACAACCTGTAATACTAAGTACTACAAGTAAAGAAAACAACCCAATTATTTTATGTAAATTTTTCATTTCTTACTTTTTAAAAATTAATTAAGTTTTATGTCGTCAAAGTAATAGGTAAAATTAGCCGAACCATCTCCTACTGTTCCTAAATCAAAAATCAATACAATTTTTTGATAAGAATTAGTGGTGCTAATTGCGCTATAATCAAAAGTTAACTCTTCCCATGCATTTGCAACAGTTGTAGCTACTTCTTTATCAAAGCTGACATTACCATCTGTTAAGTTCTCTACTTTCAATAAAAGCTTTGCACCTACTCTTGGAGAATATACTTTAACCTTAAATGTTTTTTTAGTAGAAAAATCAATGCGGCTATCTAAAGTGATATAACTACCACCCCAAGGTTGACCAGCACCCTTTACCATTTTACCAACTTTCGCGCTCGTATTACCAGTGCCGCTAACAGGGTTGTTAACGATTGTAACAGCACCTCCATCAAAATTCGTAAATGCATAATTAAGGGTAGAAGATTCAAATGTCAACGGCAATACAAGCGAAGTTGTGTTTGCAGGTGCACCAAATTGAACATCATCCCAATAGAATACCTTACCAGTTCCGGCGTTACCAAAATCAAAGAAGATAGACGCTTTATCATAAGTATATGAAGTATTTAATGCAGCAGTACCAGATGATTGATTGCTAAAATCAAACACCAATGTTTCCCATGTATTCGCAACAGTCGTTAACACATCTGTTTCAACAGACTTGTTTCCGTCGTTTTTATCTTCAATCTTTAATTTAATCTTTAAGCCAGCTGCAGGAGAATAAACGTTCACGCTCATTGTTGTTGCAGAAGATGTAATTGGAATTTTGCTAGCAAAGCCACTAGGTGTTCCAATGGTAGTACCAGCCCAAGTTTCAGCACCATTTACTTTAGTTGTTTTCTTTACTTTATTTGAACTTGAAGTTGGATCAACTGCATCTACTGTACTGTTATTTCCAAAGTCAGTCATTGTGTAGTTCACAGTTGTTGCATCAAACGTAACTGGTAAATTGATTTGAGATAAAACAACAGCTGCTGGTTTCATCATCACATCATCACAATAGAATACTTTTCCAGAACCAGCATTACCAAAGTCAAAGAAGATAGATGCTTTGTCATAGGTGTTTGCAAAATTAATAGCTGGTGTACCAGAAGATTGATTTGCAAAATTAAATTCTAATACTTCCCAGGCATTCGCAACTGTAGTAAGTGCATCTGTTTCAACAGCAATATTACCATTTGTGCGATCTTCTACTTTTAGTTTCACTGTAATACCGGCAGCAGGAGAATAAACTCTTGCTTGCATTGTAGTAGCACCTGCCTTAAGTGGAATTGCTTTCGCTAATCCCAAGTTAGTACTCATAGTTGTACCAGCCCAAACCTCTGCACCTGCAGTCTTTACAACTTTCATTACTTTGTTAGAAGCATCTTTTGGATCTTCTACAACCGAGCTAGCAGCACCGCCAAAGTCACCAAAAGTGTAATCATAGTTTACATCATCAAAACTAATTGGTAATTCAATTTGCTTACCAACTTTAATTGTTTTAATCACTTCTGAAGACGCAGCACCACCACTTAATGCAACTACTTTCACATCATATGTGCCCGCTTTTGCATAAGTATAAGTGATAGGTTGACCTTCAATGAAAGTTTTAAAAGGGATAGGTGTCACGTTGTTAGAGTCACCAAAAAATACTTTATAATATGTTTCATACAAAGCAGTTGCATCTACAGTTAAAGCCAAACCATTTTGTGCTAAAGTCACTTTTAAATCTTCTGGTGCTCTAAAAGAAACAGTAAGGTCTTGAGTGGCTTCTGTTTTAGCACCCATGCTGTTGTAGCCTACAATTTTAACTTTGTAAACTCCTTCTGCATATTGGTGCACTGTATTTTTACCAGGCAATACTTTCACCGGAGTAGCAGTATTGTCACCATAATAAACTTCAAAATAAGTAACCCCTTCACCATTTGGTGTAATTGTTACCACACCTGTATTGTCTTGAGTGATATCATATAAGGCAGTCAACTTAGCCGAGCTAGATACGCTGTCTAAAAATGATATATCATCAAATAAGTCTTTTTGGCAACCAGCTAAGAACATTAGCGAGCAACAAAGACCAATTATAAATTTATTTGTTTTCATTCTCTTTTATTTAATTAATGATTAGTATCCAGAGTTTTGAGGAATACCAGAGATATCTATTTCTGTTTGAGGAATAGGGAAAAGTTCGTGTTTGCCAACGATGAATTTAGAACCCAAAGTAGCACTAGCTTTTCCAGTTCTAACTAAGTCAAAGAAACGATCTCCTTCCATTGCTAACTCTAAACGACGCTCCGCTAAGATGTCGTTATAAAGTGTGGTGCCAGAAGAGGTGATATCATGGTTATTGTCACCGAACGCTCTACGACGAACTAAGTTCAAATATGTTTTTGCTTTTGCTTCGTTTGCAGCAGACGCTTTCACATTTGCCTCAGCAGCCATTAATAAAACATCAGAATAACGAATAATTCTAAAGTTATTCAAGTAGTTTAATTCTATCTGACCAGAAGTTTGACCTTTTCTTGGTAAATACTTTTGATTGTATAAACCAGTATTCTTGTATGGTGCTACTTGGTAAGTAATACCATAGGAAGGATTTGCCGCTTTGTAGGCTTCAATGTCTAACACAGTTACGTTTTTACGTTGGTCACCTGCTTCATATGCATTCGCTAAATTCACTGTAGGTAAGTTTGTACTCCAACCAGCAGCATAAGGCATATCCGCAGAACCATTTAAACCTCTGATGCCACATTGTTGTACCGCATAGTTACCTTGGCCTCTTGTAGCACCACCCCAGTTGTAGTAAGGAGAAGTGTTAGAGTATTGAATTTCAAATACAGACTCAGGACCATTTTCGCCACTCAATAAGAAGATAGAACCAAAGTTGTTAACTAAAGAGAAAGTGTTTGAAGTAATCACTCCTTCTAATGTAGAAGCAGCTAAGTCAAATTTATTTTGGTATAAATATACTTTACCCAAAAGTGCTTGAGCAGCAAATTTTGTGATTCTTCCTTTTTCATTTTGAACAGCAGGAAGTGCAGCAATTGCAGCTGTTAAATCAGTTTCAATTTGTTTGTATACATCTGCTTTAGGTGCTCTCTTTAAAGACTTAGAATCTGTCAAAGAAAGTCTTCTGTCAGTGAACATAGGCACATCACCAAACATCTTAACCAATGTAAAGTAGTAGTAACCTCTTAAGAAAAGTGTTTCACCGAATAAAGCATCTTTACCAGCAAAGTTGACTGCAACACCAGCAGGATTCGCGGCTTTGTACTGGTTGATATAATTTGCTCTGTTGATACCTTCGTATGCAGACTGCCAAATTTCAGTCAATTGTGTGTTTACCGCATTGTGCGTGTAATCATCAATTTGTTGAAGAGACAATACGTCCGAAGCATTTTCGCCACCTGACACTGAATTGTCTGAAGCAATATCACCTATAGGCACTACTTGGTTGATCCATTGTAATGGCGTATACACGCTTACTACCATTGATCTATAGTCTGACTCAGATTTTAAATAATCTTGGTCGGTAATTTTAAATTCTTCATGTGGATTGTAGTCCACAAATTTTGTGCAAGATTCAAGACTGCAAAAAGTTACAATCAGGAAAAGCAATTTTAAATAATTTTTCATAATAATATTCATTTAAGCAGGTTTAGAATTTAATGTCAAGGCCTAAAGCAAAAGTTCTAGGTTGAGGATACGCACC
>JACCDS010298041.1_pt1 | contig 12104 bp, 11 predicted proteins | sample 7446441 | NCBI WGS metagenome assembly JACCDS01 (sample SAMN15323445, study PRJNA562643) | freshwater metagenome | isolation source: river surface water | place: USA:Blue River Watershed | collected 2017-08-17
GCCGAAACGCCGGCTCCGGCTGCTCCCGCGGCTCAAGGGGCGGAAAGTGCTCCCGCTGCTCAGGTTTCTTCGTCGTCGGCGGCCCAGCCGCAGCTGCGCTTCCTGTTCGACAAGGAATCGTGGGTCGAGGTGCGCGACCGTGACAACAAGGTTGTCTTCTCGCAGCGTCTGGCAAGCGGTGCCGAGCAGGCTGTTGCCGGCCAGGGGCCGCTTTCGCTCACCATCGGCTATGCGCCGGGGGTTCGCCTGTTCTGGCGCGGTCAGCCGGTGGACCTGGCGCCGCATACCAAGGGCGATGTTGCCCGTCTGGTTCTGGAGTGATCGGTGAGTGCCGTTAGCAAGCGCCTGACGCGGGCCACATCCATCGCGCACGTCCAGATCGGCGGTGCTGCACCGGTTGTCGTCCAGTCGATGACCAATACCGATACTGCTGACTATCTGGCCACCGCCATCCAGTGCGCCGAACTGGCGCGTGCCGGTTCCGAGCTGGTGCGCATCACCGTCAATACGCTGGAAGCAGCGGCTGCGGTGCCGAAGATTCGCGATCATCTCGACAAGATGAACTGCAACGTGCCGCTGATTGGTGACTTCCACTACAACGGCCATCGTCTGCTCACCGAACATCCGGCCTGCGCCGAGGCGCTGGCCAAGTACCGGATAAATCCGGGCAACGTCGGCTTTGGCAAGAAGAAAGACGAGCAGTTCGCCCAGATGGTCGAGCTGGCCTGCAAATACGACAAGCCGGTGCGCATCGGCGTGAACTGGGGCAGCCTCGACCAGGAACTGCTGGCCCGCATCATGGACGAGAACTCGCGCCGCGCCGAACCGCTCGACGCGACCGAAATGATGCGCCACGCCATGGTCACTTCGGCGCTCGAATCTGCCGCCAAGGCTGAAGAGGTTGGCTTGGCCGGCGAAAAAATCATCCTGTCCTGCAAGGTGTCGAGCGTGCAGGATTTGATCGCCATCTATCGCGAACTGGCGCAGCGCGCCGATTACGCCTTGCACCTCGGCCTGACCGAGGCCGGCATGGGTTCCAAGGGCATCGTCGCCTCGACGGCGGCACTGTCCGTGCTGCTCCAGGAGGGTATCGGCGACACCATCCGTGTGTCGCTGACGCCGGAGCCGGGCGGCTCGCGCAGCCAGGAAGTCATCGTTGCCCAGGAAATCCTGCAGACCATGGGCCTCCGCGCCTTTACCCCGATGGTTGCGGCTTGTCCCGGCTGCGGTCGGACGACCAGCACCTTCTTCCAGGAACTGGCGGGCGAGGTGCAGGATTTCGTGCGCGCCAAGATGCCGGAGTGGAAACTCCACTACGACGGCGCCGAGAACATGACGTTGGCTGTCATGGGCTGCATCGTCAACGGCCCGGGCGAGTCGAAGCACGCCAACATCGGCATCTCGCTGCCGGGTACCGGCGAGGCGCCGTCGGCGCCGGTTTACGAGGACGGTCAGAAGACCGTGACGCTGAAGGGCGATAACATCGCCGCCGAATTCAAGGACATCATCGAGCGCTACGTCCAGCGCACCTACAAGAAGAAACTGCAAGCATGAGTCAAACGTTGCAAGCCGTGCGCGGGATGAACGACGTCCTGCCCGACGAAGCCGAATTTTGGGAACTGTTCGAGGACACCATCCGTTCGTGGCTGAAGGGCTACGGCTACCGCCCGATTCGCATGCCCATCGTCGAGCCGACGCCGCTCTTCAAGCGCGCTATCGGTGAAGTGACCGATATTGTCGAGAAGGAAATGTATTCCTTCGTCGACGGCCTCAACGGCGAGGCGCTGACCCTGCGGCCGGAAGGTACGGCCGGCTGCGTACGCGCCGTCATCGAGCACAATCTGGCTGCCCGCCAGACGCAGCGCCTCTACTACCTCGGCCAGATGTTCCGCCATGAACGGCCGCAGAAGGGGCGCTACCGGCAGTTCCACCAGGTTGGCGTCGAGTCCTTCGGGATTGCCGGGCCGGATATCGATGCCGAAATGATCCTGATGGGCGCCCGGCTGTGGGCTGACCTCGGCCTCGACGGTATCGAATTGCAGATCAACAGCCTCGGCCAGCCTGAAGAGCGGGCCCAGCACCGTGCCGCGCTGATCGCCTATTTCGAGGAGCATGCCGAGCTTCTCGACGAGGACGCCAAGCGCCGCCTGTACACCAACCCGCTGCGCATCCTCGATACCAAGAACCCGGCTCTGCAGGATATGTGCTCCGCCGCACCGAAGCTGATCGACTATCTTGGCGAAGCTTCTTTGGCTCATTTCGAGGGCGTGCAGCGCGTCTTGCGCGATACCGGCGTGCCGTTCGTCATCAACCCGCGCCTGGTGCGTGGCCTGGACTACTACAACCTGACTGTCTTTGAGTGGGTCACCGACAAACTCGGCGCTCAGGGCACTGTCTGCGCCGGTGGGCGCTACGACGGCCTGGTCGAGCAACTGGGCGGCAAATCGACGCCGGCTTGCGGTTTCGCCATGGGTGTCGAGCGCCTGATCGCGCTGATCAAGGAGTCGGGCGGTGAGCCGGCGGCGCAGGCCCCGGACGTCTACCTCGTGCATCAGGGCGATGAGGCTTCCCGTCTGGCCTTCCGCGTGGCCGAAGGGCTACGCGACCAGGGCATCAACGTGCTGCTGCATTGCGGTGGTGGCTCCTTCAAGTCGCAAATGAAGAAGGCCGACGCCAGCGGCGCCACTTTCGCCGTTGTCATCGGCGACGACGAGGCGGCAAACGGTGAGGCGCAATTGAAGTCCCTGCGCGAAGAAGGCGTGGAACAACGTAAACTGAAAGTCGATGAACTGGCCGAGGCCATCATCGGCCAACTGATTGATTCGGACGAAGAGGAATAAGCAGGATGGCGCATTACGACCTCGAAGAACAGGAACAGATAGACACCCTGAAAACCTGGTGGAAGATGTATGGCAACCTCGTCACCGGGGTGGTCATGGCCGCTTCGCTGGCCGTCGTCGGTTGGCAGGGCTGGAACTGGTACCAGGGTGGGCAATCGGCCAAGGCTGCGGCAATTTACGGCGTGCTCGAACAGTCGGCCGCCATTGGTGATGCCCAGAAGGTCAAGGCCGCTGCGGGGGAACTGGCCGAGAAATTTGGCAGCACAGCCTATGCTTCTCTGGGGGCGATGGTCGCCGCCAAACAGTCCTTTGATGCCGGCGACCTGAAAACGGCCAAGACTCAATTGGTCTGGGTGACGGAGAACGGCAAAAACGAAGTGCGCGACCTGGCTCGCTTGCGTCTGGCGGCCGTTCAACTCGACGAACAGGCTTACGACGATGCTTTGAAGCAACTCGAAGCGGCTCATGCGCCAGCCTTCGATGCACGTTTCCTGGAAATGAAAGGCGATGTGTTGACTGCGCAGGGCAAGAAGGCCGAAGCGCGCAGCGCCTACAAGGCTGCACTGGAAAAGATGGTCGACAAGCAGTCTGCCAGTCGTGAATTGCTGCAGCAGAAGCTTGATAGTCTGGGCGAGGCCGCCTGATGTCGCGCCGTCTCATTGCCCTGTTCGCTACCGTCGGATTGTTGTCGAGTGGCTGTGCCACGATTTCCGACGGGCTGGATGCCATCAATCCGTTCTCCAGTTCGGCACCTAAAATGGCGCCCTTGCAACCGATCAAACCCACTGCCGAGGTGCGTCTCGCATGGTCGGCCAGCGCTACCAAGGGCGGGGACTACACCTTCTCGCCGGCTGTTGTCGGTGATGTGGTGTATGCCGCCGGGGCCAAGGGTACGGTCAGCCGGATAGAAAACGGCAAGACAGTCTGGAAGATCGATGCCGGACAACCCTTGTCGGCCGGAGTCGGTGCCAACGGCAAACTGGTTGTGGTCGCTACCCCGAAGGGTGATGTACTGGCCTTTGCCGCCGAGGATGGCAAGCCGCTCTGGAAATCCAGGGTGTCTACCGAGGTGCTTGCCTCACCGGTCGTCGGTGATGATGGGGTTGCCATCAAGAGTGGCGACAATCAGGTTTTCCTGCTGGATGCGGGTGATGGCGGTCGCAAGTGGTCGTATCAGCGCGCAACGCCGCCGCTGTCGGTGCGCAGCACGGGTTCGCCGGTTTTTGCCGATCGCTATCTGTTTGTCGGTTATCCCGGTGGCAAGCTGGTTGCCTTGGCGCTGCAGAATGGCGCTCCGGTCTGGGAAGGCGCCGTAGCCTCCCCGAAGGGGGCGACCGAGCTGGATCGCGTTGCCGATGTTGTCGCCTCGCCTGTAGTCGATGGTCGCCAGATTTGTGCCGTTGCCTTCCAGGGGCGTATCGCCTGCTTCGACATGGGGCAGGGCGGCGCGATGGTCTGGTCGCGCGACATCTCTTCGGTCAGTGGCCTTGTCATGGACGGGCGCTACCTGTTCGTTACCGACGACAAGGGCATCGTCTATGGGCTGGATCGTCTGAGCGGCAGCAGCCTGTGGAAGCAGGACAAGCTGAAGAGTCGTCGCCTGTCGGCGCCGATCATTCGGCGCGGCCTGGTTGCCGTTGCTGATGGCGAAGGCATCGTCCATTTCCTGTCGCGTGAAGACGGTAGCTTTGCTGCTCGCCAGAAAACCGATGGCACGCCGGTTCGCGCGCCACTACAGGCGCTTGGCTCCACCGTGCTGGTTCAGACCAGTGGTGGCGAAGTCAGCGCAATCGAGGTGCAATGAAACCTACGCTCGTCCTGGTTGGCCGTCCCAATGTCGGCAAGTCCACACTATTCAATCGCCTGACCAAGTCGCGCGATGCCATCGTTGCCGATATGCCGGGCCTGACCCGCGATCGTCACTACGGTCATGGCAAACTGGGCAAGAAGCCCTATCTGGTTGTTGACACGGGTGGTTTCGAACCGTTGGTCAAGGATGGCATTCTGCATGAAATGGCACGGCAGACTGAGCAGGCTATTGCCGAAGCCGACGCCATCATTTTCGTGGTTGATGGTCGTACCGGCCTGACCCCGCACGACAAGGAAATCGCCAACAAACTACGACGTATCGATCGCCCGGTTTTTGTTGCGGTCAACAAGGCCGAAGGCATGAATTCCGGCATGGTTGAGGCGGATTTTCATGAACTGGGCCTGGGCGAACCGAATGCCATTTCCGCCGCACATGGAGAAGGAGTGCGTGGCTTGGTCGAGATGGCGCTCGAGAGCTTTCCAGAGCCGGAAGACGACGAGTGGCACTCCGATGCGGTGCGGGTCGCCATCGTTGGTCGCCCTAACGTCGGCAAGTCCACCCTGATCAATACCCTGCTCGGTGAAGAGCGCGTCATTGCCTTTGATGCGCCGGGAACGACCCGCGATTCCATCGAGATTGATTTCGAGCGTGGCGGTCGCAAATATGTACTCGTCGATACCGCAGGCATGCGTAAGCGGGGCAAGGTTTTCGAGGCGATCGAGAAATTCTCGGTGGTCAAGACCCTGCAGTCGATTGAGGACGCCAACGTCGTGATCCTGATGGTCGATGCCCAGGCCGACGTTTCCGACCAGGACGCCCATATTGCTGATTTCATCGTGCAGTCGGGACGGGCGCTGGTTGTCGCGGTCAACAAGTGGGATGGCCTGGATGCCTACACTCGCGAGCAGACGCGCCAGATATTGCAGCGCAAGCTGAAGTTCCTCGATTTCGCCAAGTTCCACTTCATTTCGGCACTCGAGAACATCGGTCTGGGAAATCTCTTCAAGTCGGTCGATGCAGCTTACTCGGCGGCCATGGCCAAGATGTCTACACCGCGCCTGACGCGCGTGCTGATTGACGCGGTGGCCAAGCAGGCTCCGGCCAAGCACAACATGTTCCGGCCGAAGCCGCGCTACGCCCACCAGGGCGGTTCCAATCCACCGATCATCGTCGTGCACGGCAATGCAGTCGACCACATCACCGACAGCTATCGTCGCTATCTCGAACATACCTTCCGTGAAGCGTTCAAATTGCAGGGCACGCCATTGCGTATCCAGTTTGTCTCTGCAAAGAACCCATTCGCCGACAAAGACAAGAAATAATCTGCAATTTTTTTGGCATCACCTCCCAAATTTGGGTACATTAGGACCCTCATAACAACTACCACCATGGAGTCCACACCATGAGCAACAAAGGGCAACTTTTACAAGACCCCTTCCTTAATGCTCTTCGTCGCGAGCATGTCCCCGTCTCGATTTACCTGGTAAATGGCATCAAATTGCAGGGCCAGGTCGAGTCTTTTGATCAGTACGTGGTTTTACTCAAGAATACCGTTACCCAGATGGTGTATAAGCACGCCATTTCAACGGTGGTTCCGGCCCGTCCGGTCAACCTCCAGCAGGAACAGGCGGCCGAATAATCTGCCCCTGCTCAGCGGCCCGTCGATTTGGCGGGTTCGCGCTTCTTCTCCTTCCCGAAAACGCCCATGATTGAACGACCCGCCGCCGGTGAACGTGCGGTGATCGTTCAACTTGACTTCGGCCAAGTCGATCTCGAAGACCAGCTTGAAGAGGTCCGTTTGCTGGCTGAATCGGCCGGAGGGGTTGTCGCAGCCGAAGTGCGTGGCCCACGGCAGAGTCCGGACCCGAAAACCTATGCCGGCAAAGGCAAGGTCGACGAAATTGGCGCCATGGTGGCAGCCGGTGAGGCCGATCTGGTGATTTTCAACCATGATTTGTCTCCAGCTCAGCAGCGCAACCTTGAGCGGGCGTTGAAATGTCGTGTTATCGACAGGACCAGCCTGATTCTAGATATCTTCGCCTTGCGCGCATCCAGTGCAGAGGGGAAATTGCAGGTCGAGTTGGCTCAGCTTGAGCATTTGTCTACACGCTTGGTGCGTGGCTGGACTCACCTCGAACGACAACGCGGTGGGATAGGCATGCGTGGCCCGGGGGAGAAGCAGTTGGAGACCGACCGTCGCTTGCTCGGGAATCGGGTAAAGTTGTTGAAGGAACGGCTGGCGAAGCTTTCCCGGCAGCGCGGCGTTCAGCGCAAGGCGAGAATGCGCGGCGATGTGCTTAGCGTGTCGCTGGTCGGCTACACCAATGCCGGCAAATCGACGCTGTTTAATGCACTGACTCATGCTGGAGTCTATGCGGCCGACCAGTTGTTCGCCACGCTCGACACGACTTCACGCAAGCTATGGGTCGAGGGGGCTGGCAATATCGTGATTTCCGATACCGTCGGTTTTATCCGCGACCTGCCGCACTCCCTGGTCGATGCTTTTCATGCCACGCTTGAGGCGGCAACCGATGCCGATGTTTTGCTCCATGTCGTCGACAGTGCCAGCCATGCCCGAGATGAGCAGATCTTTGAGGTCAATAAAGTGCTCGCCGAGATCGGCGCCGAACAGGTTCGGCAGCTTGTCGTGTGGAACAAGATCGACCTGACCGAGGCTTCGCCGGGAGTCGAGCGGGACGAGTATGGTAATATCGCGCGCGTTCGTGTCAGTGCGCGCTCCGGCGAAGGGCTCGATCTGTTGCGCGAATCGTTGGCCGAGTATGCACGTGCCAAGGCTGAAGCGCGCCGGAAGGTGTTGCTCGAAGCTGAACGCGAAGCCCAAAACGACTATATCAATTGAATCCCCAATATTCATGATTCCGACCATAGGTATTTTTATGTCGCTCAATGACCCGCAATGGGGTAACCGTGGTGGCGATGACGGCGATAAAAAGCCGGAAGGCAATGGGCCGCGCCGCCCGAATGACGGACCGCCCGATCTAGAAGATCTCTGGCGCGATTTCAACCGCAAATTGAACGGTATGTTTGGTAACAAGCGTGGCGGCGGTGGTGGCAACGGTGGCGGCGATGGCCCGCGCATGCCGCAAATCGATTTCAACCCCAAGTTTCTCAGCGGCGGCATCGGCCTCCTGCTCGGCTTGGTCGCCATCGTTTGGCTGGCTTCAGGCTTTTATATCGTCGACGCCTCTCAGCGCGGTATCGTGCTCCAGTTCGGTCGTTTCAAGGAGGCGACTGATCCCGGCCTGCGCTGGCGTCTGCCCTATCCGATCCAGTCGCACGAATTGGTTAACCTGACCGGCGTGCGTACCATCGAGATCGGCTATCGCGGTAGTGAGCGTAACAAGGTGCTCAAGGAAGCCTTGATGCTGACCGACGACGAGAACATCGTGAACATCCAGTTTGCTGTTCAATACGTACTGAAAGATCCTGTCGAGTATCTGTTTAACAATCGTTCGACGGACGAGGCCGTAATGGGCGCCGCTGAAACGGCGGTACGCGAGATTGTCGGCAAGAGCAAGATGGACTTCGTGCTCTATGAGGGGCGCGAGCAGATTGCAACCCAGGCAGCCAAGCTGATGCAGGACATCCTTGATCGTTACGATAGCGGCATCCTGATTTCCAAGGTGACGATGCAGAACGCCCAGCCGCCGGAGCAGGTGCAGGCGGCCTTCGACGATGCCGTAAAGGCAGGCCAGGATCGCGAGCGTCAGAAAAATGAAGGCCAGGCCTACGCAAACGACGTTATTCCCAAGGCAAAAGGCACTGCCGCCCGCCTGATGCAGGAGGCCGACGGCTACAAGCAGCGTGTGATTTCCACTGCCGAGGGTGATGCTTCACGCTTCAAACAGGTGGTGACCGAATACGCCAAGGCACCGGAAGTGACGCGCCAGCGTATGTATCTCGACACAATGCAGCAGATTTTTGCCAACACCAGCAAGGTCATGGTCGATGCCAAGGGGCAGGGCAATCTGCTCTACCTGCCGCTCGACAAGCTGATGCAGGGTGCTGCCGCCGCAACTGCGGCCCAGGCCGCTCCGGAAGCCTCCGTTGCACCGTCCACGACGCGTCCGTCGGCTCCCTTGTCGTCCGAGGCTCCGCCGCAATTGGAAAGTGCTCCCAAGGTTGGTGGCGGTTCGTATTCTTCAAGTTCGCGCGATGGTTCGCTGCGTTCGCGTGATCGGGAGGGCCGTTGATGAGCTCGCGCATCAATCTGTTGGGCGCGGTTGTTGCGACCGTGCTGGTAGTTCTGGCGATGTCGATGTTTACCGTCGATCAGCGTCAGTTTGCGGTAGTTTTCCAGTTGGGTGAGGTCAAGCGGGCCATTTCCGAACCGGGCCTTTACTTCAAGGTGCCGATGGTCCAGAACGTGCGCTACTTCGAAAAGCGCATCATCACCCTGGACAATGCCGAGCCGGAGCGCTTCATTACCTCCGAAAAGAAGAACGTGCTGGTCGACTCCTACATCAAGTGGCGGATCGTCGATCCCCAGTTGTATTACATCTCGGTCGGGGGCGACGAGTCGCGAGCCAAGACTCGCCTGAACCAGACGGTCAATGCTGGTTTGCGCGAGGAATTCGGCAAGCGCACGGTGCATGATGTGGTCTCTGGCGCCCGTGACAAGATCATGGACCAGATGCGCGAGAAGGCTGATGCCGACGCGCGCAAGATCGGCGTGCAGATCGTCGACGTCCGCCTGAAGCGTGTCGAACTGCCGACCGAAGTCAGCGATGCCGTTTATCGCCGCATGGAAGCCGAGCGGAAGCGGGTGGCTAACGAACTGCGTTCGGAAGGTTCCGCTGAAGCCGAAAAAATTCGTGCCGATGCCGATCGCCAGCGTGAAATCATCATTGCCGAAGCCTATCGTGATGCCCAGAAGATCAAGGGCGAAGGCGATGCCAAGGCGACAAGCACCTATGCTCAGGCCTTTGGTCAAAATGCCGAGTTCTATGCCTTCTATCGCAGCCTCGAAGCCTATCGCGGCAGCTTCAGGAGCAAGAACGATGTGCTGGTTGTCGAGCCGAATTCGGAATTCTTCAAGTACATGAAGAGTACTGGACGTGGAAACGACAAGGGCAAATGACCTCGACGCTGCTTCTCGCCTTCGCGCTGATGTTGGTGCTCGAAGGCGCCATGCCTTTCATTGCGCCGGCGGCCTGGCGTGAAACCTTTCGCCGTCTCATTCAATTTTCGGATGGGCAGATTCGCTTCGTCGGCCTGACGTCGATGCTGATCGGCCTGATCCTACTGATGCTTTTCTCATGAACTGGCTGTTACCTGAATATCTCGCCGATGCCCTGCCCGCCGAAGCGGCTCGCATCGAACGCCTGCGCCGCTCGGTGCTCGACCACTTCCGTAGTCATGGCTACGAATTGGTCATGCCGCCGATGCTGGAGTACCTCGAGTCGCTACTCACCGGTGCCGGGCAGGATCTGAAACTGCGCACCTTCAAACTGGTCGACCAGTTGTCTGGTCGGACCATGGGGGTGCGGGCCGACATCACGCCGCAGACGGCGCGCATTGATGCGCATTTGCTCAACCATCAGGGCGTGACCCGGTTGTGCTATTGCGACAGTACGCTGCACACCTTGCCGGCGACTATCTCAGCTAGCCGCGAACCGCTGCAGATTGGCGCCGAACTCTACGGTTACGCTGGCATCGCCGCCGACCTCGACGTCATTCGTCTGATGGCCGGGGCTTTCGGCAAGATCAAGCTGCCGATCAGCCGGATCGATCTCGGGCATGTCGGTATTTTCCAGGCTCTGGCCGAAGCGGCTGGATTGCCGCAAGAAGCCGAGGACAATCTGCTGAGCCTGTTGCAGGCCAAGGATGTGCCGGGGCTGGTCGAAGCCTGTGCCGATGTTCCGTCGCCATATCGGGAGGCATTGCTGCGTCTGCCGCAACTTTATGGTGGGGCCGAGGTTTTGGAGCGTGCCGCTGCCGAATTGCCAGCATTGCCGGCCATTATCGAAGCACTGGATGGCCTGCGCCATCTGCTGGCCGGGGCGCCGGAACTGCCATTCTCGATCGACCTGTCGGACTTGCGTGGCTACCACTATCACAACGGCGTCGTTTTCGCTGCCTACTGCGACGGCTATCCGGCCGCAATCGCGTTGGGTGGTCGTTACGATGGTGCCGGCAAGGCGTTTGGTCGGGCACGTCCGGCTACCGGTTTTTCGATGGATCTGCGCGAAGTCGCCCGTTTGGTGCCGGCTGGCAAGAGTGCTGGCGCCATCTTGGCGCCTCATGTTGGCAAGGATGCTCGTCTGGCAGTTCATATCGCAGCCTTGCGCGAACAGGGCGAGATCGTCGTCGAGTTGCTACCGGGCGAAACCGCCTGCGAAGGCCCGCTCTGCGACCGTAAGCTGGCCTTGGTTGGCGAACACTGGATTATTGAAGCAATACAAGAGGATTAAAAAATGGCCAAGAATGTCATCGTGGTGGGTACCCAGTGGGGCGACGAAGGTAAGGGCAAGATCGTCGATTGGCTTACCGATCACGCTCAGGGCGTGGTGCGTTTCCAGGGCGGCCATAATGCCGGCCATACGCTGGTCGTCGGCGAGAACGTCTACAAGCTGAACCTGGTGCCGTCCGGCATCGTGCGCGACGGCGTCGATTGCTACATCGGCAACGGTGTCGTGCTCGACATCCATCACCTGATTTCGGAAATTGCTGAATTGGAAAAGGGCGGTATCGACGTTCGCTCGCGCCTGAAGATCAGCCCGGGATGCCCGCTGATCCTGCCTTATCACTCGGCCATCGACAAGGCGCGCGAAAATGCCAAATGCAGCGACAAGAAGATCGGTACGACCGGCAAGGGTATTGGCCCGACCTATGAGGACAAGGTTTCCCGCCGTGGCCTGCGCGTCTATGACCTGTTTCATCCGGAGCGCTTTGCCGACAAGCTGAAGGAAGTGCTGGACTACCACAATTTCGTGCTGACCCAGTATTTCAAGGCCGATCCAGTTGATTTCCAGATGGTCTATGACCAGGCGATGGCCGATGCGGAATACATCAGGCCGCTGGTTGTCGATGTTTCTGCTGCCCTCTACGACGCCAACAAGGCTGGTCAGAACATGCTGTTCGAAGGCGCACAGGGCACCCTGCTCGATATCGACCACGGCACCTACCCGTTCGTTACCTCGTCCAACTGCGTTGCCGGGCAGGCCGCAGCCGGCGCTGGTATTGGGCCGGGCATGCTGCACTACGTGTTGGGCATTACCAAAGCCTATTGCACCCGTGTGGGCGGTGGTCCGTTCCCGAGTGAACTGGACATCGACACCGAAGGTACGCCGGGTCACCAGATGTTCTCGGTCGGCAAGGAATTCGGCACTGTCACTGGCCGCAAGCGTCGTTGCGGTTGGTTCGATGCCGCCCTGCTGCGCCGTTCGGCACGGATCAACGGGCTGACCGGACTGTGCATCACCAAGCTTGAC
>JACCDS010975404.1_pt1 | contig 12104 bp, 14 predicted proteins | sample 7446441 | NCBI WGS metagenome assembly JACCDS01 (sample SAMN15323445, study PRJNA562643) | freshwater metagenome | isolation source: river surface water | place: USA:Blue River Watershed | collected 2017-08-17
CATGCCGGAGTTCGTGGACGTGATCATCCCGCGCGGTGGCAAGGGGCTGATCGAGCGCATCAGCGCCGAAGCCAAGGTGCCGGTCATCAAGCACCTGGACGGCAACTGCCACGTCTACGTGGACGAGTTCGTGGACCTGGACCTGGCAGTGAAAGTCACCGACAACGCCAAGACGCAGAAGTACAGCCCCTGCAACGCCGCCGAAAGCCTGCTGGTGCATGTGGCGCAGGCGGCGGCCTTCCTGCCGCGCATAGGCGCCACCTTCGCGGCCAAGGGCGTGGAGATGCGCGGCTGCGACCGCGCCATGCTGGCCTTGAGCGGCCTGCCCGGCGTGGTGGGCGCCAGCGATGACGACTGGTTCACCGAGTACCTGGCGCCGGTGATCAGCGTGAAGGTGGTGGACAGCCTGGATGAAGCTATTCAACACATCAACCGCTACGGCAGCCACCACACCGACGCCATCCTGACCACGCACCACCCGAACGCCATGCGCTTCCTGCGCGAGGTGGATTCCGCCAGCGTGATGGTCAATGCCAGCACACGCTTTGCGGACGGTTTTGAATACGGCCTGGGCGCGGAAATCGGCATCAGCACCGACAAGTTCCACGCCCGCGGGCCGGTGGGCCTGGAAGGCTTGACCTCCATGAAGTGGGTGGTGCTGGGCCAAGGCGAGATCCGAACTTGAGGCAGCGGCGGTGAGGACCTCCGTCGTCGTCACGCTGGCGGTTTTCGCCGTGCTGCTGTTCTGGGTGATCGGCGCCAACAACCGCCTGGTGGCACTGCGCAACGACATCGCCAGCGCCTGGGCCAAGGTGCAGGACGCGCTGACGCAACGCGCCAGCGGCGTGGCGGCGCTGGAGACGCTGCTGCGCGAGCCCATGGCCGCTGAACAAGGCGCACTGGACACCTGGCTCACGGCCCATGCCGAAGCCGCCAAGGCCGCCGCCACCCTGGGCGCCCGGCCGGTGAACGAGGCCTCGGCGCAGGCCTGGGTGGCGGCCGAATCGGCACTGGCCGCGGCGGCCAGCCGGCTGCTGGCGCTGCTGGAGCAGCAGCCGCAATTGCCCCAGCTGGAAGGCTTCAGCGACGCGCTGGCGGCCTGGCGTGAGGGCCAGTCGCGCCTGCCCTTTGCGCGCCAGCTGTTCAACGACGCGGCCACGGCCTACAACGACGCGGTGGTCCTGTTCCCCACGCGCATCGTGGCCCGTGGCTTCAGGCACGGGCGCGCCGGGCTGATCTGACGCCCAGCCCGGCCTTCAGGCCAGGCCGGCCAGCACGGCATCCAGCTCATCGCGCACCCAGTGGTGCGCCGGGTCTTCGTGGTGGCGGCGGTGCCACACGGCGTACATGGGCATGCGCGGCGTGGGCAGCGGCACGGCCGTCTGCGCCAGGCCGCGCAGCACGCCGCCGGCCAGCCGGGACGGCACCGTCGCCAGCCAGGGCCCGCCCTGCACCAGCGCCGCCAGGCCGGCAAAGCCCGGCACCGTCGCCACGAAGTGCCGCTGCACGCCGCGCAGGGCCAGCACGTCGTCGATGTCCAGGCTGCGCCCGTCCTCGTAGCGCACGGTGACGTGGCTGGCCGCCAGCCAGGCGGCGCGGTCCGGCGCCTGGGCGTGGAAGGCGGGGTCGTAGAACACGGCGTAGCGGTCCTCGAAGACACGGCGCTGCACCAGGTCGGCGGCCTCGGGCGGGCGGGGCGTCAGCAGCAGCTCGCAGCCGCCGTCGCGCAGCAGCTCGGCGCGCGGCGCGCCTGAAGGCAGCACCTGCAGTTGCAAGCCCGGCGCCTGGGTGTGCAGGCGGCGCAGCAGCGGCGGCAGCAGCAGGTCGCGCTGCAGGTCGTTGGCGGCCACGGTGAACGGGCCGCTCAGCCGGGCGGGCGAGAAGTCCGCCGCTTGCGTGAAGGCCCGCAGTTCGTCCAGCAGCACGCGCGCGCGCTGCGCCAGCACGCCCGCCTGCGGCGTGGCCACGATGCCGCGCCCGCTGCGCACAAACAGCGCGTGCCCGGTGAGTGCCCGCAGGCGGTCCAGGCCGTGGCTCACCGCGCCCTGGGTCAAGCCCAGGCGCAAAGCGGCGCGCGTGACCGAGCCCTCTTCGGCCACGGCCACCAGCAGCGCCAGCGCGTGGCCGTCCAGGGCCAAATGATCAATGCCGCTCATGGGTTGTTTGAATCCGCCCGGCTTTATCGCATGCGGGGTTTTGCTGACACTGATCAGGATCAACAGACACGCAAGGAGACCGCCCCATGGACCACGACATCCCCGGCACCACGTTGTTCGACGGCGCGATGGCCATGAAGGGCTATGCGCTGAACAAGATGTGCTTCTCGTTCAACGACGGCGCCAACCGCGCCGCCTTCCTGGCCGACGAGGACGGCTACTGCGCCCGCTACGGCCTGAACGCCGAACAGCGCGAGGCCATCCGCGCGCGCAACGTGCTGGCGCTGCTGGCGGTCGGCGGCAACGTCTACTACCTGGCCAAGTTCGCCGGCATCTTCGGGCTGGACGTGCAGGACATCGGCGCGCAGCAGACCGGCACCAGCAAGGACGCCTTCAAGGCGAAGCTGCAGGCGCAGACCTTCACGCAACGCGCCTAACAACAGAATTCAGGAGACACACCCCATGGCCCGCATCATCGGCTCGCTGTCCACGTCCCACGTCCCCGCCATCGGCCGCGCCGTGGCCAAGGGCCTGCAGGGCGACGACTACTGGCGCCCCTTCTTCCAGGCCTGGCCACCCGTGCAGCGCTGGCTGGCGGAAGAAAAGCCCGACGTGGCGGTGGTCTTCTACAACGACCACGGCCTGAACTTCTTCCTGGACAAGATGCCCACCTTCGCCGTCGGCGCCGCAGCCGAGTACCGCAACGCCGACGAGGGCTGGGGCATCCCGCAGGTGCCGCCTTTCCAGGGCCACCCGGCGCTGTCCTGGCACCTCATCGAACAGCTGGTGGCCGAGGACTTTGACGTCACCACCTGCCAGGAACTGCTGGTGGACCACGCCGTCACCAACCCGCTGCAGCTGATGTACCCCAGCCAGAGCTGGGGCGTGAAGATCGTGCCGGTGTGCATCAACACCGTGCAGTTCCCGCTGCCGTCGGCCAAGCGCTGCTGGGCCCTGGGCGAAGCCGTGGGCCGCGCCATCCGCAGCTGGGGCGGCGACGAGAAGGTGGTGGTGATGGGCAGCGGCGGCCTGTCGCACCAGCTGGACGGCGAGCGCGCGGGCTTCATCAACCGCGACTTCGACCTCGCCTTCATCGACAGCCTGGCGAATGACCCGCAGTGGGCCACCCAGTTCAACACCCACCAGCTGGTGGAGAAGGCCGGCACCCAGGGCGTGGAACTGCTGATGTGGCTGGCCGCCCGCGCGGCCCTGGGTGAAGGGGCGCAGAAGCTGCACAGCAGCTACCACATCCCCATCAGCAACACCGCATCGGGTGTGCTGGTGATGAGCCCCCAAGCTCGCTAGCGCTCGCTACCCCCCAAGGGGGCCGTCCGCCAGCGGCCCGGCAAAGCCGGTTCCGCGGCGGGAAGCTGGGTCAAGCCAAAGGTCCGCGGGGCAGCAAGCGCTCTGACTGCGGCACGTCCACGTCGCCGTCGAACTCCACGGCGATCTGCATGCACACCGCACGGCACAGCGTGGCCGCGCGTTCGCTGCCGATGCGGTAGTAGATCTGCGTCGCATCACGCCGCCGCGCCAGCACGCCGGCGCGGTACAGCGTGGCCAGGTGCTGGCTCATGTTGGGCTGCGTGGTGTCTATCTCACCCAGCAGCTGCGACACGTTCTTCTCCTGCCCGCACAGCGCGCTGATGATCTTCAGCCGTATGGGCGTGGACAGCAGCCGGAAGAGTTCGGCGGCGGAGTCGAAGACCTGGTCGGACTCGTCGGTGGTGCTGACTTGCGGGCTGTTCATGGCTTGGCGGGTGGCGTCCTGGGCGCGGTGCTGACCAGGAAGCGGTAGTGGTCACGCTGCAGCACCGCGGCGATGGACAGCACGTCTTCGGGGAACAGCTGCAGGTTCAGCTCGGTGTTGCAGCGCTCCACCATGGTCACCAGGGCGCTGGGGGTGTTGATGCGCCCGGCCGGGCGGTAGATGGCGCTGCCGTCACCGCCCACCTTGCGCACATGGCAGGCGGCGCAGTCGTTCTCGCGCAGCAGCTTCTGGCCCAGGGCCAGGTCGGCGTCGGGGTACTGGTGCAGGGCCTGGGCCGCAACAGGCAGCGAGGATGCGGCCACCAGACCTAGGGCCAGCGCGGCAAGCACGCGCCTCATGCCGCCCTCGCCAGTTGCAGCAGGTCCATCACGTCCTCCTCGAACATCTCGCCGGGCAGCACCAGCTTCAGGCGACCCTGGCGGTCCACCACCGCGGTGTTGGGCGTCACGCGGCGTTCGGACAGGGCCGCGGCCATGGGCGCCAGGTCCAGCGTCTGGGCGAAGCTGTAGCCGTGCTGCTGCGCGTGGCGCGCCACGGCAGCGGCGTCACGCTCACGCACCACGCCCAGCACGGTGAGCGGCAGGCCGGCGGCCTGCACCGCGCGGTGCAGCTTTTCCACGTGGGCGTTGTGGCGGCGGCAGAAAGGGCAGGTCAGCGACCAGAACACCACCACGCCGGCACGGCCCTGCCAGCTGGCGGCCTTGAGCTCACCGCCGCCCAGCAATTGCACGTCGGGCCAGGCCACGGGCTGGCCTTTCTGCGCCGGCAGCGCGTGCGCCAGGCCCGCGGCGGCCGTTGCAGCGGCCGCCGCCGTGACGCCCAGCAGGGCGCGGCGTTTCACTTGTCCTGCTCCATCAAGAGGTAGGTGTTGTAGGCGTTGATGCGGTTGGCCGCCTTGAACAAGGGCAGGTGCTCGAAGCGCGACCAGTCGGCCTTGGCGTAGGCTTCTTCAAAAGGTTCCATGTTGCGCGCCGCCTCGCCCATGGTCTGCCGCAGGTGCTGCAGGTAGCTGCGCGTCAGCGTGAGGTCGGATTCTGCGCTGGCCGACGCCGGGCCGTGGCCGGGCACGATGATCTGCGGCTTCAGTGCGATGAGCCGGTCCAGCGCGTCCACCCAGCGCCGGCTGTCGGCCTGGCCGACAAAGGGCACGCGGCCGCGGAAGACCAGGTCGCCGGTGATCAGCACACGCTGCTGCGGCAGCCACACGGCCAGGTCCTCGGGCGTGTGGGCCGGGCCGGCGGGCTGCAGCACGACCTGCACACCGCCCAGGTCCAGCTGCTCGGTGCCGTTGATCCAGCGGTCCGCAGGCACCAGGCGCGTCTGCGCGTCCACCCAGGGCGCCAGCTCTTCGCGGCTGGCCTGCAGGCGCAGGGCCGCGGTGTCGCTGTGCAGGTAGGCGCGGCCGGCGTCGTGTGCCGTGATGGTGGCGCCCAGGTCCTTGAAGACCTGCAGGCCGTAGATGTGGTCGGCGTGGTAGTGCGTCAGCACCACCTGCGTGATGGGCTTGGGCGTGATGCGCGCAACGGCCGCCACCAGCTCGCGTGCCAGCGCGGGCGAGCCCAGCGCGTCCACCACCAGCACGCCGGCGGGCGTCACCACAAAGGCCGCATTGCTGATGAAGTTGCGGTTGGCGCTGCTGCCCAGGGCGCTGGCGCCCTGCACCATCCACACACCCGGCACCACCTCCACGGGCTCCACGCGCAGCGTGGGCTGGGCGCGCGCCGGCGCGGGCATCAGGGTGAACCACAAGGCCAAGGCCGCTACAAAACCGTACATTCGCATGGAGTGATATTTGAACACCGCATCAGCGTATTCGCCAAGCGTGTGAGACAGGTTCACCGCCGACGACAAGCCACTGCGGCCCGCCACAATGCGCGCGCAGCCTTCAAGGAGACAGCAATGACCCGACTGACACGCGGCACCCTGGCCGCCCTGGCGCTGGTGCTCAGCAGCGCCACCGCCATGGCCCAGGACGCCAACCTGGCCCGCAACCTGGCCGCCACCTGCGCCAACTGCCACGGCACCAACGGCAACGCGCGTGGCGACATGAAGCCGCTGGCCGGTGTGTCGGCCGACAAGATCGTGGCCGCCTTCAACGACTACAAGAGCGGCAACCAGCCCGCAACCATCATGCACCAGATCAGCAAGGGCTACACCGACGCGCAGGTGCAGCTCATCGCCGCCTACTTTGCGGCCCAGAAGCCGGTGAAGTGAGGAGAGCCGCATGAACCGCAATCAAGTGACCGAACTCTCCCGCCGCCGCCTGCTGGGCGCCGGCGCCGCGTTGTCGGGCCTGACCCTGGCCGGCTGCGCCAGCACGGCCAGCGGCCCCAGCATCGGCCGCGTGGTGGTGGTGGGCGCCGGCTTTGGCGGCAGCACCGCCGCACGCTACCTGAAGCTGTGGGGCGGCAACGTGGACGTCACGCTGGTGGAGCGCGACGCCGGCTTCGTCAGCTGCCCCATCAGCAACCTGGTGCTGGGCGGCCACAAGCAGATGGCCGACATCAGCCGCGGCTACGGCGGCCTGCAGGCGCTGGGCGTGAAGCTGGTGCGTGGCGAGGTGACGGCTGTGGACGCCGCCGCCAAGAAGGTCAAGCTGGCTGACGGCACCGAGCTGCCCTACGACCGCCTGGTGCTGAGCCCCGGCGTGGACTTCATGACCGACGGCACGCCCGGCCTGCAGGCCGCGCTGGACAGCGGCCGCGTGCTGCACAGCTGGAAGGCCGGCCCGCAGACGGCCGCCTTGCGCAAGCAGCTGGAAGCCATGCCCGACGGCGGCGTGTTCGCCATGAGCATCCCCAAGGTGCCCTACCGCTGCCCGCCGGGGCCGTACGAGCGGGCCTGCATGGTGGCCAGCTACTTCAAGCAGTTCAAGCCCAGGAGCAAGGTGCTGGTGCTGGATGCCAACCCGGAGATCCAGAGCAAGAAGGCGCTGTTCGAGCGCGCCTTCAAGCAGCACTACGAAGGCATCCTGGAATACCGCGCCAACAACGAGCTGAAGGAAGTGGTGACTACCGCATCACAGCTCACCGCCAAGCTGGAATTCGACGACGTGAAGGCCGACGTGCTGAACGTCATCCCGCCGCAACGCGCCGGCAACATCGCGCGCACCGCGGGCCTGCTGAACATGAACAACCGCTGGGTGGGCGTGAACTGGCTCACCATGGAAAGCACGGCCGCGCCGGGCGTGCACGTGCTGGGCGACGCCACCTTCAGCGCCCCGCTGATGCCCAAGAGCGGCCACATGGCCAACCAGCACGCCAAGGTGGCGGCGGCGGCCATCATCGAGCTGCTGCAGGGCAAGCCGGTGAACGCCACACCGGTGGTCATGAACACCTGCTACAGCTTCGTCACCGCCAAGGACGTGGTGCACGTGGCCAGCGTCCACCAATACGACGCCAAGGACAAGACCTTCAAGACGGTGCCGGGCAGTGGCGGCGTCAGCGCGGCGGCCAACCAGGTGGAAGGCCGCTACGCGCTCAGCTGGGCCGACAACATCTGGGCCGACATGCTTGGGGGCTGACCCCCCGTAGACCGCGGCGTCCCGACATCTGGGACAGCCGCGCCGCCGCTCGGGACTGTGCCGATTGCCCGGCCCGGGCACGCCGTGAAAGATGTGCCACCGCCGCAGCCCCTGCGGCCGACGCACACACGGAGACACCCATGATTCGACGCCACACCCTGCGCGGCCTGCTGGCCCTGGCGAGTGCCTGCGCCCTGGCCACCGCGCCTGCGCTGGCCCAGGACGCCTGGCCCAGCAAGCCCGTGAAGCTGATGAGCCCCTTCCCGGCCGGCGGCACCAGCGACGTCATCGCCCGCCTGGTGGGCGAGGCGCTGGGCAAGGAACTGGGCCAGCAGATCATCGTGGAGAACGTCGGCGGTGCCGGCGGCACGGTGGGCACGCTGCGCGCCACCAAGGCAGCGGCGGACGGCTACACCATCATCCAGAGCGGCGTGGGCCAGAACGCCGTGGCCCACGGCCTGGACCCCAAGCTGGGCTACGACTCCATGAAGGACTTCGTGCACCTGGCGCAGACGCACTCCGGCCCCAACGTGCTGGTGGTCAACGCCGCCACGCCGTTCAAGACCTTCACCGAACTGGTGGACTACGTGCGCAAGAACCCGGGCAAGCTGAACTACGGCTTCACCCACGCCGCCAGCGGCCACATGGCCATGGAACTGCTCAAGCAGCGCGCCAGCGAATGCCCCAAGGGCGTCAAGAGCTGCAACGGCTTCTTCATGGTCGGCATCCCCTACCGCGGCGGCGGCCCCATGATGCAGGACCTGCTGGGTGGCCAGATCCCGCTGATGTTCATCAACCAGGACGTGGCCCTGCCGCACGTGAAGGCCGGCAAGCTGCGCGCCCTGGCGGTCACCAGCCTGCAGCGCAACCCGCTGTACCCGGACGTGCCCACCATCGCCGAGAGCGGTTTCCCCGGCTTCCAGGCGCTCAGCTGGAGCGGCTTGTCCATCCTGAAGGGCACGCCGCAGCCCATCGTGGACAAGCTGGAAGCCACGCTCAAGAAGGTGATGACCTCGCCCGAGATCAAGCAGCGCCTGGAGTCCGTGGGCTTTGTGGTGCCCACCCCCGGTGGCGCGGCCTACACGCAGTTCGTGAAGAGCGAACTGGACCTGTGGACCAAGGTCATCAAGACCGCCGGCATCAAGCCGGAGTGACGTGAGATGACGCGGCGCGGCGTCAGGCGACGCCGGCTGCCGCGTTGACCGCGGCCGGCGCCACCCCAAGCGACGCCGCGGCGTCCAGGATCTCCTGCCAGGTGGTGCTGTCCACCGGCACGCCTTCCACCGTGCGCTTGGCACGAGACGCGCGTTCCGCATCCCCCGCCACCTGCACCGGCCCGTGGCCTTCGCGCACGGGGCTTTGCTGCACCCACTGCAGGAAAGCCTCGGCCTCGCTCTCGAAGGCCGCGGTAGAGCCCAGGGCGGCCGGGTTCATCAGCATGCTGAACATGCCGTTGAGCACGCGCATGCGACCGTCGGCGGGCTCGTGCGCCGTCATGCCGGCGGCCAGCGCGCCGCCCAGCAGTTCGCACATCAGTGCCAGCCCATAGCCCTTGTGGCTGCCGTGCTGGCCACCGAAGGTGAGCAGCGCGCCAAAGGGCGGCACCACGGTGTAGCGCGGGTCGGTGGTGTCGCGGCCCTGGTCGTCGATCAGCTGGCCCGGCTCCACCGGCAGGCCCTTGTTGTGCGCCACACGTGTCTTGCCCTGGGCGATGACGCTGGTCGCAAAGTCCAGGATCACCGGCGGCCGGCCGGCCAGCGGCATGCCCACGCAGAAGGGGTTGGTGCCGAAGCGCGCGTCGCCGCCGCCATGCGGCGCCACGATGGGCCGCGAGATCACGTTCACGAAGTGCAGCGACACCAGGCCGGCGGCCGCCGCCTGTTCCGCCCAGGCGCCGATGCGGCCCAGGTGGTGGCTGTTGCCCAAGGCCACGATGCAGCTGCCGTGCGTGCGGGCGCGCTCAATGCCCAGCGCCATGGCCTGCGCGCCGATGACCTGGCCAAAGCCCGCCTGGCCGTCCAGCCGCAGCAGCGCGCCGGCGTCGTGCAGCACCTTCAGGCCGGTGTTGGGCTTGAGGCCGCCTTCCAGGTAGGCCTTGGCGTAGCGCGGCAACATGCCCACGCCGTGGGAGTCGTGCCCGGTGAGGTTGGCCTCGATCAGGTTGCCAGCCACGGCCTGGACTTCGGCGTCGGAACTGCCGAAACCGCGCACCACCAGGTGCATGGCGGCCGTCAGTCGGGCGAGAGGAATGGTGTGCATGCTGCTCATGCGCGCATTGTCCATGCTGCGGCGCCGCTCAAGTCCGGCCTCTTGCACCCGATAGCGCCCAAGCCACCCCAAGACACCCGGCCACCCGCCACCCATGCCCACCACGCCTTCCGGTTCGTTCAAGCCGCGCAGCGCACGGCAGCAACAAGCCCTGCGCCTGCGGCGCTTCGGCATGGCCAGTTCCACCTACCTGCTGGGGCTGGTGATCCTGTCGCTGTGCACGCTGCTGGGCTTGTTCCCGCTGCAGTCGCTGCTGGGCGTGGGCCTGGCTTTCGTGGTGGTCAACGCCAGTTTCCTGGCCGCCTTTGCCAGCGGCTGGAACCTGCGCTTCAAGGAGCCTTCGCTGACCGCGCCGCAGGTCTATGTGGCGGTGAGCATGGTGGCCCTGATCCTGGTGCTGGGGCGCGACGTGCACTTCGTGGCCGCGCCCTTCTACAGCGTGCTGTTCGTGTTTGGCATGCTGCAGTTGCGGCCACGCGCGCTGGCCGCCGTGGCCCTGTACGTGATGGCCTGCCACACCGCAGCCCTGGTGCTGCGCCATCAGGTCTACGGCGGCGGGCTGGACGTGCGCGTGGAAGCCGTCACTGCCATCACCGTGGTGGGCGCCGCGGTGTGGTTTGCGATGGCCGCCAGCTACATCAGCAACCTCAGGGCGCGGCTGCGGCAGTCGCTGGACCACATCGCCGCACTGGCCACGCACGACGGCCTCACCGGCCTGTGGAACCGCCGCCAGGCCGACCTGGACCTGGAAGCCGCCGTCAAGCACGCCGAACGCCAGGGCAGCGCGCTGTGCGTGGCCCTGGTGGACGTGGACCACTTCAAGGCCATCAACGACCGCCACGGCCACGGCGTGGGCGACGAAGTGCTCAAGGCCGTGGCCGGCAGCCTGCAGGGCAGCCTGCGGGCAGGCGACCAGGTGGCCCGTTATGGCGGCGAGGAATTCCTGCTGCTGTTGCCCGCCACCACCATGGCGCAGGCCACGGCTTTGGCCGAGCGGCTGCGTGCGCGGCTGGAAGCGCTGCAGTCGCTGCCGCCCGGCGAGGCGCCGGTGACGGCCTCCTTCGGCCTGGCCGCCTGGCGCGCCGGTGAAAGCGCCGCCGACCTGGTGCGCCGCGCCGACCAGGCGCTGTACCGCGCCAAGGCCGCCGGGCGCAACCGCGTGGAAGCCGACAGCCTGTTCCGCGCGCTCGGCTAACGGCCCTTCGCCGCCCGCCAGGCCGCGAAGTCCACGCGGCTCTGCTCGTCGGTCGGCGGGTACAGGCCCAGGATGCTGCGGCCTTCGTTGACCTTCTCGGTGACGAAGTCTTCAAACGCCGTCATCTCCACGGCCTCGGCCGCGATCTCATCCGCGATGGCCGCGGGAATGACCACCACGCCTTCACCATCGCCCACCACGATGTCGCCCGGCCACACCGGGGCGTCACCGCAGCCTATGGGCACGTTGATGTCCAGCGCCTGGTGCACCGTGAGGTTGGTGGGCGCGCTGGGGCGCTGGTGGTAGCTGGCGAACGGCAGCGCGGCAATCTCGGGGCTGTCGCGGAAACCACCGTCCGTCACCACGCCGGCCACACCGCGCTTCATGAGCCGTGTGACCAGGATGGCGCCGGCGCTGGCCGCACGGGCGTCCTTGCGGCTGTCGATGACAAACACCGCGCCGGGCGGGCATTCCTCCACCGCCTTGCGCTGCGGGTGGGCGCGGTCCAGGAACACGCCGATGGGGTTGAGGTCCTCACGCGCCGGGATGTAGCGCAGCGTGAAGGCCGGGCCCACCATGTTGGGCTTGCCCAGCGCCAGGCCACCCACAGGCCGCACGTCCTGGATGAACTGGTTGCGCAGGCCGCGCTTGAACAGCGCGGTGCAGAGGGTGGCGGTGCTGACACCCATCAGTTGTTCGCGGGTCTTGGGGTTCATGGTGAGGCTTTCAGAAGATGTTGGGCTCAGGCACCGGCGCACCGAAGCTGGTTTCCAGGAAGTCGAAGTCGCAGCCCTCATGGGCCTGCAGGATGTGCTGGCCGAACATCCAGCCGTAGCCGCGTTCGTAGCGCCGCGGCGGCGGCTGCCAGGCGGCCTGGCGGCGCGCGAACTCCTCGTCGCTGATGTTCAGGTGGATGGTGCGCGCCGGCACGTCCACGGTGATGGTGTCGCCCGTCTGCACCAGGGCCAGCGGGCCGCCCACAAAAGCCTCCGGGCTGCAGTGCAGCAGGCAGCCGCCGTAGCTGGTGCCGCTCATGCGTGCGTCACTCAGGCGCAGCATGTCCTTCACGCCCTGCTTCAGCAGCTTGGTTGGGATCGGCAGCATGCCCCACTCGGGCATGCCGGCGCCCTTCGGGCCGGCGTTGCGCAGCACCAGGATGTCGTCGCCGGTGACGTCGAGATCGGGGTCGTC
>JACCDS010758232.1_pt1 | contig 12101 bp, 11 predicted proteins | sample 7446441 | NCBI WGS metagenome assembly JACCDS01 (sample SAMN15323445, study PRJNA562643) | freshwater metagenome | isolation source: river surface water | place: USA:Blue River Watershed | collected 2017-08-17
GCAAAACCTTGGTGCGCCAGATCAGCCAACACGCGCACTCGGAGATTGTGGGGATGCTGCCCGAAGGCAACTGGATCAGCCGCGCACCGAGCTTGAAGCGCAAGGCCATCCTGATTGCCAAGGTGCAAGACGAAGGGGGGCACGGCCTCTACCTCTACAGCGCCGCCGAAACCCTGGGCACCAGCCGCGACCAGATGCTCGACGCGCTGCACAGCGGTCGCGCGAAGTACAGCTCCATCTTCAACTACCCCACGCTGAACTGGGCCGACGTGGGCGTGATCGGCTGGCTGGTGGATGGCGCGGCCATCATGAACCAGATTCCTTTGTGCCGTTGTTCTTACGGCCCCTATGCCCGCGCCATGGTGCGCGTCTGCAAGGAAGAGTCCTTCCATCAGCGCCAAGGTTACGAGGCCTTGCTGGCCATGATGCAAGGCACTGCCGAACAAAAGGCCATGGTGCAAGACGCGGTCAACCGCTGGTGGTGGAAATGCCTCGCCATGTTTGGGCCGCCGGACGCCGACAGCCCCAACAGCGCGCAAGGCATGCGTTGGGGCATCAAGCGCATCAGCAACGACAACCTGCGCCAAAAATTTGTGGATGCCACCGTGCCGCAAGCCAAGGTGTTGGGCGTCACCTTGCCCGACCCCGACCTGAAGTGGAATGAAGAGCGCCAACAGCACGACTATGGCGCCATCGACTGGGACGAGTTCTGGGCCACGGTGAATGGCGAGGGGCCCTGCAACAAAGAGCGCCTGGCCACCCGCGTCAAAGCCTGGAACGACGGCCAATGGGTGCGCGACGCCGCGCTGGCCCATGCCCGCAAACAACAGCAACGCACCCTGAAGGAGGCCGCATGACCACCCCCGCTTTGAAAGAATGGCCCCTGTGGGAAGTCTTTGTGCGCAGCAAGCAAGGCCTGGAACACAAACACTGCGGCAGTCTGCATGCCAGCGATGCGCAACACGCCTTGCAAATGGCCCGTGACGTCTACACCCGCCGCCAGGAAGGCGTGAGCATTTGGGTCGTGCCCTCGGCCACCATCACGGCCAGCGCGCCCGATGACAAGGGGGAGTTTTTCGAGCCGGCAAGCGACAAGATTTACCGCCACCCCACCTTCTACGAGATTCCCGACGAAGTGGGGCACATGTGATGACCACGGCCACACCTGCAGCCACCGCCTCGGTCGACTATTTGTTGCACCTGGCCGACAACGCCTTGGTGCTGGGCCAGCGCAATGCCGAATGGTGCGGCCATGGCCCCATCCTCGAGGAAGACATTGCCATGGCCAACATCAGCCTGGACCTGATCGGTCAGGCGCGTTTGCTGTACCAAGCGGCGGCCGAACAGATGGGCGCGGGGACCACCGAAGACCGACTGGCGTATTTCCGTGATGTGCCCGAGTTTCGCAACTACACCCTGCTGGAATTGCCCCACAGCCCGCCCCTGGCCGGGACCGCGGCGTCCGATCGCGATTACGCCACCACCATCGTGCGCAACTTCCTGTACAGCGCCTTGATGGTCATGGTCTGGGAAAGCTTGCAACAGTCGCGCGACAGCCAACTGGCGGCCATCGCCGCCAAGTCGCTCAAAGAAGTGCGCTACCACTTGCGCCATGCCCGCGACTGGCTGATCCGCATGGGCGACGGCACGGACGAGTCGCAGGCTCGCGCGCAGTCGGCCCTGAATCACCTGATGCCCTACACCCAAGAATTTTGGACCGCATCTGCTTTTGAGCAAGCAGCCCAGAGCGATGGCACGGGCTTGGACATGGCCGGCCTGCAAGCCGATTGGCTGGCCTTGGTGCAAGACGGCGTGGCCGAAGCGCAATTGCAAACACCCCCCAGCAAAGGCTTCGTCCCCACGGGCAAGCTCGGCGTGCACTCGGAGCATCTGGGCTTTCTCTTGGCCGAAATGCAAGGCCTGGCGCGCGCGCACCCGCAAGCCAACTGGTAAGGGCACAGCATGACCGGCCCGAGCACGCCAGAGATTCCCGCCGAGTTGCAAGCGGTGTGGCAAGCCCTGGAGGTGCTGGCCGACCCGGAAATTCCGGTGGTCAGCTTGCGCGAGTTGGGCATCCTGCGCGGCATTCGCCAGACGGACGCTGGGCTGGAAGTGGTCATCACGCCGACCTACAGCGGTTGCCCCGCCATGGGCCAGATCGAGGACGATGTTCGTGCGCTCCTGCAACAACAAGGTTGGGACGCCAAGGTCGTGACACAACTGTCGCCGGCATGGACCACCGACTGGATGACGCTGGCAGCGAAAGACAAATTGCGGGCCTATGGCATCGCCCCACCGCAGGCCTGCGCTGAGCATGCAGCCGAACACGGTGGGTCCAGCCGCGTGCTGCGCTTTGCGGCGCGTGCAGCAGCGACTGAAGCCATCCCGTGCCCGCGTTGTGGCTCGTCACTGACCACCGAAACCTCTCACTTTGGCTCCACCGCCTGCAAAGCGCTTTACAAGTGCCTGGACTGCCAGGAGCCCTTCGATTACTTCAAACCCTATTGAGCGCCCACCATGTCTGCAGCTCCCCGTTTTCATGAGTTGACCGTTGCCCGCATCGATGCCGAAGCCGCAGGTGCCGTGGCGCTGACCTTGTCGGTCCCCGCGGCCTTGAAAGACTGCTTCCAATTTGAGCCCGGCCAGTTCCTGACCTTGCGTGCCCAGGTGAATGGGCAAGACCTGCGCCGCAGCTATTCCATTTGCTCCACCCGCAGCCGCTTGCAACAACAAAACGAACTTCAAGTGGGCATCCGCCCGGTGGAAGGCGGCCTGTTTTCCAATTGGGCCGCCCAACAGTTGCGTGTGGGCGATACGTTGCAAGTGATGCCGCCCGAGGGGCGCTTTGTCATCCAGCGGCCGCGTGCCGTGCACCGCGTGGGCTTTGCAGCGGGCTCGGGCATCACGCCCATCCTGTCCATCATTGCCAGTTCGCTGGAAGAGCAGTCAGGCACCAAATTCACCCTGGTCTATGGCAACCGTCGCATGGACAGCGTGATGTTCAACGAAGCCTTGCAGGACTTGAAAGACCAGTACCCGGACCGCCTGACCCTGATCCACATCCTGTCGCGCCAAGCCCAAGAGGTGGATCTGCTGGAAGGCCGCATCGATGGCGACAAAGTGCGCGCCATCATGAAAGCCTTCCTGCCCGTGAAGAGCATGGACGAGGTGTTCATCTGCGGCCCCGAGGCCATGATTGAGGCCACGCAAAAAGCTTTGGTGGATGCCGGCGTGCCGGCCCAGCGGGTTTACAGCGAACGCTTCGCCAGCGGCGCGGCGCCTGCCACCCCTCAAGCTCCGCGGACCGAAAAAGCAAAGTCACTGAGCGGCATGGCCTTGACGGTGGTGCTGGACGGCAAATCGCATGAGATGCGCATCCAACCCGATGAACACATTCTGGATGTGGCGCTGAATGCCGGCCTGGATTTGCCCTACTCTTGCAAGGGCGGCGTCTGCTGCACCTGCCGCGCCAAAGTGACCGAGGGCTCGGTGGCCATGGACAAGAATTTCACCCTGGAATCTTGGGAAATGGACAAAGGCTTTGTGCTCAGTTGTCAGGCACGGGCCACTTCCGCGAAGGTGGTCATCAGCTTTGATGACCGATGAAAAAAGCCTCCTGCACAGGAGGCTTTTTAGGAAAAGCGCACCCACTCAGAAGCGGTAGCCCAAGCCCAAGCCCACCAGGGTCGGGTTGATTTTGAACTCGCCGGGCTGTTGCGTGCCGCCGACAAAAACATTGGTTTTAATGTAGACCTGCTTCACATCCAGGTTCAGCGACCAGTTCTTGTCAATCGGGAAATCAAGACCTGCCTGCAAGGCAAAGCCTGTGCTCGACTTGTCAATGCCCGCACCACCGGTTTGCACATCGGTGAAGCGCGTGTAATTCAGGCCCGCGCCCAAGTAAGGCTTGACACCCGAGAACGCGGTGAAGTGGTATTGCAAGGTCAATGTGGGCGGCAAATGGCGCAAGGTTCCCAATTCCGTCGTCCCTGACTTCAGTGTGTGCCTTTGCGGCAACGCCAAAATCAGCTCTGCCGCAACATTCGGGCTGAAGAAGTAGCTGATGTCCACCTCAGGGAAGCTCTTGTTGTTGACGCTCAAATCCAGCCCTGTGGTGTCGTCGTTGGCGCTGTGCAGGTTGACAGCGCGCACGCGAACCAACCAAGGGCTCTCCTGAGCCATCGTCGGTCCTGTTGCCAAAGCCAGCACTGCAGCGGCCACCCATAGTTTTTTCATAAAAAATTCTCTTTCATGCCAGGTGAATCGATCGCTCTATTGCACACCCATCGCGCCATACGATTCTTGTCCAAGATCAAATAGCGCCTAAATGAGGTTGAACTGCAACAGCTCACGCAAGCTTCGTGGGCAACAGGTTCAATTGCTCGCAGATCGCCAAGGTCGCCACACTCTGGTTCATCGAATAAAAATGCAGCCCAGGCGCACCGGCACAGCGCAACTGGTCGCACAAATCAGTCACCACTTCCAGCCCGAAGGCTTTGATCGAGGCCACATCGTCGCCATAGGCTTGCAAGCGCAAGCGAATCCAGCGCGGAATCTCCGCGCCGCAGGCATCGGAGAAGCGCAGCAACTGCGTGGAACTGGTGATGGGCATGATGCCCGGCACGATGGGCACATCCACCCCCAGCTTGTGCGCATCGTCTACAAAGCGGAAATAGGCGTCGTTGTTGTAGAAGTACTGCGTGATGGCCGAGTCTGCACCTGCTTTGACCTTGGTGACGAAGGCCTGCAGATCGGCTTGCGGTGACTTGGCTTGCGGGTGAACTTCGGGGTAGGCCGCCACCTCCAGATGGAAATCGCGACCCGTTTCTGCGCGAATGAAGGCCACCAAATCGCTGGCGTAGTGAAACTCGCCCCCGGCGCCATAACCACTGGGCAAGTCACCGCGCAAAGCCACCAGGCGGCGAACCCCCATGGCCTTGAACTGCGCCAGCTGCTGGCGAACGCTGTCGCGCGTTGCGCCAATGCAGGAGAAGTGCGAGGCCGCAGCGACGCCTTCGTTCAAAATTGCTTGCACCGTGGCCAAGGTGCCCGCTTGCGTGGAGCCGCCGGCGCCAAAGGTGACCGAGCAAAATTCGGGCTTCAAGGCGTAGAGTGCCTGTCGCACACCGCGCAGCTTGTCAGCACCCTCGGCTGTTTTCGGTGGAAAAAACTCAATGCTGATGGCATTGCCTGAATGGCCGGCTTGTGTTGTCATGCTCACTCCTCAGGCCGGCTTGCGGCTGGCCTGGATCCAAAATTCACGGTTGCCATCACCCCCGGTGACGACACTTTCCCAATAGCCCTGCACCTGCATGTGCCAGGACGCAAAGGCCTCGCGCAGGCGCGCTTCCACGCGCGCATAGCTCGCCGCCTCTTTGACCAAGCCACCCTTGCCGATGTCCTCGGGCTGCAACTCAAACTGCGGCTTGACCAGACTCAGCAACACGCCTGCAGGGCGCAGCAAGGGCAGAACGGCTGGCCAGACCAAGGTTTGCGAGATGAACGACAAGTCGGCCACGATGCCATCGAAACCCAAGGCTGCGTCAGGGATGCGCGCATCCTGGGGTTCCAACTCGCGGGCATTCACCCGCTCCACGCAGACGACACGCGCCTCCTCGCGCAAACGGGGATGCAATTGCCCAAAGCCCACATCCAGGCCCACCACTTGGGCCGCGCCATGCTGCAGCAGGCAATCGGTGAAGCCGCCGGTGCTTTGTCCGACATCGAGGCAACGCCAGCCGCTGACATTCACGCCACTGTGGCGCAACGCGCCTTCGAGCTTCAGCCCCCCGCGCGAGACATAGCGCGCCTCGGCCGTGTCCAGCAATTGCACTTGCGCATGCGCCGGCAACACATCGCTGTTTTTGGCGACCTGCTGCCAAACGCCTGGGCCCACGCGCCATTGCACACCCGCCGCAATCAGGCGCTGGGCCTGAGAGCGGGAGCTCGCCAGCCCGTGCGCCAGCAGCCACTGGTCTGCACGCATGGGGCCCGTGCCCATCAATAGCGGTAGGTGTCGGGCTTGTACGGGCCGTTCTTGGGCACACCGATGTAGTCGGCCTGCTCGTCGTTCAGCTCGGTCAGCATGGCACCCACCTTTTTCAAATGCAGGCGTGCCACTTTTTCGTCCAGGTGCTTGGGCAGCACATAGACCTTGCCCACGTCATAGCCGTCCGCATGGGTGAACAACTCGATTTGCGCAATCGTCTGGTTGGCGAACGAGGAGCTCATCACAAAGCTGGGGTGACCGGTGGCGCAACCCAGGTTGACCAGGCGGCCCTTGGCCAACATGATGATCTTCTTGCCATCGGGGAAGATGATGTGGTCGACCTGGGGCTTGATTTCTTCCCAGGTGTATTTTTCAACCGAGGCGATGTCGATCTCGTTGTCGAAGTGGCCAATGTTGCACACGATGGCCTGGTCTTTCATCTGCGCCATGTGGTCATGGGTGATGACGTGCTTGTTGCCGGTGGCGGTCACGAAGATGTCGGCCTTGTCGGCGGCGTAGTCCATCGTGACAACTTTGTAGCCTTCCATGGCCGCTTGCAAGGCGTTGATGGGGTCGATCTCGGTCACCCACACTTGGGCGCTCAGGGCACGCAAAGCTTGCGCGCTGCCCTTGCCCACATCGCCATAACCAGCCACCACGGCCACTTTGCCGGCGATCATCACGTCGGTGGCGCGCTTGATGCCGTCCACCAGGGATTCGCGGCAGCCGTAGAGGTTGTCGAACTTGCTCTTGGTCACCGAGTCATTGACGTTGATGGCGCGGAACATCAGCGTGCCTTTGGCCGACATTTCCTTCAGGCGATGCACACCGGTGGTGGTCTCTTCGGTCACGCCAATGATTTGCGCGCTTTTGCGGCTGTACCAGGTGGGGTCCTGGGCCAGCTTGGCCTTGATGGCGGCGTACAGGCAGGTTTCTTCTTCGCTGGTCGGGTTGGCCAGCAAGGAGGCGTCTTTCTCTGCGCGCTTGCCCAAGTGCATGAGCAAGGTGGCATCGCCGCCGTCGTCCAGGATCATGTTGGGGCCTTCGTTGGGCGTGTTGGCGGTGCCGAAGTCGAAAATGCGGTGGGTGTAGTCCCAGTATTCCGTCAGGTTCTCGCCCTTGATGGCGAAGACCGGCGTGCCGTTGGCAGCGATGGCGGCCGCGGCATGGTCTTGCGTCGAGTAGATGTTGCAAGAGGCCCAGCGCACTTGTGCACCCAGGGCTTGCAGGGTTTCGATCAGCACGGCTGTTTGAATGGTCATGTGCAAAGAGCCGGTGATGCGTGCGCCTTTGAGGGCTGCTTGGCGGCAAACTCTTCGCGAATGGCCATCAGGCCGGGCATCTCGGTTTCGGCGATGCGGATTTCCTTGCGACCCCAAGGGGCCAAGGACATGTCGGCCACGACGTAATCGGTGGCTTGTTGCGGCTTGAGAACTGCGCTCATGAGAAAACTCCTACTTCAGTGGTGTTGACCACTGCCGGCCCAGGGCTGTGCGGGGGAGTTCTGAAAGATTTTCGAGGAACTCACCTCACATCGACAGTGGGTGAGCGCGGTTAGAAACAAAGTTCCCGAGCCTCACCTGCCAGTCGACGTGCGATGGCGAGGTTGCAGCGCTCCTCGGATGACCGGTATTTTAGCCGAAACTGACCTATGATTCCGGACCTCCCGGAATCCTCTATGTCGACTTACCTCCAAGAAGTGCGCCGTCGGCGCACCTTTGCCATCATTTCCCACCCTGACGCGGGCAAAACCACGCTGACCGAAAAGCTTCTGCTGTTCTCGGGCGCGATTCAAATTGCAGGGTCGGTCAAGGCGCGCAAAGCCAGCCGCCATGCCACCAGCGACTGGATGGAAATTGAAAAGCAGCGCGGGATTTCGGTGGCCTCCTCGGTCATGCAGATGTTGTACCGGGAGCATGTGATCAATTTGCTGGACACCCCGGGCCACAAAGACTTTTCGGAAGACACCTACCGCGTTTTGACGGCTGTGGACTCGGCCCTCATGGTGATCGACGCCGCCAACGGCGTTGAAGCCCAAACCCGCCGCCTGATCGAGGTCTGCCGTCAGCGCGACACGCCCATCATCACCTTTGTGAACAAGATGGACCGCGAAGTGCGTGACCCGCTGGACATTCTGGACGAGGTGGAGCGCGAGCTCGGCATGCCATGCGTCCCCATGACCTGGCCCGTGGGCCAAGGCAAGTCCTTTGGCGGCATCATCGATTTGCGCACCCAGGCCATGAAGGTGTTTGAGGCCGGCAGCGAGCGCCGCCCGCAAGACTTTGAAACCATTCCTTTGTCAGAGCAAGCGGCTTTGTCCGATCGCTTCGGCCATGACTTCGCCACCGCGCTGGAAAGCATGGAGCTGGCCACCGGCGCCTCACCGCAATTCGACCGCGAGGCCTTTTTGGCCGGCAAACAAACGCCCGTTTTTTTTGGCTCGGGCGTGAACAACTTTGGCGTCATGGAAGTGCTGGATGCCCTGGTGGACCTGGCCCCTTCGCCGCGCGCGCGCACCAGCTCGCTGTTGGTGAACAAGCAGCCGGTGGTCAAAGAGATCGCCGCAGAAGACGGCACCTTTTCGGGCGTGGTCTTCAAGGTGCAAGCCAACATGGACCCCTCGCACCGCGACCGCATCGCCTTTGTGCGTGTGGCCTCCGGCCGCTACTCACCAGGCATGAAGCTGAAAGTGCAACGCACGGCCAAAGAGCTGCGCCCCACGTCGGTGGTGACTTTTCTGAGCCAGCGACGCGAGGCCGTGGAAGAAGCCTATGCCGGCGACATCATTGGCTTCACCACCCATGGTGGCGTACAGCTGGGCGACACCATCACCGACGGCGCTGCCTTGCAATACACCGGCCTGCCCTTCTTTGCGCCGGAACTGTTCATGACCGTGGTCCTGAAAAACCCCTTGCGCACCAAGCAACTGCAAACTGGACTGGCGCAGCTCGGTGAAGAAGGCGCCATTCAGGTGTTTCGCCCGGAAATGGGCGGCGCCATGCTGTTGGGCGCCGTGGGGCAACTGCAGTTTGAAGTGGTGCAGCACCGCCTCAAAGCCGAGTACGACTGCGATGTTCGCCTGGAGAGCTGCCAGTACACCGGCGCGCGCTGGATCACCGCCGACACGCCTGCTGAATTGCGCGAATTCGTGAACGCTTATCCCGCCCGCATGGCGCAAGATGCGGCCAATACCCTGGCCTATCTCTGCACCTCGCCCTACGACGTGCGCCTGGCGCAAGAGCGGTTTCCGAAAATTCATTTTCATCCGCTGCGCGAGCACGCCGGGCTCTCGCTGCAGTCTGCGGCTTGACCTCTTAGGCCATGCCGTCCAGCGAGCGCCTCCAGCCTTTGGCCGATTGGCCTCTGGCTGCCCGCCAAAAGCTCAAAGGTGTCTTCACAGACATCGACGACACCCTGACCACGGACGGTGCCATCACCCCGGAAGCGTTGCAAGCCTTGCACAATCTTCGTGCGGCGGGCTTGGCCATCGTGCCCATCACCGGTCGACCGATTGGCTGGAGCCTGCCCTTTGCAAGCGCGTGGCCTGTGGATGCCATCGTGGCTGAAAACGGCTCCGCCGCTTTGCAATGCGTGAAAGGCCAGGTGCACAAGCACTACCAACTCGATGCCGCCACCCGAGCGGTGCATTGGGAGCGCATGCATGCGGTGGCCTCGCATATTTTGCAAGTGGTGCCTGAAGCCAGACCGGCCACCGACAGCATCGGCCGCGAAACCGACATCGCCATCGACCACAGCGAGCACCACACCTTGTCCTCAGCGCAGATCCAGCAAGTGGTCGAGTTGATGCAAGCCCAGGGCATGCAAGCCACCGTCAGCAGCATTCACATCAACGGCTGGTTCGGCCAGCACGACAAGCTGTCAGGCGCACGCTGGTGGGTGCGCACCCAGTGGGGGCGCGAGCTGGACCAGGAACTGGATGCCTGGGTTTATGTGGGCGACTCCACCAACGATCAATTGATGTTCGAACATTTTCCGCACAGCATGGGCGTGGCCAACATCGCCCGTTTTTTTCCGGAACTGAAGCACCCGCCGCGCTACATCACCTCTCGGGAGCGCGGCGCGGGCTTTGCCGAAGTGGCGCAGGCCATTTTGCAGGCGCGGGCCTGAAGCTCAGCGCGCCAGCACCGGCGCCAAGGCCTTGCCGGTGTGCGTACCCAACTTCACCACTTGTTCCGGTGTGGCCGCCGCCACGATTTTCCCGCCTTCACGGCCGCCTTCGGGTCCCAGGTCAATGATCCAGTCGGCTTCGGCAATGACGTCCAGGTCGTGCTCGATCACCACCACGCTGTGCCCCCCATCGGCCAGGCGGTGCAGCACACGAATCAGCTTGTCTACATCGGCCATGTGCAGGCCCACGGTGGGCTCGTCCAGCACATAGAGGGTGTGCGGCGCTTTTTGGCCGCGGCGTGTCACATCGTCGCGCACCTTGCTGAGCTCGGTCACCAGCTTGATGCGTTGTGCTTCGCCACCGCTGAGCGTTGGCGATGGCTGGCCCAGGGTCAGGTAGCCCAGCCCCACGTCTTTCAACAATTGCAAAGGGTGGCTGATGTTGGGCATGGAGGCAAAAAATTCCACCGCCTCGTCCACTTCCATTTGCAACACCTCGCCAATGCTCTTGCCGCGCCAGCTGACCGCCAGCGTCTCGGGGTTGAAGCGCGCGCCGTGGCAGGTTTCGCACGGCACTTTCACATCGGGCAAGAAGCTCATCTCAATGGTGCGCATGCCCTGCCCTTCACACGACGGGCAACGGCCCTCACCGGTGTTGAAGCTGAAGCGGCCGGGGCCGTAGCCGCGTGCCCGCGCTTCCAGCGTGTCTGCAAACAATTTGCGAATGGTGTCCCAAAAGCCGATGTAGGTGGCCGGACAGCTGCGCGGGGTTTTGCCAATCGGTGTTTGATCGACCTCGAGCACACGGTCAATGCTCTTCCAGCCCACCACCGATGCACATCCGGTCCAGGTGGGCGCTTTCTTGGCCTGAACCGCGGCTTGCACATTGGCCAGCAACACATCGCGGGCCAATGTGGACTTGCCCGAGCCGCTGACGCCGGTCACGGCCACCAGCCGCTTGAGCGGGATGCTGATCGAGACATTCTGCAAATTGTGCAGCTGCGCCCCTGTGAGCACCAGGGCTTCGCCTTGCTCGGCGGCGCTCAGGCACTGGTCAAGGCTGGCGTTGGCACGCAAGGGCATGCTGCGCCGGGGCTGCAAGGGATGCTTCATGGCGTGCAGCAGGTAGCGGCCGGTTTGTGACTCTGCTTGCGCAGAAATGTCGCTCACCGAGCCCTGCGCCATCAGGCGGCCACCGCGCTTGCCAGCGCTGGGGCCAATGTCAATGATGTGATCGGCGCGGCGAATCGTGTCTTCGTCATGCTCGACCACCACCAGGGTGTTGCCTTTGTCGCTCAGCACATGCAAGGCATTGAGCAACATTTGGTTGTCGCGTGCATGCAAGCCAATCGTGGGCTCGTCCAGCACGTAACAGACGCCTTGTAAATTGCTGCCCAGTTGTGCGGCCAAGCGAATGCGCTGTGCCTCACCGCCACTGAGGGTGGGCGCGCCACGGTCCAGGGTCAGGTAGCCCAAACCGACCTGCTCCAAAAACTCCAGGCGGCTGCGAATTTCAGGCATCAGGTCGCGCGCGATGTCGGCTTCGCGGCCACTCAGCTTCAAGGTCTCGGCCCAGGCGCGGATGTCGGTCACACTCAGGCGCGCCAAGTCTGCAATGCCGACGCCGGCAAATTTCACGGCGCGGGCAGTCCGGTTGAGGCGCGTGCCGTCACAGGACGGGCAGGCGGCGTCCAGCACTTCGTCCACCTCGGGCTCGGCAAAGGTTTGCTCGCGGCCCTTGTTGTCATCGTCGCGCACCGAGTCGTCCAGCAACTTGCGCTGCTCTTTGGTGAGCTTGACGCCTGTGCCTACACAGTCCAGGCACCAGCCGTGCTTGCTGTTGTAGGAAAACAGGCGCGGGTCCAACTCGGTGTAGGAGGTGGCGCAGACAGGGCAAGCGCGCAAGGTTGAAAAAACCTGTACCTGTCCCAGCGCCTGGGTCGAGGCGCCCGACTGCATGGCCTCGCGCAGCCCATCGAGCGGC
>JACCDS011138258.1_pt1 | contig 12101 bp, 10 predicted proteins | sample 7446441 | NCBI WGS metagenome assembly JACCDS01 (sample SAMN15323445, study PRJNA562643) | freshwater metagenome | isolation source: river surface water | place: USA:Blue River Watershed | collected 2017-08-17
CGCGCACCTGATCGACTGGCAGGGCCGCGACTGGACGCCGGCCCTCGCCAAGGAAACCGGTGCCAAGGCCGCGCACCCGAACTCGCGCTTCACCGTCGCCGCGACCAACAACCCGGCGCTGGACGAAGCCTGGGACGACGCTGCTGGTGTCGCCATCGACGCGTTCATCTTCGGTGGCCGCCGCTCGACCACCGTGCCGCTGGTGACCGAAGCCCGCAGCTGGACCGAAGGCGTCTACATGGCCGCCACGATGGGTTCGGAAACCACCGCCGCCGCCTTCGGCGCGCAAGGCGTGGTCCGCCGCGATCCGTTCGCCATGCTGCCGTTCTGCGGCTACAACATGGCCGACTACTTCCAGCACTGGCTGGACGTGGGCAACAAGCTGCAAGGCGAAGGCGCCAAGCTGCCCAAGATCTTCTGCGTCAACTGGTTCCGCAAGGGCGAAGACGGCAAGTTCGTGTGGCCGGGCTACGGCGACAACGCCCGCGTCCTGAAGTGGATGGTCGAGCGCGTGGAAGGCACCGGCCAAGGCGAAGGCCACTTCTTCGGCGTGAGCCCGCGCTACGAAGATCTGGACTGGACCGGCCTGGACTTCTCGCAGGAAAAGTTCGCTGGCATCATCAACGCCGATCCGGAAGCTTGGAAGGCCGAGCTGAAGCTGCACGACGAGCTGTTCACCACGCTGGCCTACCACCTGCCGGCCGAACTGACCGCCACCAAGCAGAAGCTGGAAGCCGAACTGGCCAAGTGAGCCGCTGAGTTCCTCCGGAACTGACAAGGCCGCCCGATGGGCGGCCTTTTTGCTGGGGCCGATGAAGCAGGCCCCATCCCACAGGGGCGCACCCCTCACTCGACGGGCGTGTCCTCCACCTCAGGCAGCGCGAGCGCAACCGACGGACAACCCAAGAGCGCCATGCGCCGCCGCTTCACGCCGCGTAGGGGTCTGCAAAGCCCAGGCCAGCCAGGATCTCGCGCTCGCGCTGCTCCATGGCTTCGGCCTCTTCCTCGTCTTCTTCGTGGTCCCAGCCCTGGGCGTGCAGCGTCCCATGCACGATGAGGTGGGCGTAGTGCGCCACGAGGTCCTTGCCGTTTTCGGCGGCCTCACGCTCCACCACGTCGGCACAGATCACCAGATCAGCCGAGACCACCGGCTCCATGCTGTAGTCGAAGGTGAGCACGTTGGTGGCGTAGTCCTTCTGGCGATAGTCACGGTTCAGGGCCTGGGCCTCTTCGGGACCGACGATGCGCACGGTGATCTCGCCAGGCGCTTCCAGCGCCGCACGGATCCAGCGCCCGATCTTGTGGCGCGGCAGACGATCGCGGTGCCGGGGATCGGCGAATTGCAAAGACAAGGAGAGTTCAGGTTTCATATCGACTCGTCGGTGTGAGGCCGGACTTCACCGGTGGCCAGTCCGGCCCCAAAAGGAATGAACGGCCGGGGCCCCGTCAGGGTCAGTGATCGGCCTTGGCGGCGTCGTAGGCCTCGACGATTCTCGCCACCAGCGGGTGCCGGACCACGTCCGCCGACGTGAATCGTGTCATCGCGATGCCTCGAACCGATCTCAGCACCCGCACGGCGTCCACCAGACCGCTGACCTGACCCTTGGGCAGATCGATCTGGCTGACGTCCCCAGTGACCACCGCGCGACTGCCGAAGCCGATGCGCGTGAGGAACATCTTCATCTGCTCGGGCGTGGTGTTTTGGGCCTCGTCGAGGATGACAAATGCGTGGTTGAGCGTTCTTCCCCTCATGAACGCCAACGGGGCGATTTCGATGAGCCCCTTCTCAAACGCCTTGCCGACCCGCTCGAAGCCCATCAGGTCATACAGGGCGTCGTAAAGAGGCCGCAAATAGGGATCCACCTTCTGGGCCAGGTCGCCCGGGAGAAACCCGAGGCGCTCACCCGCCTCCACCGCCGGACGGGTCAGGACGATGCGCTGGACCGCGTTGCGCTCCAACGCGTCCACCGCACAAGCCACCGCCAGGAAGGTCTTGCCCGTGCCGGCTGGCCCGACACCGAAGGTGATGTCGTGCGACAGGATGTTCTGGAGGTACCCCACCTGGTTGGTGGTGCGCCCGCTCAGATCGGCCCGTCGCGTGCGCAGGACCAGATCGTCCGAGACCTCGAGCGGCACCTCTTCCGCCGGTGACGTCGGCTGTGCGACCTGCGCCAGCAGCAATTGCAAGTGCGCCGCATCAACGGGACGATCCGCCCGTTCGTGGACATGCTCCAGCACCCGCAAGGCGCGTTCGGCCGCCGCCTGCTCCCCCTCGATCTGGAAACGTCCGCCACGCCGGCGCAGCTTGACCCGAAGTGCCGCCTCGATCGTGCGCAGATGTGCATCCAGTGGCCCGCACAGGTGGGACAGCCGGAGGTTGTCTGTCGGTGAGAAATTGTGTCGAAGGATCACGGCAATCGTGTGAAGTTACTGGCCTGCGCCAAAAACCCGATTGTCTCGCCGCCCAAGGCGGATGGGTCCTCCGGCAGAATCAAAAAATGATTCCCCGATCCGCCTGCCGTCCGTGTCCCTGACCTCCGCCCCCGTTGGTTCTTCCGCCCCGCGGGCGGCCCCTCCTCCGTCATCAGGCCCGGACACGAGAGGTTGGCTGCGACAGCTCCAGCCGGAGCGCTGGATCGGCGTTGCGTTGGCGCTGCTGCTGCTGGGCGTCCTGATCCTGCACTGGATGTTTCCGCCGGCCACGCAAGGCAACAGCGTCGAGATTCACCAGGTCGAGGCGCAATGGGTGGATCCGGACACCGGCCGTCCCTTGGAGGCCGCCCGCCCGCTGCGCCTGCCCCATGTGGTCGACCGGGTTCCGGCCGGCGCGCCGGTGCTGCGGCTCACGCTGCAGTTCCGCCCCCCATTTCCGGCCGGCCAGCGGGATCGGCATCCGCTGGCCATGCAGCTCCCGCGCCAGTGCGCGAATGCCCGAATCGTTCTCAACGGCCAGATCCTGAGCGAAACCGGCCCCACCGCGGCGCCGGCCGCCTGCCTGTCGTCCCCCGTGATCGGCCTGCCCTCCCGGCTGGTTCAGGACGGGGACAACCAGCTGCTCATCGAACTCACAGGACCGGGCCTCAATGAAGTGGCGGTGCTGGCCCACGCCCTGCAGCTCGCCCCCGTGCGGATCGGTCACATGGCCACGCTGTCCGCGCACGCCAAACACCTGGAGTTCTGGCGATCCGGCATCCCGCTCGTGCTCGCCGGAGCCGTGACCTTGATCGGCCTGGCGGCCCTCGCCTTGTGTGCCGCGAGCCGCCTGCCGTACCTCGGCTACTTCGGCGGCGCCTGTCTCGCATGGGCCCTCAGCAACGCGCTGCTGGTGGGCGTTGAACTTCCCATCCACGATGCCTGGCGCCCGGCCCTGATGACCCTGACGCTGGTGCTCGGCGGCGTCAGCGCCATCTTCTGCCTGCTGCGCTACTGTGGCCTGCGCTTGGCGTGGCTGGATGTCTCGCTGGCCCTCCAGGGGCTGGTCGTGGCGCTGAGCCTCTGGGGCGCAGGCGCAGCCCGGATGCATCTGGTGGCACCGCCCTGGCTGTTCATTGTGGGCGTGGAGGTGCTGGCCGCCCTGGGCGTGTTCCTCTACCGTGCCTTTGCGCTGTCGCGCCCGGACTTCTGGGTGGGCCTGTGCGCGCTGGCCGCCCTGCTGGCCGGCCTTGGCCTGGAAGCCCTGCTGCCCGATGGCCTCGGGTTTCTGCCGGGTCGCACGGCCGTGAGCCTGGCGTTGCTGGTGATGTTCGCCGGCATGGGCTGGCGCATGCACCAGCTCTTCCAGAACGCCCTCCTGACGGTGGACCAGGCCCGTGTGGAAGCCGACCGCCGCGTGCAGGAAGTGCAGACCAACATGGAGCAGAACTACGGTCACATGGCCGAACTCCGGGTGGAACAGGTGACGGCACGGGAGCGCAAACGCATCGCCGCCGACCTGCACGACGATCTGGGGGCCAAGCTCCTGACCATCGTCCACACCAGCGAAAGCGAGCGCATCGCCACGCTGGCGCGCGAGGCCCTGGAAGAGATGCGCCTGTCCGTGCGCGGCCTGACCGGCCGGGCGGTGCAGATCGGCGACGCCGTGGGCGACTGGCGCAGCGAGGTCGTCAGCCGACTCTCGCACGGTGGAGTGGCCCTGAACTGGGACACCCCCGACGAACTGCTGCTGTGCGAACGCACCCTGAGCGCCCGCGCCTACGTCCAGACCACCCGCATCCTGCGCGAGGCGATCAGCAACATCCTCAAGCACAGCGGCGCGTCGCGCTGCGAGGTGTCGATCCGCCTGGAAGCCGACGACTTCGAGATCATCATCGCGGACAACGGCAACGGCATTCCCATGGAAATGGACGGCAAGCTCGACCGCGGCCATGGCATGTCGACCATGAAGGGCCGCGCCAAACAACTCCAGGGACAGTGCCTGGTGGAGTCCGGCCCCGGCTACGGCACGACCATCCGCCTGACCCTTCCTCTCGGGGCCTGAACACGCGTCCGCCCCCGGACACCATGATTTAAGACACGCCGAACCCACGTTCACGAACACTCGGCAGGATGGCGGATCCGAACCCGCCCCTTCTTCCGGCACACTTGACCGACGACGCCGCCACGAGCGTGCTGCCTTCTGGAGCCCCACGAGATGAAAACGATCCTTCTGCTTGAAGACCTCCCTGAAATCCGCGCTTGGCTGCGCGCCCTGGTGCTGCAGGTGTTTCCGGGAGCCACGGTGGTGGAATCGGCCCGCGTTCACGACGCCCTGCAGCAGGTTTCGGCCCAGCGCTTCGAGCTCGCCCTGATCGATCTGGGCCTGCCCGATGGCTCGGGCGTGAAGGTGGTGCAGGCGCTGCGTGACGCGCAGCCGGAATCCCAGTCGGTGGTGGTCACCATCCACGACGACGACGACCACCTCTTCCCCGCCCTGCAAGCTGGCGCCTACGGCTACCTGCTCAAGGAACAACCACGCGAACAGCTGATGGAGCACCTGCAGCGCATCAGCCAGGGCGAGCCGCCGCTGTCGCCGTCGATCGCGCGCCGCATGATCTCGTACTTCTCGGCCCAGGCGAACAAGCCGCAGGGCATGGCGCCGGCCTCGTCGACCGACCAGCTCATGCCCGACGTGCAGCTGACCGAGCGCGAACGCGAAGTGCTGCTGCGGGTGGCCAAGGGTTTCACGCTGCCGGAAATCGGCGTGCAACTCGGCTTGAGCCGCCACACCATCGCCGACTACGTCAAGCAGATCTACCGCAAGCTCAACGTGAGCTCGCGCGCCGAAGCGGCCCTCGAAGCCCAGCGCCTGGGCCTGTTCCGCCGCTGATCAGGTGGCCCGCATGGGACGGGGACGAGGCAGGTAGCTGCGCACCCACAGCTTGGCCAGATCCCGGCCCCAGCCTCGGTGCCAGGCACGGCGCAAAGCCAGACGCCCCTCATCCACCCGGCGGGTCCGGATGAGGGCACTCCCCAGGGCCACGTCCAGCTGCCTCAACGCCTGATTCACGACCCCAGCACCGAGTTGTGCCTGCACGTGGGGGTGATCCACCAGGAAGCGCTCGTACACGAGCCGCAACTGGCGATAGCCTTCCACGCTGTCGTCGCCGAGGCTGCCCGGCACCTGGCGCTTGAACACCAGCCGATCCGTCAGGTGCAACACCTTCGGTGACACGGCCAGCACGCGCAGGTACAGATCCACGTCTTCGGCCACCCGCAGCGTCGTGTCGAAACCACCCACCCGCTCGAACGCATCGCGCCGAACCATCACGGTCGAGGTGGAAAAGTAGGGGCACAAAAAGCTGGGGGCGAGGGTCTCGTGCAGCCGCACCTCCCCCGTCGCCTCCTGCCCCCCGTGATCCCGTTCGGCTTCGAGGAATCCGGTGCGGCTCAACAGCACGTCGCGTTGTGCCGCCATGGCCGCATGCTGTACGGCCAGCTTGGCCGGGCGCCAGCAATCATCCGCGTCGAGAAAGGCGAGGAATCGCCCCCGGGCCATCGACGCACCGAGGTTGCGTGCCGCAGACACGCCCGCGTTCGCCTGGTGGACATAGCGCACCTGCGGATAGCGCCGAGCAACGGCTGCGGTGTCGTCGTGGGAGCCATCGTCGACCACGATCAGTTCGAAATCCGCAAAGGTCTGTCGCAGCACCGAATCGATGGCGTCCGGCAGGTGGGCGGCGGCGTTGTAGGCGGGCAGGATGACGCTGACTTGGCACATGACAACAAAGAGTCTGTCGAATACAAAAATGAAGCCAGCCGCCGTCACCGGGCTCGCAGCGGCGACGGCCACGACCGGAGCCACAAGGACGCCAGATCGCATCCCCAACCCAGTCGCGCCGCCCGGCGCAACACCAGTCGGGCGGTGCTGCGCTGCCCCCGATTCAGCAGGCTGTCGGCCAATCCCAGATTCATGCCCCGCACCGCCCGGCCCAGCACGCCGGGATCCAGGCGCTCCGACAGCTCAGGATGTTCTCCGAGCACCCGAGCACTGACATCGAGCATCTCCACCCAGCCGCGCACCCCACGGGGACGCATTTGCCCACCCCGTGGCGACACCAGCGACGGGTGCAGCCGCACCACCTCCGGCACGCGGGCCAGCACGCGCAGACGCACGTCGAGTCCGGCCGCCTCGCCCAGCCGGGGATCAAACCCACCCGCCTGCAAGAGGCATTCGCGCCGCACCGCCACCCCTGACAGTCCCGTCTCGGGGCGCTGCCAGGCCAGCGCCAGACCATCGACCACATCGAACGAGCCCAAGGAGGCGGCATCGTCTTCGGGGGGCCACGGCCGCGCGCGCTCGTCCGGACCACACTGCGACCAAGCCAACCCGGGTTCCGCATCCAACGCCAGTCGCTGCAGGGCCAGCATGCGGGGATGCCACACGTCACCGGCCTCCATGAAGGCCAACACCCCTCCACGGGCCAATCCTTCGGCCCGGTGCCAAGCCAGCCCCCACGTCGCGGCCGGCGCCGGGATCCACCGCACCGACGGAAAGCCCCGCACGACCGCAGCAGTCGCGTCGGTCGACCCCCGGTCCACCACGATGACCTCGAAGTCCTGCGTTGTCTGCGCCAGGACGGAACGCAGGCTCGCCCCGACCTCTGCCTGGGCATTGCACACGGGAAGAATGACGCTGAAAGCGGGCATGGGAAGCGGTCTCGAGGTCTGTTCCGGCCCGAGCATCCGCGTGAAAGGTGAAGCACTCACCGCACCCTCATGTCCGAATGTCAACGTCGAACCGGAGGGAGAATCCCACCCATGATCGGAAAACTCACCGGAACGCTGGCCGAGAAATCGCCCCCCCAAGTCCTCATCGACGTGCAGGGCGTCGGCTACGAAGTGGACGTGCCCATGAGCACCTTCTGCAGCTTGCCGCACCTCGGCGAAAAGGTCTCCCTGCTCACACACTTTGTCGTGCGCGAGGATGCCCAGCTGCTCTACGGCTTTCTGACCGCGGCCGAGCGCAACACCTTCCGCCAGTTGGTGAAGATCACCGGCGTCGGGCCGCGCATCGCGCTGGCGGTGCTGTCGGGCATGAGCGCCAGCGAACTGGCCCAGGCTGTGAGCAGCCAGCAGGCGGGACGACTCGTGAAGGTCCCGGGCATTGGCAAGAAAACGGCGGAGCGCCTGTTGCTCGAACTCAAGGGCAAGCTGGGCCCTGAACTCTGCGAGCCGGGTCTGACGCCCCCCACAGACCATCAGGCCGACATCGTGCAGGCCCTCATCGCACTGGGCTACAGCGAAAAGGACGCCGACACGGCCCTGAAAGCCCTGCCTGCCGACGTGGGCGTGAGCGACGGCATCAAGCAGGCCCTCAAGGCGCTGGCTCGCTGAGCCGCGGCGACTGCCCATAATCGCGCATGGCCATCCAGACCGACAACCTGAGCGCCGCCCCCGGCGGCCCGGCACCCAAGCGCATCATCAGCGCCGCTCCCAGTTCGCCCCAGGAGGAAGCGCTGGAGCGGGCGCTGCGGCCCAAACAGCTCGACGAATACGTGGGCCAGGCCAAGGCCCGAGAGCAACTGGAAATCTTCATCGGCGCGGCCCGCAAGCGTGGGGAAGCCCTCGACCACGTCCTGCTGTTCGGCCCCCCCGGGTTGGGCAAGACCACGCTCAGCCACATCATCGCGGCTGAACTGGGCGTCAACCTGCGCCAGACCAGCGGCCCAGTGCTCGAAAAACCGCGCGACCTCGCAGCCCTGCTGACCAATCTGGAAGCCAACGACGTCCTGTTCATCGACGAGATCCACCGCCTCTCGCCCGTGGTCGAGGAAATCCTCTACCCCGCGCTGGAGGACTACCAGATCGACATCATGATCGGCGAAGGCCCGGCCGCGCGGAGCATCAAGCTCGACCTGCAGCCCTTCACGCTGGTGGGCGCCACCACGCGCGCGGGCATGCTGACCAATCCGCTGCGCGACCGTTTTGGCATCGTGGCGCGCTTGGAGTTCTACACCTCGGAAGAGCTGACGCGCATCGTCACGCGCTCGGCTGGCCTGCTGGGCACCCCCATCGACCCCGACGGGGCCCTGGAACTGGCCCAACGCTCGCGCGGCACCCCGCGCATTGCCAACCGATTGCTGCGCCGGGTGCGCGACTACGCCGAGGTCAAGGGCAACGGCCGCATCACCCGGGACATCGCCGATCGCGCCCTGACCCTGCTGGACGTGGATCCTCGCGGCTTCGACGCCATGGACCGCAAACTGATCGAAGCCGTGGTGCATCGGTTCGACGGTGGCCCTGTGGGGCTGGACAACGTCGCCGCCGCCATCGGTGAGGACGCCGGCACCATCGAGGACGTGATCGAGCCCTACCTGATCCAGCAAGGTTACCTGCAGCGCACACCGCGCGGCCGCATCGCCACCCTGGCCGCCTACCGGCATCTCGGCGTGACGCCCCCCAAGGGCAGCGGTCTGTCTGGCGCTGCGGGCGCCGACCTGTTTCCCGACACCTGACCGGCCGGTGGGACGACTCCGCTTGCGCAACCGAGCCTCGCGCACCGCCACCGGGCCCGGAGTCCTTCGCCTGCTGTGGGCGGCGCCGGCCACCCTGATCGGCCTGGCGTTCGGGCTGCCCATGCTGCTGGCCGGAGCTCAATGGCGCTGGTTGGGCTCCCACGCCGAAATCGGCGGCGGACATCTCGGCGACTGGCTGCTCCGCATCCAGGGCCCCAACGGCTACGCCGCCATCACGCTGGGCCACCTGGTCCTCGGGGTGGACGCACCGGCCCTCGCGGCCCTTCGCGCCCACGAGTCCGTGCATGTGCGCCAGTACGAGCGCTGGGGCGCCCTCTTCCCACCAGCCTATCTGCTGGCCAGCGCCTGGAGCGCCCTCCAAGGGCGGCGCCCCTATCTGGACAATCCCTTCGAGCGTGAGGCACACGTCCGGGCCCGCCGACACCAGCGCATCGCGCACCACCGAACTCAGATGGCGGCCCCTGGATCGTCGTCGCGACACTCCCAGAACACCCTGGCCTGACACGCTGCGCACACCTTCGGGTCCAGCCGGCGCACGATGTGCCCCAAGGCCGCCTGTTTGCTGTCGTGCACGTTCTGCTCGCCCAAACGGCCCAGAAATCCGGTGCGACGCCAGAACGCCATCACCTGCGGCCTTGGCCGGTGGAAGTGCAGATCACCTCCCGCGGCCCGACGCTCCCGCAATTCGTGCTCCCAGACCTCAGCACCGGCCAGGTCCAGGAAATTCATGCTCTTGGCCATCACCAGAAGGTGCGTTTGCCCCGGACGCTGTGCGCGCAGCTCGTGCAGACGGTCCCCCACGTGGGTCGCCGCACCAAAATAAATGGACCCCTCCATGCGCAGCAAGGCCAGTTGCGGACACTCCGGCAAAGGGTCCCGGGCATCCGCCCGCACAACAAAGGGACGATCGGGCCGCATCGAATCAAACCCCATGAGGCGCAAGGCCGGCCGGGACGTCTCGTGAAGATGGACCAGCAGGGACAGCCCGACCCCCAGCAGGATGGCGCTTTCCAGATGCAGAACCAGGGCCGCCAAGCCCGTCGTGACCGCGATGGCGAACTCCACCGGCGCCCAGGCCTTCAACCGGCGCCACCGCGGCAGGTCCAGCAGTGACCACGCCACCATCAACAACAGCCCGGAAACCGCCGCGTGGGGGATGAGCGCCAACATCGGGCCGCTCAGCAGCACCAACAAGAGCAGCCAGCCGGCCGAAGCCACGGCCGCCAGGGGCGTGCGGGCACCGGCCTCCAAATTCGGCAGCGATCGGTTGAGCGATCCACAGCTCAGGTACGCCGAGGCCAAAGACCCCGTCACGTTGGCCAGCCCCTGGCCGACAAACTCGCGGTTGGTGTCCACGCGCTGTCCGGAGCGCAACGCCACGGCCTTGGCAATGGACACCGACTGGCCCAACGCCACCAATGACAAGGCCAAGGCCTTGTCGAACAGCGAGGGCAGCATCGCCCACTCCACCTGCGGCACATGCCAGTCCGGCCAAGGCGAGGGCAACGCCCCGACGGTGTGCAGCGGACGCGACCACGGCACCCAAACCGAAACGGCCGTCATCAAGGCCAAGGCGATGAGCATCACGGGCCATCCAGGACGCCAACGCCGAAGCGCCACGGCCAGCGCCCAGGTTCCCAACCCGATGCCCACGGCCGGACCGCTGATGTTCGGCCAAGACTGAGGCAACATCGCCAACATCTTCCAAGGCCCCAGACCGGTTGCCCAGCCCGCATCCAGCAACTCCCGCAGTGCGTGCAGTGCGATCAGACAGGCCGCACCGCTCGTGAAACCCAACAGCACCGCTGGCGAAATGAAGTGCGCCCACGACCCGAGGCGCAGCCCCCCCACGCACACCTGCAGCACCCCCACCATCAGGGTAACCATCAAGGCCAGCTCGATGTACTCCGGCGTGCCCGCGGCCGCCAACGGCAGGATCATGGCGGCCAGCGCAAGCGAATTGGCATTGGTCGGGCCAGACACGACATGGCGACTGGATCCCCCCAAAGCCGCCACAACGGTCGGCACCAGCGCGCTGTACAACCCATATTGGGGCGGCAACCCCGCCAGCGCCGCAAAGGCAATGCCCTGAGGCAGGACCAGCAAAGCCCCCAGCAAACCAGCCAAGACATCTGCCTTCAGCGAAGAGCCCGACACCTCCGCCCACCAAGGCCACAGACGCTCAATCCAACCGCGCCCGGCCCCCTCAGCCCTGCTGTGGCCAGCCGCTTCAGCGCCGGACGTGGCGGCAGAGTCAGACCGTTTCATGGCGCCCGATCCTGCCACACGCGAGCAACTTGTCCACAGGTTGATGTTGTGCTAGAGTCGCAGGTTTTCGGACGCAGGGAATCTTGCGTCCGTTTCGCTCGTTCCTCGAAAACGGGTCGGAACCAGGGGTTTAGGCAGGGCTTGCGCCCGGTCGAGGCCGCAGGAACCGGTGCGTGGGAGCAGGGACACCAACAGTCAGCCCGGCCAATCGTTGTCGGGCATTGGAGAAGAACCATGACGACCTCAAGTCTGGGCAACCGCCTGGGATTGCTGGGCCGCAAGGTGGGCATGATGCGCATCTTCACGGACGACGGCGACGCCGTGCCTGTGACCGTGCTCGACGTGTCCAACAACCGAGTGGCTCAGGTCAAGACCGTTGAAAACGACGGCTACACCGCCCTGCAGGTGGTGTTCGGCGCCCGCCGCGCCTCCCGTGTCACCAAGCCTGCTGCCGGCCATCTGGCCAAGGCTGGCGTGGAAGCCGGTGAGCTGGTGCGCGAATTCCCCGTGACCGCAGAAGTCGCCGCCGAATACAAGGCCGGCTCGACCCTGCCCGTGACGATGTTTGCCGCCGGCCAGGTGGTCGACGTGCAAGGCACCTCGATCGGTAAGGGCTTCGCAGGCACCATCAAGCGCCACAACTTCGGTTCGCAGCGCGCTTCGCACGGCAACTCGCGTTCGCACAACGTCCCGGGCTCGATCTCGATGGCCCAGGATCCGGGTCGCGTGTTCCCCGGCAAGAAGATGTCCGGCCACCTGGGCGACGTGACCGTCACCACCCAGAACCTGGACGTGATCCGCATCGACGAAGCCCGTCAGCTGCTGCTGATCAAGGGCGCCATTCCTGGCGCCAACGGCGGTTTCGTCACCGTGCGTCCC
>JACCDS011236202.1_pt1 | contig 12098 bp, 9 predicted proteins | sample 7446441 | NCBI WGS metagenome assembly JACCDS01 (sample SAMN15323445, study PRJNA562643) | freshwater metagenome | isolation source: river surface water | place: USA:Blue River Watershed | collected 2017-08-17
GTCGGGCTTGCGGCGCGCGTAAACCGTGACGACGATCCAGGCGATGACGCATGCCAGCGAGGCCCGCGGCTGCAACTCCTGGAAATTCGGCGAATGCCATTCGGAGATCAAGCCCCGGGATGCTTCCATCGCCACCGTCTCGAACGGGTACAGCAAGATCCGCAGTCCTTGCGGGTTGATCAGCGTGACGGCGAGCGTCGCCACGCTAACCATGAATAACAAGCCAAGGCGCTGCGATCCGCGCGAGTGTCGCACAGGGAACAACCAGCGATTGCCACATTCCATCGCGATGAAGGCGGCCAGCAGCGCAATGCCCAGCATGAATGCGCCATGCAGGTTGACCCAGGCGAGCATCAGCACCGGTAGCAACCATAGCAGGCGCGTGGAGCGGAAGTATTTGAAATCCACCAGCACCAGCAGGTAGGCGCTGAAGAACAGGAATGTAAAGAGCTGCGGGCGCAGCGTGATCGACATCAGTATCGGGATGTAGAAGCATGCAGTCGCCACGACAGCTGTCAGGTCCTTGCCGGCCAGCCGGCGCGCGATCAGGTACAGCAGCATGAAATTGGCCGCGGCCGCGATCGCCGGCAGCAGGCGCAGAGCATCAAAACCGCCGGCGCGCGCGGTCCAGTAGAACAGGAGTTCGGTCAGCCACTCGTGCGCCACCCAGGGCTTGCCGCCAAAGGTGTACGAAAACGGATCGGTCGTGGGGATGGCGCCGGATTGTGCGATCAGCTCGCCGGTCTTCAGGTGCCAGTAGAAGTCGGGGTCGGTGAAGCCGGGTGCACAGAAAGCGATGATGAAGGCGAGGGAAGCCATCAGCCAGGGCAGCGAGAAGCTGCCCAGCACTGCCTCGAGGCCGCGATGCAGGCGCGACACGGCCGGCTTGCGCGGCATCGCTTGCGCCTGCGGTGGGGACAGGTCGGGCCATGTGGCCTGTACCGAACGCTGGTCCCGTGGCAGCTCGGGCGGATTCGGAAGCGTCATCGCCGTATCAGGCCAATCTTCAGATCGATTTTTCGATGATGTAGCGAGGACGTCGCTTGACCTCGGAATAGATCTTGGCGATGTACTCGCCGACGATGCCCGTGCTCAGTACCTGCAGCCCGGCGATGAGGGCGAATGGCAGTAGGGTCGCGGCCCAGTCAGGCAGTGACCTGCCGCCGATCAGCGCAGCCGCGAGCAGCCAGCCGCTGGCCATCAGGCTGCCAGCCAGCAGTGCAAGGCCGACCAGGGTAACGCAGCGCAGTGGCGCCGCCGAGAAGGATGACAGCGCTTCCCAGGCCAATGCGACCAGCTTGGCCGGCGAGTACTTGGTGACACCCGCCACCCGCGCGCCGCGTTCGTAATAAACGATTTCCTGTCTGAAGCCGAGCATCGGGATAATCCCGCGCAAGAACAGGTTCACTTCGCGATACTGGCGCAGCGCATTGATCGCGGCACGGCTGAGCAGACGGAATTCGGCATGGTTGAAGACGATGTCGACGCCCATCCAGCGCACGATGCGATAGAAGCTTTCCGAGCTCACGCGCTTGAGCACGCTGTCGGTATCGCGGCAGCTGCGCACGCCATAGACGATATGGGCGCCGGCGATATGGCGAATCACCATCTCTCGAATCGCGCCGACGTCGTCCTGAAGATCCGCATCGAGCGTAATCACGGCATCGCCCTTCACATGGAACAGCGCGGCCAGCAGCGCATTCTGCTGACCCTTGTTCCCCGATAGCTTGATGCCATGGATGTAGGAAGCCTGGCGTGCCGCAAGTTCGATCAACTGCCAGCTGCGGTCCGTCGAGCCGTCATCGACGAAGGTGATCTGGCTGTTCGGATGAATCAATCCTTCATTGAGCAATTGCTCGCGGATGATGGACAACCTGGCGATGGTCGTCCGCAATACCGCCTCTTCATTGAAGCAGGGGATCACGATCGCCAGCTTCACCAGTGCGGCCGGCAAGGGTGGCAGGTTGAGTTCCTTCAGGATGGACGGCGGCGGCACGGCCGCTTTGGCGACGGTTTCCATTCTGGCCTCACTTGCCGGGCGATCATGCGCCCGATCTCATTGTCGATTAACGATAAATGCTCACTGTTAATCGCACCATATTGTGATTGCCGGAAAGTCAGTTTGAGAGTCCTCAAACTTTGGTAAATGTGCAATCTTCCGCTATGGAATGATTGAACTGTAGAAAAAATTCTCGCGCTGTCACATCATGCATTGCCGCGACCCAATGCATCGTCGCTCTCGCCAGGTTTCAACACATCAATGACTTCTCGCGCCGCATTTGGCGTGCGTTTGCATGCGTCGATCAACGCAGGAAAACTTGCCCAGTTTTTCCTGTAATTTCCATGCAGCTATTGAGGTGAGTGTAAGAACCCGCATGGCTGCTGCGTTTTCAGCCTGCCCTTGAAAACTTCATAAGCAAAAATTGCACGAATGTAACTCTCTCAACATTTCATAGTTCCTTCCCAAACGGAAAAATTTTCTCCTAAGCTGCGGCAACACTTGCTTCAAAGCATGTGACCTTGATGCTTGTAGTCGCTTCCCGATCCCGGGCGCGACCTGGAGAAAAAAGAATGTTACGAGAGTCCGCCCAGCTGGCTAAATCGCCGGCCCTCCGCCTGACCGCCCTGTCGGCGCTGATCGCTTCCCTGTATGGCGCTACCGCCTTCGCGCAGACCGCGCCGCCGCCGGAGTACCGCTGGTCGGCGCTGAACGTGAAGGCCTATGATGCGCACAACCTGATCGGCTATCCCACCGGCGTCGCCGCGCCGACCGAGACCAAGGGCAAGGGCGTGACTCTTGCCATCATCGATTCGGGCGTGCTGCCGCATGCCGAATTCACCGGTCGTCTGCTGTCGGGCTACGACTACTTTGACCCGACCGGTAACGGCACCAATGACAAGTACGGCCATGGCACGCACGTCGCCGGCATCGCCGGCGCGGCGCTCAACGGCTCGGGCATGGTCGGTATCGCGCCTGACGCGACTATCCTGCCGATACGCGTGCTCGACAGCACCGGCGCAGGTACCGCGACTTCGATCGATACCGGCGTGCGCTGGGCTCTGTCGAATTACGTGAAGCCGGTGTCCGGCGTGCCGACCCAGAAGACTGTTTTCAACATGAGCCTTGGCAGCTCGTCGGCCTTCGGCCTGTCGACGCTGCAGGCCATCCGCAACGCCGGCACGATCGCCGTTGTCGCGGCGGGCAATGCCGGTGGCAGCAACCCGATCTATCCGGCCCGCTACGCAACCGACAGCACGGTCGCCGGTTGGGTGATCGCCGTCGGCGCGGTCGACAGCAACAATGTGATCACGTCCTTCTCCAATCGTGCCGGCGACGCGCGCAACTACTACCTCGTCGCTCCCGGCTATCGCGTCGAATCGACTTACTACAACAATGGCTACACCCTGATGTCCGGCACCTCGATGGCCACGCCGGCCGTTACCGGCGCGGCCGCCGTGGTCTGGGGCGCCTGGCCTTACCTGACGGGCGACAAAGTCGTCAAATCCCTGCTGTGGTCCGCGACCGACCTCGGCGACAAGGGTGTCGATACCACCTATGGCTGGGGCTTGCTGAACGTCGCTGCCGCCCTGCGACCCATCGGCGATACCTGCGTGCCTACCGCCAGCAACAGCTGCGGGACCACGAGTTCGACCACCACCACGACCACGACCAACAAGGGTGGCAAGACCAGGAGCCTGTCGACGCCGGCCGCAGCCGGTGCGGCCGCGATGACCACCACGGCGCGCGTGTACGGCTTTGACTCGCTGGGCCGCAGCTTCCAGTTTTCCGCCGCGTCGCTGCTGCGTCCGGGCGCCGTCAACATGACCGCCAACCTCGGCAACTGGATGGCCGCCAGCCAGCCGGTGAAAATCACCCAAGGCGGCGGCGGTACCCGCTTTGCTTATCAGGGCGATGCCGCGATGGGCACCGGTGCGTATTCGTTCTCGATGCCTGCCGGAGCCGGCCAGATGATGATGTTCAGCGGCGCTTCCGTACTGCCGTTCGGCGCCTCGCACAGCAGCTATCAGTCGTCGGCCTTCGCCAGCGACGATGCGCTGAAAATTCCTTACCTGAGCATGATCGATGCCCCGACCGGTATGGCCTACGATGCGCCGCTGTCCGACAACGTCGACGTCCGGTTCGGCTATGTCGCTGCCAGCAATGCATCGCAATTCGTGGCACCCGGCCCGAACGACCTGTACGCCCATCGCGTCTCCGGCGGCGCTGCAGTCGGCGACCTGTCGGCGCGCTTCGGCCGCCTGGAACTGGTGGGCACGGTCGGCATGCTGAATGAAGACGGCGCCTTCCTGGGTGCCCGTGGCTACGAAGCTGGCAGCATGCGCGGCGCGACGCGTTTCGTTGGCGCATCGGCCGTCTATGACTTCGCCCCCGGCTGGTCGGCACTGGCCAGCTATTCGCAGGGCAACAGCCATGGCCTCGGCGGCTCGGGCGATGCGACGTATCGACTGTCGACGCAGTCGTTCTCGCTCGGCATCCTGAAGAATGGCGTGTTTGGCGAACATGACCGCATGTCGCTGGCAGCGGTGCTGCCGTCGCGCGTGAGCAGCGGTGACGTGACCCTGCGCGCAGCCGTGGACGTGAACATGCAGACTGGCGAGCCCATCTACGGCAACGTGCCGGTGTCGCTGACCCCGCGTGGCCGCGAGCAGCGTTACGAATGGAACTGGAGCATGCCCATCAAGGATGGCAGCTTCGGTCTGACGCTGATGCACCGCATCCAGCCCAACCATGATCCGCTGGCACCGGCAGACACGGTGATGGGCGTGCGCTTCGTGAAGGCGCTGCGCTGATAGCGGCTACGCGCTTCTGCCGGATGTCGTACCATCACGAGTCTTGTGACTGGTAACGACAACCTCTTCTCCCTTCTTGACGCTGCGGCCGGGTGCGATGCACCCGGCCGTCGTACGTCACGCCTCTGCCACGGCTGGCAACGCAACATTGTGTTCCGGCATGGCGATGATCCCGCAGCATTCTTCGATACGCTCGATGCAGCGCTGGCCAATGGCTTGCATGCCGTCGGCTTGTTCGACTACGAATTCGGCCTCCCGCTGCAGGGCTTGCCCGTCGATGCAAATACGCGGCCGCTGGCGACGATACAGCTGTATCGCCATTGCGATCACCTGAGCCGCAGCGAGGTCGACGAATGGCTTGCAAGACGGGCGCGCAACGCGCCGTATGCCGTGACAGGACTACAGCCGGCGCTGGATGTGCAGCGTTTCACGCAAGCGGTCGATGCCATTCACCGTTACATCGAATCTGGCGATACCTATCAGGTCAATTTCACGTTCCCGCTGCACTTCGATGTCCACGGCGATCCTGTGGCGCTGTATGCGGCGCTGCGTGCGCGGCAGCCGGTACCGTATGGCGCACTGGTGATGCTGCCTGATGGTTCGTCCGTGCTGTCGATGTCGCCCGAACTGTTCGTCAGCCATCACGACGGTCAACTGACTTGCCGGCCGATGAAGGGCACTGCCGCCGTCAGCGGCGACCCTGCGCAGGATGCCGCACGCGCCGTCGCCCTGCAGCAGAGCATCAAGGAGCGCTCTGAAAACCTGATGATCGTCGACTTGCTGCGCAACGACCTGGGCCGCATTGCCGCCACCGGCAGCGTCAAGGTGCCGAAGCTGTTTGATGTCGAGCGTTACGGTGCCGTGCTGCAGATGACATCGACCGTCACTGCGACGGCGCGTGAAGACATCGGGCTGCAGCAGCTGTTCGAGGCCTTGTATCCGTGCGGCTCCATTACCGGTGCGCCCAAGCGTCGGACCATGCAATTGCTGCAGCAACTGGAAGCGTCGCCGCGCCGGCTGTATACCGGCGCGATAGGCTGGTTCGAGCCGGCTGCCGCGCACCGTAAGCTGGGCGGCTTCATGCTGTCGGTGCCGATCCGCACCTTGCTGCTCGATGCGCCCGACGCCAACGATGTGCGCCGTGGCGAGATGGGTGTGGGCGCCGGCATCGTGTATGACAGCGATGCGCAGGCCGAGTATCAGGAGTGCCTGCTGAAGGCGCGCTTCCTGACCGGGGCAGCGCCCGGCTTCGAACTGTTCGAGACCATGCATGCCAGCAGCGCAGCTTGCCGATACCTCGACCGGCACCTTGCGCGCTTGTCGGCATCCGCCGCGCAGTTGGGTTTTGTCTGTAACGTCGATGCGATTCGCGCGCAGGTGCTGGCGGTTTGCGCAGCGCTGACGCCGGGGCAAGATTACCGGCTGCGCCTGGCGCTGGATGCCGGCGGCAATGTGCAACTGCGCAGCGCCGTCGTGACGCCCTTGAAGGAGCCGGTACGGCTGCTGCTGTCGCCGGTCGTGATGCCTGCCGATGATGTGCTGCTCGGCCACAAGACCACGCTGCGGCGCGTGTATGACGCGGGCTGGCAGGCCGCCGAGCAGGCTGGTGCCTTTGATTCACTGTTCTTCAATGAACGCGGCGAACTGACCGAGGGTGGGCGCAGCAATGTGCTGCTCAAGCTGGATGGGCAGTGGTACACGCCGCCGCTGGCGTCGGGGCTGTTGCCCGGTGTGATGCGGTCGGTCGTGCTGGACGATCCGAGCTGGGCAGTCCGCGAAAAAGTGCTCGCGCTCGCCGACTTGCGGCAGGCTGAAGCCATTTGCGTCTGCAATGCATTGCGGGGCGTGGTTCAGGCGGTCCTGGCTTGAATGTCCGGCGTTCAGGGAGGCGCAGGGGCAGCTGCAGCTGTGTCGGCTGGCGCAGCTGAGGCATCCGCCTCAGTCGTTTGCTGCGCCGGTGCATGGTGCGCATTCACGCAAGCCATCGTCTTGTCCCAGAAGGCCGCGCCGCTGCCACCGTAACGCGAGGGCAGGCGCATCATCTTCCTGTGGGAGTGAGCCAGCGCGCGATCCAGTGTCTCGTTCATCATGCCCAGCCGTTCGAGTTCCAGATAGGCCTCGCAGTTGGCTTCGATTTCATCGCGGGTCGGATCGGTCGCATGCGCGCACTCATGGTAAAAAATGAAGTCGACCATGTGCGGATCGTTCTCGCGTATCGACTTGATGGTGACGCGATCAAAAGAAATCACCGGCCAGCCATATTCGTCTGGCCGCACGACCGCCGCTGCGCCCCCCAGTTCCGGATGCCTGTCACCGGCATCGCCATGACCCAGCCACACCTCTGGCACGATGCGGCGCTCGCCATTGCGTTCGACGACGCACTGGACTTGCACGCCGTCAGAGCGATCATAGGCGTGCGCAGGAATGCCGGCGCAGGCCAGCATCAGTAGCAGGACGGTTCTTGCAGACATGGCTTGAAAAAGGCGAACAGTTCGCGTCGGCCGGCAGCACCATCGCGGCACGGCCAGCCGGCTTGTGCTTACTTGCAGGCGTTCTTGCCACCCCAGTTGCCGCGGGTGACCTCGCCATCCAGCTTGATCGGGCGGAACCAGCCCGTTTCAGTGGCGTTCGCGAATTTACCGGTGCCGCCCTTGCGCGTGTACTTGCCTTCCATCTTGCCGCGCGCCTGCGTGAATCCATAGGTCAGCACATCCCCATCGACGTCCGAGACGGCGCACAAGCCTTCTGCTTCGATCGTGTTGTCGGGATAGAGAACGGCGCCGCCGGTGCATTGTCCGGAGAGGTTGTTGAATTTCGATCCGTCGGAAGCATTCATCTGGGTCGACGAACGGAAATGCATGTAGTTCGCCTTGCCGCCCAATTCGACGGTGGTTTCGCCGATATCGACGCTGGTGTATTCGCCGCACTGGTCGTCGCGGGCAATGGCGGGAACCTGAGCTGACAACAACAAGATCAGGGTCGCGGGCAATAAGAGACTTCTCATCAGGCTTCCTCGGTTTGTGGTGATTTTTTGTGGTTATCTTTTTGGCCTGCCTCAGGCCTGCAAAAGAGTTTGCCAGTTTCTGCGAATTCTTGCCCAAGGTCGCCTGTTGGCGGCGGACGGTATCGCCGGCTGGTTTTCAAAAAACAAATGGACAGAATTTTTTTTGAAGCCAGTTCAACACAATTTCGCCGGATGACCCGCAGAATGTGGTGGCAGTAAGCCGTCGTTATCGACCCCCTCAATTGAGCCCGAAAATAATGAACAAGAATCTCTGGCTGCTCGCAATCGCCCAAGGGCTGTTCCTGGCGAATAACGTGACCTTCATTGCCATCAACGGGCTGGTCGGTCTCAGCCTCGCGCCTTATCCCTGGATGGCGACGCTACCCGTGATGGGTTATGTGGTTGGCGGTGCGCTCAGCACCGGTCTGGTCGCTGCATCGCAGCGCCGCTGGGGACGCAAGGTGTCGTTCCAGCTGGGACTGCTGGTGGCCTTGCTGTCAGCCGTGATTGGCATGGTGGCGGTGCAGCAGCAGTCCTTCTGGCTACTGGTCATCATCACCGTGGTGGCGGGCTATTACAGCGCCAATGGCCACTTGTATCGGTTCGCCGCAGCCGAACTGGCCGACAGCACTTATCGCGAAAAGGCGGTATCGCTGGTCATGGCCGGCGGCTTGATCGGGGCCGTGATCGGCCCCAATCTCGCCAACCAGACCAAGGCCTGGATGACGGTGCCTTTCGCCGGCGCTTACCTTGCATTGACCTTGCTGGCGTTTGTTTCGCTGGTCGTGATATCGCGCATCAATTTCCCACCCTTGCCTGACAAGGCTCCGCAATCCGGCGATGGCCGGCCGCTGGGCGAGATCCTTCGTCAGCCAGCGTTCATGGTCGCGGTGCTGGCCGCATCGGTCAGCTATGGCGTGATGAACTTGCTGATGGCAGCGACGCCGCTGGCCATGCAAGTCTGCGGCATGCCTTTCAGCGACACTGCGCTGGTGCTCGAATGGCATGTGATCGGCATGTTCGCGCCGGGCTTTTTCACTGGATCGCTGATCAAGCGCTTTGGGGTATTGGAGGTGATGGGTGTCGGAGTGCTGCTGAATCTGGTGTGCATCGTGATTGCGCTCAGCGGGACGGACTTGCATTACTTCGTGTCCGCATCATTCTTGCTGGGCGTGGGATGGAATTTTCTTTTCACCGGCAGCACGACCTTGTCGCTCGATGCCTATCGGCCTGAAGAGAAGGACAGGGCGCAGGCTGCGATCAACTTTTGCGTGTTTGCGGTGATGTCGCTGAGCTCGTTTGCTTCGGGGGCACTTCTGACGACGCAAGGCTGGGATTGGTTGAATGCGGGATCGGTGCTGCCGGTGGTGCTCACGGGCTGGGCATTGATCTGGCTCGCCCGCGCTACCAGGGAATCGCTTGTCCCCGGTAGTCGATGAAATGGGCGCCTGCCATCGCAGGCAAGCTGAACATGGCCTGCATCATGCCGGCGACCGACTCCTTAGGCTCCAGCAGCTGGGGGACGCCGGCTTCAAAGGGTTGCGATAGTCTGGAGCGCACGGTGCCGGGCTGAAGTGCAACGACGCGCAGATTCGGATTGCGGCGTTGCAGTTCGATCGCTGCTGTTTGCAGCAGCATGTTCAGCGCAGCCTTCGACGCGCGATAGCCATACCAGCCACCTTTTTTGTTGTCCGCGATGCTGCCCACGCGGGCGGACAGCTTCGCGTAGATCGCGTCGCCGTTGGCCAGCATTGGCGCCAATTGCTTCAGCAGCAGTGCGGGGCCGATGGCGTTGATCGCGAATGAACGCTGGAGCGCCTGATGCTCAAGCCGTGTGATAGCCTTCTCCGGTCCCGTGCCATCGATGGTCAGAGCACCGGTGGCATCGACGATCAGGTGGAATGGGCCGCGTTGCGCCAGGTCGCTACCGATGCGCTCGATGCTTGCCGGGTCTTCCAGATCGAAGTGGGGCGTAGTCGAGCGGGATATTTCGACGACCTCGCTGCATGCGGAATCCTGCTTCAGGTGCGCGGCGAATGCATGGCCGATGGCGCCACTTGCACCGATGATCAGGGCTTTGTAACCAGGGGGGAAGGTCACCGTCATTTCACGTCAGGATCGTGCTCAGGAGTTGGCAAGCAATATAACGGATTGTCGCCATAGGCGAGCGCGTTGTTTGTCAGCCTGCTGGGCATCTGAATGATCCCCAGGCTTTCCAGGTGTCGGATCCTCCTGCAATACAGGCTTTTTCTCAAGTCGTTAGAATCGGCGCAGCTGTTCGTCTTGGTGAATTTTTTTAGAGGATAGGTATGGCACGACAAATACTGGATGAACAGTACATCCACCCTGCAATCAGGCAAACCGTGTCGGAACATTTCCGGGATACCGTGCAAGAAGTGCAGACGGCGATTGCGCGGCATCGTATTGTAGTGGTCGGTATGGTGGGTAATCCCAGCGTCAAGAAGGCCAGGCGGCTGCTGACTGATCAACAGCTCGATTTCCAATACCTGGAATATGGCAGCTACTTTAACCAGTGGCGCAGGCGTAATTCGCTGAAGATGTGGACGGGGTGGTCGACCTTTCCTATGGTGTTTGTTGATGGGGTGCTTGTGGGTGGGGCCAAGGATTTGAAGGCGTTGGTGGACGCTGGGGAGTTGGGGCGGATGTTGGCTTCGGGACGTGGCTGACGCTAGATGCAAAAAAAAATGCCGCCCATGGGGCGGTATTTTTTTGGAGTGGTGGGGCGGCAGGAATCTCCCGGGCTTCGCGCTTGCAAGCGCGAAGCCACTCGCCCGGCGGCGAGCGGTGCTCGCCGAAACCCCAGGCTCGTCCCGCGTCCCGCGGGTCCGATTCCCGCAGACGGCGAACACCAAACAAAAAAGCCACCCCAAGGGGGTGGCGTTTTTGTTTGGTGGAGGCGGCGTCTATCGAATTCTCCATGGAACACCTCATAAACACTCGGTTTTCTAAGCCTTAATTTTTGGAATGCCCCTAAAAATGCCCCCAAAGCTAGATTGCTGGGGGTGCCATGAATAGCCTTCCGACCTTTGTCAGTACATATGGGGGCTGAACGTCAGAAAAGGGGCATACTGCGTTTTCTGAGCAATCAGACCCGATGAAATTGAAACTTACGCTGGATTGTGCATTGACTTCGCCCCAGGTTGTTGTCATTAATCAAGCCGACCTGCTAGCTCTGCGTATTCTTTTCAATCATCCTTTGGCACCCGCCCGATTCAATTCTGCGACCGCGAAAATCCAAGCTTGTACGCGGTCTGTCCCGAAGTCGCTCAACGTTTTTAATACGAGGGTAGCCCGTTTAGCTTCCATGGAAAACGTGGGCTGACCGGGCGCAGAGGTGCAATTAGAGTAGCCGTAGAGGTGCGATCATTTTGATTGCACGGTGGTTGCAGAATGTAGTCATGTCGCAGGGAGCCTTCCATGAAGAACCCGCTGCTGTATTTCGCCATCGCCCTGATCCCAGTTTCCTATATGGAGATGCGGGTCTTCTTCGATCTCGACCGTAATCTGTGAACTTGGGCTAGTACAATCATCATTTACACATTGATCTTGTCGGCTCTGTTCCTCTGGCTCTCCACTGCCGCTATCGTTGTCTTGCTGTTCCTTAACCGTAAGTTCAAACAGATCAGATCTATTGATTGTTAGTCCGCAGGTCTGAACCGGGAGGGGGGCTTGAACCTCCGCACCATAGCAGGTAGACCAGTGGACTTTTAATCCGCATGTCCCTGGTTCGATTCCAAGTCAGGGAGCCAGAATACAAGGGGGCACTCTTTGGAGTGCCCGCTTTTTTTCGAGCGTTTTGTGAGGATTTTGTGAGACCCTTTCCGTCGGTCTCCATTAAGCCCGCAGCCTCGTTGGCTTGTTGGGATTTCTTTTGGAACTTCCCTGAGGTATGCCACGACCGTGACAGGGCGAATTATCGTCGGCTCCTAAAATGCCCACGAACGTAAGTCCCGTCTTTTCGATAATAGCCATTCACATGATGCGTTTTGGGCAGGCCTGTGATGCCACTAATGTCTCCGTAGCATGAACCATTCTCTGCACAGTAGCTTGGCGATATGGGGGCCTGACGATCGCTCGGGAGCTTTGTTTGAGAAGAGGCTTTCGTAGTTATTTGCTTAAGCTGGTCATCCGAAAGCAGTGTCTGATTACAGGTCGCGTAGCCGTTATTACAAGCGTGGAAGTTCCGTTGTAGAGCCGACTGATTAACTTGTGTCAACGGCAAACGAAAACTGACACACATACTCCCGGCATCGGCAATGGA
>JACCDS010276826.1_pt1 | contig 12097 bp, 12 predicted proteins | sample 7446441 | NCBI WGS metagenome assembly JACCDS01 (sample SAMN15323445, study PRJNA562643) | freshwater metagenome | isolation source: river surface water | place: USA:Blue River Watershed | collected 2017-08-17
GCATCGTGGTCAACGAAGCCCGTCCGATGGAGCCGCGCCCCCCGCGCACAGGGGGCTACGGCGGTGGCGGTGGCGGTGGCAGCGGCTACGGTGGCGGCGGTCGTCGCGAAGGTGGTGGTGGTTATGGTGGCGGAGAAGGCGCTGGTGGTGGTGGCGAAGGTGGTTTTCGCAGCCCTTACGGCAACCCGCGTGGCGGTGGCGGCGGTCGTCGCGGTTATTGAGCCTGGCTACCTCGCAAACAGAAGGCCCCGTCTGGGGCCTTTTTTGTTTTTGGGATCACCGGCTTCAGTGCTTGCCAGCCATGGCGGAACCTTGCTCACCGGCCCGGTCCCCTCACGGAGGCGGCGCGCGATGCTTGCGCGGCCGGCCGGCCAGCAGGCGATCAAACAGGGCATCGGGGAGCAGGCGCAACAAATGCGCCGCGAGGCCCATCTGCCAGGGAATGACGCGGTAGCTCACCCCGGCCTCGATCGCGCGCAGGGCACGTTCGGCAAAGGCGGGCGCTGACATCAGGAAAGGCATGGCGTAGCGGTTCTCGCGCGTCAGCGGGGTATCGATATAACCCGGACTGAGCGTGACCACACGCACCCCGCTGCCGCGCAGCTCCCCGCGCAGGCTCTCGCAATAGCTGATCACGGCGGCCTTGCTGGCACAGTAGGCGCCATGGCCGGGCAGGCCGCGGATACCGGCCACGCTGGCGATGCCCACCAGGCGCCCCGTGCCACGCTGGCGCATAGGCTCGACAAAGGGATGGAACGTCGCCGCCAGGCCCGTGTTGTTGACCGCAAAGGTGCGCGCCATGACCGCGAGGTCCTCGAACTCGACCGTGTCCATGCCGATGCTGATGCCGGCATTGGCCACCACCACGTCGGGCAGGCCCTGTTGTGTCAGGCAAGCCCGCCCTGCCGCAACGATGCTCTGGACGTCCGCCACATCGGCGACATACAGGCGATAACGCTGCGCCTGGAGCTGGTGGGTGTCGGCCCACTGCTGCATCTCGTGCGCGCGGCGGGCCACCAGGGCCAGGTCATAACCGGCCTGGTAGCAGCTCATGGCCAGGGCCTGGCCGATGCCGCTGGACGCGCCCGTGATAAAGACCAGCTTGCGCATACATCCGGCGCAGTTCAGCGGTCCTGCGGTGGCTGCAGCGTGCCACGCACGCGACCCCGCAGTTCCACGACCTGGTCGAAGTTGCTGTAGTCCATGCTCTCGGCGGTGATGCGGTCGTTGCCCCGCATCAGCGCCACCGGCTTGTGCGACTTGATGCGTTCGTCTTCCAGGAAGGCATGCAGGAACTCGCCATTGAAGCTCACGCGCGGCAGGGTGGCGCCGCTGCGGTCCACGGTGGCTTCGCGCACGACCTGGGCGTCCCCCATGAGCTGTACCTCGCTGGCATCGTTGTTGGACAGCGCGCGTTTTGCCGTGGCCACCGTCAGGTGGCCACGGCTGTTGAAACTGCGGATACGCACCTGGTCGATTTCCAGGAGGTCGGTATGCGGATAGTGCCGGGCCTGTTCGCCGTAGACCTCGCTCTTGAGGCGCCCTTCGTTGTCGAAGGTCTTGATCGAGAAACGCTCCATCAAGTAATCCGGGTCCCTGCGCTGCGGCTGTTCGGCCGCGCCGGGCTCCAGCAAGGGTGTGCTGCGCACCAGCCAGTAGGTGCCCAGCGCCAGCAGGCCCATGAGCATGAGGGGCAGGTAGATCGACAAGCGGTCCCAGGCCAGACGTATGACCCGGATCACGGCAAGACCTCCTGCAACAGGTCGACATAACGGCCGCTGGCCACCAGCAACAGGTCGCAGAACTCGCGGGCGGCACCCGCACCGCCCGGGGCCTTCGTCACATGGTGGGCCCGCGCCATCGCCTCGGCATGCGCATTGGCCGGCGCGCAAGCGAAGGCACAGCGTTGCATGACGGGCAGGTCCGGCCAGTCGTCGCCGATGGCGGCCGCCTGCGACCAGTTCAGGCCCAGGGCCTGGAGCGTCTGTTCTGCCGCCGGCCGCTTGTCCTCGGTGCCGTAATGCACGTGGCGGATGCCCAGCGCCTGCAGGCGCAAGCGCAGGGCCGCGCTGTCGCGGCCGGTGATCACCGCGGGCGTGATGCCGGCGCGCTGCAGAAGCTTGAGGCCGTGGCCGTCCAGGGTGTTGAACCGCTTGAGACTTTCACCCGTCTCGCCGATGTAGAGGCCGCCGTCGGTCAGGACACCATCGACATCGAAAAAGGCCACCCGGATGCCCTGCGCATGCAGCAGCAGTTCCGGCGGAAAACTCAGTGCGGGACGCACGGTGTTCATATGACCTTCGAACGCATCAGGTCGTTGCTGTTCAGGGCGCCACACAGCCGCCCATCGCCGTCCACCACCAGCACGCTGGTGATGCGACGCTGTTCCATCATCTCGGCGGCCTCCACGGCCAAGGCGTCGTGTCCGATGGTGACCGGGTTGGGATGCATGAACTGCCGCGCAGTGCCCGTGCGCATGTCCACGCCCTTTTCCAGCAGACGCCGCAGGTCACCGTCGGTGAAGATGCCCAGTACCCGTTCCTGGGCATCGACGATGGCCGTGGCCCCGAGACCCTTGGCACTCATCTCGCGCATGATGGCGCTGAATCCGGCCTCCGGGCTGACCTTCGGCACCGCCTCGCCCTGGCGCATCACGTCGCTCACATGGGTGAGCAGCTTGCGCCCAAGCGAGCCGCCGGGGTGGGAGCGGGCAAAGTCCTCGGCCTTGAAGCCGCGGGCATCCAGCAGGGCCACCGCCAGGGCATCCCCCAGGGCCAGCTGGGCCGTGGTGCTGGCCGTTGGTGCCAGGTTCAAGGGACAGGCCTCCTTCTCGACCGCTGTGTCGAGCACCAGATCGGCATGCAGGCCCAGCGTTGAGGCGGGGTTGCCGGTCATGGCGATCAGGGGCACGCCCTGGCGCTTGAGCACCGGCAGGATGGCGGTCAGCTCCTCCGATTCACCGCTGTTGGAAATCGCCAGCAGCAGATCGGCCGCCGTGATCATGCCCAGGTCGCCATGGCTGGCCTCGGCCGGATGCACGAACATGGCCGGCGTGCCGGTGGAGGCCAGGGTGGCGGCCATCTTGCGGCCGATATGCCCGCTCTTGCCCATGCCCATCACGACCACACGGCCCGGTACCTTGAGCATCAGGGCCACGGCCCGGGCAAAAGATTCGCCGATGTGCTGACGCAGGCCCAACACGGCCGCGGCTTCGATCTCGAGGGTTTCATGCGCAAGCCGGATGGCCCGGCCGGCGTCCAGGGGCGCTGGTTCCTGCTTGCTGTCGCTCATGCATGGATTCTATCGGGGCCTGTCGTCTTGCTAGTATCCGGATATGACCGGGCTTGAATTGACCTTGATCTACCTGCTGGCAGCCGTGCTGGGCGTCGTCGTTTTCCGCAGTCTCAAGCTCCCGCCCATGCTCGGCTACCTGGTCGTGGGCGTACTGATCGGGCCCAATGCGCTGGCGCTGGCGCAGAACTCGACGGGCGTACGCCACCTCGCCGAGTTCGGCGTCGTGTTCCTGATGTTCGCCATCGGGCTCGAATTCAACCTGCCGCGCCTGCGCGCCATGCGCCGCCACGTGTTTGGCCTGGGCCTGTTGCAGGTGCTCTGCACCATGCTGCTGACCATGGCCGGTGCCTACCTGCTGACCCTGCTGCTGCCGGACCAGTGGTCCATCAGCTGGCAGGCTGCGCTGGCGCTGTCGGGTGTCATGGCCATGAGCAGCACGGCCATCGTGGTCAAGCTCATGGCCGACCGGCTGGAACTGGAGTCCGAGCATGGCAAGCGCGTCATGGGCATCCTGCTGTTCCAGGACCTCGCGGTGGTGCCCCTGCTGGTGCTGATACCCGCCCTGGGCAGCCCGGCCCATGAGCTGATGGGCTCGCTTGGCCTGGCCCTGCTCAAGGCGGTGGTGCTGTTGTCCCTGCTGCTCTTGGGTGGCCAGCGCCTGATGCGCCGCTGGCTCACGCTGGTGGCCCGCCACAAGAGCAACGAACTCTTCATGCTCAACCTGCTGCTGATCACCCTGGGCCTGGCCTGGCTGACCGAGCTGGCCGGCCTGAGCCTGGCCCTGGGCGCTTTCGTGGCCGGCATGCTGATTGCCGAAACGGAGTTCAAGCACCAGGTGGAAACCGATATCCGGCCTTTTCACGACGTGCTGCTCGGCCTGTTCTTCATCACCATCGGCATGATGCTGGACTGGAGCATCGTCTGGCAGCGCTGGCCCCTGGTGCTGATGCTCATGGCCTCCTCCCTGCTGCTCAAGCTGGTGCTGATCACCGCTCTCACGCGCGCCCTGGGTGGCACCATGGGCGTGGCCCTGCGTACCGGCCTGTACCTGACACAGGCGGGGGAATTCGGCTTCGTGCTGCTCACGCTGGCGCATGAACAGGGTCTGATCGAGGCCGCCATGCTCAACCCCATCCTCGCCTCCATGGTGCTGTCCATGCTGGCCACGCCTTTCATCATCATGTACAGCAATCAGCTGGTCTTGCGTCTGGTCGCCAGCGAATGGCTGCAGCAGTCGCTGCACATGACCAATATCGCCCGCCAGTCCATCGGCACCAGCGGCCACGTCATCATCTGCGGCTACGGCCGCTGCGGCCAGAACCTGGCGCGCATGCTCGAGGGCGAGAAGATCCCCTACATGGCGCTGGACCTGGACCCCGATCGGGTGCGCCAGGCCACGGCGGCCGGCAACAGCGTCGCCTATGGCGACGCAGCCCGCCTGCAAGCCATGATGGCCGCCGGCCTGGGCCGCGCCAGTGCGGTTGTCATCACCTACCTGGATGTTCCTGGCGCCCTCAAGGTACTGGCCAATGTGCGTGCGCATGCCCCTCACGTCCCGGTGATCGTGCGCACCCAGGACGACTTTGCGCTGGACCGGCTGCGTGCCGCAGGGGCCACTGAAGTGGTGCCGGAGTCGATCGAGGGCTCGCTGATGCTGGCCAGCCACGCCCTCGCCCTGGTGGGCGTGCCCATGCGCCGAGTGATCCGCCTGGTGCAGGACCAGCGCGATGCCCGGTACAACCTGCTGCGCGGTTATTTCCACGGAGCTGACGACACCGTGGACGACGATGGTGCGCAGGAGCGTCTGCACAGCCTGACCCTGCCCACCGGCGCCCATGCCCTGGGGCAGACCCTGGGCGCGCTCTTGCCGGGCCTGGCGGACACCCGCATACTCAGCCTGCGCCGGCGCAACGGCAAAAGCCTCTCCCCCGATACCGGCCTGGCCTTGGAGGACGGAGATACGCTGGTGCTGTCCGGCCAGGCCGAGGCCCTGGCACTGGCCGAAGAAAAACTGCTGCGCGGCTGACCGCCGCCGCTTGACCCGCAACGCATCACACCCACCATGCAGGACCACTACATCAACGAGTATCTGAGACGCCATATCCGCACCGTGCCGAACTGGCCGTCACCGGGTGTGCAGTTTCGCGACATCACGCCACTGCTGCAGAACCCCAAGGTGTTCCGCGTCATGGTCGATGCTTTCGTGCACCGCTACATGGACCCCGGAATGCGCCCGGACGTGGTGGCCGGGCTCGATGCGCGCGGCTTCATCCTGGGTTCGGTGATTGCCTATGAACTCGCGGTGGGTTTCGTGCCGATCCGTAAGAAAGGCAAGCTGCCCTTCACGACCGTGGAGGAAACCTACGAACTGGAGTACGGCAGCGCCACGGTGGAACTGCACACCGATGCCGTCAAACCGGGCGACCGTGTGCTGCTGGTCGACGACCTGATCGCCACCGGCGGCACCATGATGGCCGGCAAGAAGCTGCTGGAAAAGCTGGGCGCCCAGGTGATGGAAGGGGCCGCCATCGTCGATCTGCCGGAACTCGGTGGATCGGCCCGACTGCGCGAGGCCGGTCTTCCCCTTTTCACGCTGCTCGATTTCGCAGGGACGTAAAAAGGCTTCAGCAGCGACCGCTGGCTGGGCTTAGATCAGATCGCCGTACTGGGTGCGGCTCAAGGGCAGCCGCTCGGCTTCTTCATCCATGCGGGTTTCCTCGAATTCGGTCTGTGGAAACTCGGTCGGCGCAAAATCCGCCGGCAAGGGCCTGGTCGAACTGCCGGGTTTGGTCTTGTTGCCCGTCGCCAGCGCCTGCTTGAAGGCATTGACTTCGTCGGGGCGGATGGGTTCGAAGCGACGCTTGCGATCTCCGGGCACCAAAGGCGCTTGCGGCGTTTCGCCGATCGCAGGCGCCACGGCGCCCAGTTCGACTTCCGGGCGCGGTTTGCGCAGGACGGCCGTCGAACTCTTGGACAGCTCATTGATGCGCCAGTAGACCGCCGTCACATCGATCTTGTGACGCATGCGGGCGTTCTGGGTAACGATTTCCTCGATTTCAGCCAGCTGGCCGATGTGCTCGGCCATCGCCTTGGGCAGATCCATCATGATCAGGTACTGGCTGCCACGTGAATCGAGGGACAGCACCTTGTATTTGTAGCTGGAAGACAGCATGCCCACACGCGCCATGGATTCACGCACGACGGCATAGAGCAGTTCGCGGCGCTCCAGCCTCTGGGTCTTGCGGTCCAGCGCCAGCTCATCGTCCGGCTGCAGGTTGGTGGGGCCCGCATCCTGCTCAGACGCGGGCTTGGCCGTGGATTTTTTCGAGAAGAAGTTGTCCAGTCGTCCCATTTTTCATTCCGATCGCGCTGCTTGCACAACACGGGGCAGACGATTTGCCTGCATCCTGCATTTTCTTCCTAAACAGCGGGGAGTGCTTGCCTGCCCCGCGTAAGAAATTGTTTCCAGGCCCGGCCTCGCGCTACAGCCTGCCGGATCCCACAGTACGCCCATTTCGCCGCCTTGACAACGGGGAGACAAACAAGCCCGCAAGATCTCCCCGGGCCTCACTTGCCGATACAGAAACGGGAAAAGATGACGCCCAGCAGGTCATCGGAGGTGAACTCGCCCGTGATCTCGTTGAGCGCGTTCTGCGCCAGGCGCAGCTCTTCGGCCAGCAGATCCAGCGCGTGGGCCTGCGCGGCCAGGTGTGTTGTGGCAGTCTCCAGGTGCGCCTGCACCTGCCGTAAGGCATGCACATGGCGTTCCCGTGCAATGTAGACACCCTCGGGTGCCGCCTCCCAGCCCACGGTCTCGAGCAAGCGGCGACGCAAGGGCTCCAGGCCGGCGCCGGTCTTGGCCGACAGGCTCAGGCCCTCGGACGGCGCGGGCGCCGCGTCGGCCTTGTTCCAGACATCCAGCACCGGCACACGTGCCGGCAGCCGTTGCTTCAAGGTGCGGGCAATGTCCTCGTCCGCCTGACGGTATTGAGGCAAGTCCTGGCGTGTGAGGTCATGCAGGAAAAGCACGGCATCGGCCGCCTCGATCTCGGCCCAGGCACGTGCAATGCCTATGCGTTCCACCTCGTCGCTGCTGTCGCGCAGGCCCGCGGTGTCGATCACGTGCAGGGGCACGCCTTCGATCTGGATGGTCTGCTGCACCTTGTCACGCGTGGTACCGGGGATGGCGGTCACGATGGCCAGCTCGGCCCCGGCCAGCGCATTGAGCAGGGAACTCTTGCCTGCATTGGGCTGGCCGGCAATCACCACCTTGATGCCCTCGCGCAGCAGACTGCCCTGGCGCGCGTGCTGCAGCACGGTGGCGAGCCGGTCCTCCAGGCGTTGCAGCTGGCCCTGGGCATCGGCCTTTTTCAGGAAATCGATCTCTTCCTCGGGAAAATCGAGCGTGGCCTCGACGAGCATGCGCAGCTGGATCAGCGCCTCGCGCAGCACCCCGATCTCGCGTGAAAAGGCGCCATCGAGCGAGCGGCTGGCGCTGCGCGCGGCGGCCTCGGTGCTGGCGTCGATCAGGTCGGCGATGGCCTCGGCCTGCGTCAGGTCGATCTTGTCGTTGAGGAAGGCGCGTTCGGTGAATTCACCTGGCTGCGCAAAACGCAAACCCGGCAAACAGGTTTGTCCCGTACGCGCATCCCGCTGCTGGCTTACCTCCAGGCAACGCGCCAGCAAGAGTTGCAGCACCACCTGTCCCCCATGAACCTGCAGTTCCAGCACGTCTTCACCCGTGTAGGAGTGGGGCGCCGGGAAATGGATGGCCAGGCCGTGGTCCAGCACTTCGCCTGCCGCATCCCGCAGGGGCAGGTAGGTGGCATGGCGCGCCTGCAAGGCGCGACCGCACAGGGCCGTGGCAAAAGCCCCGAGGCCGCGACCGCTCACGCGCACGATGCCCACGGCACCCCGTCCCGGGGCGGTGGCGATGGCGACAATGGGTTCCTGTTGACGTGCCAGCATGGTGCGCTATTTTGTAGCGTGGAGGCCTGAAAGTGAAAGGGCCGCTTGCGCGGCCCCTGTGCGTCTGCTTACTTGAATTTCGGCAAATTGAACTGCGGCGGAACGCCCATGCGGGTGTTGATCACCCACTGCTGCGCGATCGACAGGATGTTGTTGGTCAACCAGTACAGCACCAGGCCGGACGGGAAGAAGAAGAACATCACACTGAAGATCAGCGGCATGAACCACATCATCTTGGCCTGCAGGGGATCCGGCGGCGCCGGGTTCAGGGCCGTCTGCAGCATCGTGGTGGCCGTCATGAGCAGGGGCAGGATGTAATAGGGGTCCTCGGCCGAGAGGTCCTTGATCCACAGGAGCCAGGGCGCGTTGCGCATCTCCACGCTGGACAGCAGCACCCAGTACAGGGCGATGAACACCGGGATCTGGATCATGATGGGCAGGCAGCCACCCATGGGGTTGACCTTCTCCTCACGGTAGACACGCATCATCTCCTGCTGCATCTGTTGCGGCTTGTCCTTCAGGCGCTCGCGCAACTCGGTGATGCGCGGCGTGATGGCTTTCATCTTGGCCATGCTGGCATAGGCCTTGGCATTGAGCCAGTAGAAGGCGACCTTCAGCAGCACCACCAGGGCGACGATGGACCAGCCCCAGTTGTGCAGCAAACTGTAGAGCTGGTCCAGCAGCCAGTACAGCGGTTTGGCGAGGATGGTCAGCCAGCCGTAGTCCTTGACCAGTTCCAGGCCTGGGGCGATGGCTTCCAGCCTCTTTTCCTCCTGCGGGCCGACGAACAGGCGCGCTTCCACGCTGCGGCTCGTTGCCGGTGCGATCGTCTCCAGCGGAGCGATCATGCCGACCGCATACAGGTTGCTATCGACCTTGCGGGCGAAGATTTCTCGCGGCACGCCCTCGCCGAGCAGCCAGGCGCTGGCGAAATAGTGCTGGACCATGGCCACGTAACCGTTGGAGGACTGTTTTTCGAACTCGGCCTTGTTCTTCTCGATGTCGCTGAACTCGACCTTCTGGTATTTCTTCGCCTCGGTATAGATGGCCGGGCCGGTGAAGGTCGAATAGAAGGACGACTCGCCAGCCAGCTTGTTGCCGTCACGCACCAGCTGCAGGTAGAGCTGGGGCGTCAGCGCCGTCGTGCCCACGTTCTGCACCTCGTGCTTCACGTCCAGGGCATAGCTGCCGCGCTTGAGCGTGTAGGTCTTGACGAGTTTGACACCGCCGATGTCAGCCGACTCGAACTTCAGCTGCACTTCGTCAGCGCCGTCCTTGAGTTCGCGTTCGCCGGACACCAGCTTCATGGGCGTCTTGTGCGTCGGGAGACTGCCGCCGGCAGCGCCGGCGATCAGTCCGGACTGGGACAGGTAGACACGGTCCTTGCTCTCGTCGAACAGCACGACATGGCGTTCGGGATTCTTCTGGTCACGATGTTTCAGAAACTCGGAGCGGACCAGCGAACCGCCTTCGGTATCGAAGGTCAGCTTCAGCACGTCGGAACTCACCACCACGCGTTCGCGCGCGACGGGTGCCTGCGCTTCGGTTTTGGCGATGCGGTCACTGCTGTTGCCTGCGGGCAGCACGGGCGCAGCCATGGGAACGGCTGCCGGCGCTGATGCCGCCGCGACCGGGGCGGCCGCCGTCTTCACTGTCGGCGACGGGAAGAAGGTTGCGGGTCGGCCATTGTGGATCTGCCACTGGTCCCACAGCAGGACCAGGGAAAAACCAAAAATCACCCACAGGATGGTGCGGCGAATATCGTTCATGAAATGTTCTTTTCAGAAGGGGAGGAAAACAGGCCGGTGAAGAGGCGGGGTTTTTGCGCGGGTACGGGATCGTGCCCGCCATCGCACCAGGGATGGCAGCGCAGCAATCGGCCCACGGTGAGGTAGCTGCCTGCCAGGGCACCATGCTGGCGCAAGGCATCCAGCGCATAGAGCGAGCAGGTCGGCTCGAAGCGGCAGGCCGAGCCCAGCCAGGGGCTCAGAAAGAAGCGGTAGCCCTTGACCAGCCCGATGAGCAGATGCCGGATCATGCCGCAGCCTTTGCGGGCCGCAGGGCCTTGCTGAACAGTTGTTCGATTTCGCCTCGGACCGCTGCCTGCAGTGCATCGGACCTTGCACTTTTGAACTGCATGCGGTCGTATGTGCTGCGCAGGCGTACCAGATAGGCAGCGGCCGGCAGCATCAGCTCGTGCTGCGCCGCGATGCTGTAGACCTGTCGCTTGATCAGGTTGCGCGTCACGGCACGACGTGCCCAGCGCTTGGGGACCATGGCACCGATCCAGAGACCATCAACGGCAAAGGAGGTCTGGGGCACGACTTGCGTGCCTGAGACCTCCAGGACCATGCGATGCATGACAAAATGTTCCGTCCGGGCAAAGGGTGCACACGCCAGTACGGCCTGAAACTGTTCCCGGGTCTTCAGCCGCCGCGCCTGCATGGTGCGCTGAAGTGCACTGCGCAAAACCGGTACAGGGCTCTGGCAGCGCGGTCCGGCTTAGACAGCCAGGCGCTTGCGGCCCTTGGCACGACGCGCGTTGATCACGGCGCGGCCACCACGGGTCTTCATGCGGACCAGGAAACCATGGGTACGCGCACGGCGGATCTTGGAGGGCTGGTAAGTACGTTTCATCTCGAAATCCTAGTGATAAGCGTGGAGTTTTTCTGCCATGCAACCGCACCGTCCATCACTGGCGGCGCAGCCCATGAAATGTCCCGTTCGCACTTCTGTGGCCTTGGTTCGCACCTTGCGGCGCAGTCCGGGCACATCACAGGCTTCGGGAAAACCATAGATTATCGCAAAAATTTCCAATGCTGGCAATGCCTTGGCTTTCCAAGTGCGTGCAGCACTTGAGGGCTGACCACGGCCTTCTAGCCTTGTGGATAAATTCTTGATAATTTACAATCCAGTGCACCATACTGCGTAAATATCCACAATAATTAGCACGCATGAGCGAGGGACAACTCAACAGTCAGGCCGTGAGCATAGGCCAGGAAGCCGGGCATAGCTTGTGGCAGTCTTGCGTCGACCAACTGGCCCAGGAACTCCCCGAACAGCAATTCAATACCTGGATCAAGCCCCTGACAGCGCAAGTCGCTGAAGATTTTTCCCGCGTCACCCTTTTTGTCGTCAATCGCTTCAAACTGGACTGGATCCGAGCCCAATACAGCAGCCGGATCGCTGCGCTGCTGGAAAAGGTCTATGGCCAGCCCATGCATCTTGAGTTGGCACTTACCCCCAGGGAAAGCAATTTCAGGGTTAAGGAAACGGTCGTCGAAACCGAGGCCCTGCCTGCGGAAGAGTCTTATGCGGCAGGGCTGGAGCGTATCCATCCGGCGAACCGGACCCGTCTCAACACCGCCCTGACTTTCGACACCCTGGTGGAAGGCACGGCCAACCGCATGGCCCGCGCTGCCGCCATGCACGTGGCCAGTTCCCCCGGCCAGCTTTACAACCCCCTGTTCATCTATGGCGGTGTCGGCCTGGGCAAGACGCACCTGATGCATGCGGTGGGTAACCGCTTGCTGGCCGAGCGTTCCAACGCCAAAGTTCTCTACATCCATGCGGAACAATTCGTTTCCGATGTGGTTAAGGCCTACCAGCGCAAGACTTTCGACGAGTTCAAGGACAAGTACCACTCCCTGGACCTGCTGCTGATCGACGATGTGCAGTTCTTTGCCAACAAGGACCGCACACAGGAGGAGTTCTTCAACGCCTTCGAGGCCTTGCTGGCCAAGAAATCCCATATCGTGATGACCAGTGACACCTATCCCAAGGGCTTGCTGGACATCCACGAACGTCTGGTCTCGCGCTTCGATTCCGGCCTGAC
>JACCDS011617318.1_pt1 | contig 12093 bp, 10 predicted proteins | sample 7446441 | NCBI WGS metagenome assembly JACCDS01 (sample SAMN15323445, study PRJNA562643) | freshwater metagenome | isolation source: river surface water | place: USA:Blue River Watershed | collected 2017-08-17
CCACCGCCGCCGCCGCCGGCCTATGTGCCGCCGGTCGAGGTGCAGGTCACCCAGGCGCCAGCCGCCAACGCCATCGCGGCTGTCACCAGTGCGCCGCCCAAGGTGGAGGCACCGCCTCCGCCGCCACCTCCCCCGGCGCCCGCGCCCCCGCCCCCGCCCCCGCCGCCTCCGCCCGCACCACCACCGGCCGAACCGGTGCGCACCCCGGCGTTGGCCAATGCTTCCGGATGCGAGAAACCGGAATATCCGAGCGCATCCCGGCGACTGGAGGAAGAAGGCACCGTGAGCCTCCGATTCCTGGTGGGCGTCGACGGCAAGGTGGTTCAGGCGGAAATCGAGAAGAGTTCCGGCTTTAAACGGCTGGATGAGGCCGCCCGCATCGGGTTGTCACGTTGCCATTTCAAACCGGCGACGGTCGACGGTAAACCCGAACAGGGTTGGGCGAGCCTGAAATACACCTGGCGACTGGAATAAGCCGGTCTCCGTCGAATCCTGCAGATCCATACCCGCCAAGAATTTCGTTCAATCACGAATGGAGCAACCGATCATGAACTTCAATAATATGTCCCGCATGTCCGCCAAATGGCTGGCCCTCATGCTGTCGAGCGTCGCCGCCTTTGCCGTTCAGGCCAATGAAGCGGCTGGCGCAGCGGTCGCAGGCGCCGCCGAAGAGAACCCCTACGGCCTCAGCGCGCTCTGGGCCCAGGGCGACTTCGTGGCCAAGGGCACGCTGCTGATCCTGGTGCTGATGAGCATGGGATCCTGGTACGTGATCTTCACGAAGCTGGCCGAGCAGGCCAAGCTCAATCGTCAGGCCGCCGCGACCCGCAAGACCTTCTGGGAGGCCCAGACCGTCGAGCTTGGCAAGGACACCCTGGCGACCGGCAGCGCCTTCCGCTACATCGCCGAGAAGGGCCTGGAGGGCGCCTCCAAGCACACCGGCCTGCTGGGAGCGGTCGACTTCAACGAATGGGTGACGATGAGCATCCAGCGCGCCATCAACAACGTCCAGAGCCGCATGCAGGACGGCCTGGCCGTGCTGGCCACCGTCGGCTCGACGGCACCGTTCGTCGGCCTGTTCGGCACGGTCTGGGGCATCTACCACGCGCTCGTGAAGATCGGCATGTCCGGTCAGGCGTCGATCGACAAGGTCGCCGGCCCCGTCGGCGAGGCGCTGATCATGACCGCCATCGGTCTGGCCGTCGCCGTGCCGGCGGTGCTGGGCTACAACTGGCTCGTGCGTCGCAACAAGGCCGTGATGGAAGAGGTCAACGCCTTCGGTTCCGACCTGCACGCCGTCCTGCTGGGTCAGGCCAAGAAGTAAGCACCTCACGTCCAGGCGCCGCCTCCAAGCGGTGCCTGTTCGCGCGCGCCCACTGGGGAACACAACATGGCAATGAACCTCGGCCAAGCCGACGACGAGATCATCGGCACGATCAACACGACGCCGCTGGTGGACGTCATGCTGGTCCTCCTGATCATCTTCCTGATCACCATTCCCGTCGTGACGACATCGGTCAAGGTCGACCTGCCGAAGGAACGCAACACGGTGCGGGAGACCAAGCCCGAGAACGTGATCGTCTCGGTCGACAGCCGGGGAGGGATCTTCCTGTACGACACGCCGATCCGCAACGGCAATGAGCTGCAGGAACGGATGAAGAAGTTCGCGGCCATGAAGCCGCAACCGGAAGTCCATATCCGCGGCGACCTCAACAGCGACTTCGAGTCGGTCGGACGCGTGATGTACGCGATCCAGCGCACCGGCATCGTCAAGGTCAGCTTCATCACCGAACCGATTTGAAGGCACGCACATGGCCATGAACCTGGGTAGTTCGTCGGACGGTGATCTGGAGGTCATCGCCGACATGAACACGACGCCGCTGATCGACGTGATGCTCGTGCTGTTGATCATGCTGATCATCACGATCCCGGCGCAGCTGCACGCCGTCAACCTCGACATCCCTCTGCCCACCAATGCGCCGAAGACGGTCGAGCCGATCGTCGTGCGCATCGATGTCGACGAGACGAGCGCGATCTTCTGGAATGGCGAGCAAGTGCCAGACCGGAACGCTCTCGAGCTGAAGTTGGCCGAATCGGCACGCATGCAACCGCAACCCGAGCTGCATATCCGCTCCAAGGGCAAGGCGAAGTACGAAGCGGTGGCCACGGTGCTGGCCTCGGCCCAGCGCAACGGCCTGAACAAGCTCGGCATCGTCGGTACCGAACTGTTCGCGAACTGACGCCCCCATCGGCCCCGTCGATACCCCACACCGAACAGCATGAAGTCCGCTCGCGCGTCCCTGCAGCTTCTGGCCCTGTTGGCCGCCCTCCTGGCCACCACAGCGGCGCCGGCACAAACGGCCCTTCGGGCCGAGGTCGCCAAGCCGCTGCAGGCCGCCCAGGAATTGATCAAGTCCGGCAACCCGGCGGGTGCGCTGGCGCAGGCCGTGAACGCACGCTCGATCGCCAACCTGAGTGCCTCGGAGCGCATCACGGTCGAACGCGTTGCCGCGACGGCGGCCCTGCACGCCAATGACAACGCCAGCGCCATCGAGGCCCTTGCCTACCTGTGCGGCGAGGCCTCCGTGCAACCGGCCGAAAGGCTGACGTTCCAGGAGATCCTCATCGGCCTGCAGCGCGCGCAAGGTGACCTGCCAGGCCTGTCGCGCACCGCCAGGCTGTACCTCGATCAGGGCGGTGCGAAGGCGGGCATCCGGGCGCTCTACCTGCAGTCGCTGTCGGCCCAGAAACGCCACGCGGACATCGTCGACTACCTCAGGCCCCTGCTGGCCGATGACCGCCAGTCGACGCTGACCGAACCCGAGGTCACCGCCCTGGCGCTGGCCCAGCAGGCATCGGGCAACGATGCCGGCTACTACGACGCGCTCAAGCGCCTGGTCGCTGTCGCACCGACCAACCCGGACTACTGGCGCGAGGTGATCGCACAGCTGAGGGAACAGCCCGGCTTCGATCCGCGTCATGAACTTGACGTGGTCCGGCTCATGGCGTATCGCCGGCTGCTCAGCGGTGCCGACGCGCATCTGCAGCACGCCCAGCTCGCGTTGAAGGCCGGTTATCCGCTGGAGGCCGCACGTGTCCTCGAAGCCGGTGAAGCCGCCCAGGCTTTCGCCTCCGCCGCCGATCGGCAGAGCCTCGACAAGCTGCGTCTGACGGTGCAGAGGAAGGTGGCAGAGGACGCCCCGCAGATCAAGGCGCTGGAAGCCGCGACGACGGCGCCGCAGCGTGCCGAACTGGCGGAGATCCTCGCGTCGAAGGGCGATCACGCCAGCGCCATTGCCCTGTATCGACAAGCGCTTCAAGGCACCGGCCTGCGCCGAGAGGACGAGTTGCGCCTGCACCTGCTCGTATCGCTCGAACTGGCCGGCCGACGGCAGGAGGCACAGGAGATTCTTTCGTCCCTCAAGCCCGGCAGCACCGCACGCGAACTCGGGGTCCTCTGGACCGCACCGAACTGAACCCCACGACTCCACGCACAACACCACGCACGGGACCCCGCATGGACTTCACCGCCACGAACGTCGACAACCCGCATCCGGACCTCGTCGAGATCCCTCTGGGCGACGTGCCCGATGCTGCGGCCGATCAGTGGACCGAATTCAATGGCGACCGCGTGGTGCGAAATGTCCGGCAAGGCACGCTGACCGCGTTCTATCCGCCGGCGGGTGTCATCGCGCGAGGCGAGGCCGTCATCGTGGCGCCCGGTGGCGGCATGCTCGTGCTGGCGATGGCGCATGAAGGCTTCGATGTGGCGCGCCACCTCGCGAACCTGGGCTACACGGCCTATGTCCTGAAGTACCGGGTACAACCAACACCACCGGAGGCCGACAGATTCGCCCAGGCCTGCCTGGCCTTCTATCAGGACAAGATGTCGCGCGGCTTTGGCAAGGCAGAGGCCCATCTCGAGACCGCACCGGCTGTCGACGACCTGATCTCGGCGGTCGACTGGATCCGCCAGCAGGAGTCACCGGCCACGGGCAAGGTCCACGTTGTCGGCTTCTCGGCCGGCGCCAAGGTCTGCATCGATGCACTCGACCGGTTCGGCACGCGCCCGCCGCTGGCCTCGGCCGGCCTGATCTATTTCAGCCTCGACGATCCGTCATTGAACGGCTCGCACCTGCCGCCGCTGTTCACGGTGCTGGCCAACGACGACCCGCTGTTCGCGCGCGGTGGATTCGGCCTGCTGCAGACGTGGCGTGACGCCGATCGGCCGCTCGAGTTCCACCTCTTCAAGGCGGGCGGCCACGGCTTCGGCAACCGCCGGCAGGGCACGACCTCCGACCAGTGGCTGACCTTGTACGAAGCCTGGCTCGATTCCGGCATCTGAACCTTGGATACCCCTGTGAACATGAGCACCACTCCCGGCATGAACGAACACAACGACGGTCGCGCCACCCTGCGCTACGTGAAGGCCGGCCATGGCGACGAGACACTGTTGCTGGTCCACGGATTGGGTTGCTCGTCAATGGAGTGGTCCGAGAACATCGAGCCCCTGTCGCGCCGGATGACGGTCATCGCGGTCGACCTGATCGGCTTCGGCAGCAGCGACAAGACCACCGACTTCGACTACACCGCCCGCAGCCAGGCCCGCCGACTGCTTGCCTTGATGGACGCACTGGGCGTCGACGGCTTTCACGTCGCCGGCAACTCGTTCGGCGGCAAGGTCGCGATCGAGATGACCGACTTGGCCGCACACCGGATCAGATCGCTCACGCTGGTCGACTCGGCCGGCGCGGGTCGCGAGGCGCCCAAGCCGATGCGCCTGAGCACCCTGCCCCTGCTGTGGCGCTTCATGCGCCAGCCGAGCTACGACGAGTTCAAGCAAGGCTGGCAGGCCGCGTTCCACGACCCGAAGAAGCTCACCGAAGCACGCGTGCAGCAGAAGTTCTTCGACGCCCAACCGCCGCAGGCGCAGCGCAGTCACCGCCAGACGGTCGTCGCCATGATGAACGTCTGGGGTTTTCGCCAGCATGATCTGGAAGCCCTGGAAAGGATGACCCGGGCGATCCGCTGCCGGACCTTGATTGTCTGGGGCCGACAAGACCTGTTCCTGCCGGTGAGCCATGCCGAAATCTTCAAGGCACGCATTCCGGGCGCCACGTTGGAGATCTTCGAGGAATGCGGTCACGCACCGCAGATCGAGCGGCCCGAACTTTTCAACCCGCTGCTGGAAAAGTTCATTTCTGCCAGTTGAAGCCCTGAGGCACCGGTTTTTCCGCGGCCGTGCGAGACGGCCACAAACTCAGCGGTCTCGCCCGGGATAACACCAATGTCAGGCATCTTCCGGTGTTCTAGCATCTCAAAATGTTATCGTTAACACAATGTGTTGGCGGAACATCCCACGAATACTTTCCGACCCCATGGAGACAACGATGATGATTTTCCAGAAGCGACCGTTGGTGGTCGCGGTGCTGGGCGCTTTGGCAGCCCAGGCGTCCTTCGTCGCCAATGCCCAGAGCAATGACGCGGCAGGCCAGGACGCCGAAGTCGTGGTGACCGCCAACAAGGTCACCCAATCTGCCCTGAAAGTGGGCGCATCGCTGTCGGCGGTGAGTTCGGACGACATCCGTGAAAAGGGTGTGTCCGACGCCAAGGCGCTGACCGACCTGATGCCCAACACGCAGATCAGCCAGGCCGGCAACAGCAGCGTGGTGGTCAACATCCGCGGCATCGAGAACACCAACACCACGGCGCTGGGCGAGCCGGCAGCGGCCTTCCACATCGACGGCATCTACCTCGGTCGCATGTCGGGCGCGGGCTCCGCGTTCTACGACATCGAGCGCGTCGAGGTGCTGCGCGGCCCGCAGGGCACGCTGTACGGCCGCAACGCCAACGCGGGCGTCGTCAACGTCATCACCAAGGCCCCGACCAGCAAGCGCGAGGGTTTTGTCTCGGTCGACGTCGGCAATCTCGGCCAGAAACGCGTCGACGGCGCCTACAACCTGCCGGTGAACGATGCACTGGCGCTCCGCGCCGCGTTTTCGACCAACCGCCGTGATGGTTATTCGGAAACCAAGACGGCAACCAACGGTTTCACCGAGAACCAGGACAGCGTCCACACCGACTCGTTCCGGCTGCAGGGTCTGCTGAAGGTTTCGGCATCGACCAGCCTGAGCCTGTCCTACGACCAGAGCACCAACAAGACGACCGGCCCGAATTATTACAACCTGACCACCGGCGGGATCCCGACGAAACTGGTCGACTCGAATGTCCTGATCCAGGGCCGTTTCAATGACAAGACCTCCGGGATCAAGTCCGAACTGAAGTCGAATCTCGGTTTCGCGGATCTGACCTATGTCTTCGGACGTCGTGATGCGAAGAATGTCGAGGACTACAGCACCGGTCCGCTGATCCTGCTGACGAAATTCAAGTTCGAGCAGAACTCGCACGAACTGCGGTTGTCTTCGAACGACGCCAAGTCGCCGCTGCAATGGGTCACCGGTTATTTCCAATACAAGGAAACCGGCAAGGACGGCCAACTCGACGGCAATTTCCCGTTCTTCTTCTTCGGCCCCGGCGCCGGCCCGTTCGGCCCGGCACAGTGCGGCGGCTTCTCGTCGTGCTACCCCGGCCTGCAGTTCAAGGACAACCTGGTCACGAACGAATCGCACGCGCTGTTCGGCCAGGCGACCTACAGCCTGACCGACGCCTCGCGCCTGATCGCGGGTGCACGGCAGACCACCGACAAGAAGTCACGCGACGGCCAGCAGATGCTGTCGGGCGGCGTCAACTACGACCCGACCAATCCGGGCAACCTGGTCGTTCCGCTCTACGGCAACGCCTCGTGGAAGAGCTCGACCTACAAGCTCGGCTACGAGCTGGACCTGTCGGCCACGAAGATGTTCTACGCCAGCGTGTCGACCGGTTTCAAGGCCGGTGGCTTCAACGATGGCGACACCCGCAGCGACCCGAGCCTGATCTACGCACCTGAAGAGATCACGGCCTACGAGGCTGGCCTGAACGGCAAGTTCCTGGACAACACCCTGCAGCTGACGTCGTCGGTCTTCCACTACGACTACAGCCAGATGCAGAAGTCCGGCATCGTCAACAGCCAGATGAAGACGACCAACACCGGCAATGCGACGGTCGACGGCGTCGAGGTTTCCGCGCGCTATCGCCTCAGCAGCGCCGGCCGCATCGACACCAGCCTCGGTCTGCTGGAGGCGAAGTACAAGAACTACACGACGCCGAACGGCACCAACTACGCCGGCAAGAAGCTCGACAAGACACCTTCGGTCACGCTCAACGTCGGCTACACGCACAACTGGAACCTGGAATCCGGCGCACGCCTGACCGGCTACCTGGGCACCAAGTACTCGGCGTCCTACGTGACGACCGACACCGGTGACATCACGGTCGCGCCGACCCAGTTCACGCAGAAGTCGTTCACGAAGTCGAGCGCGTCGCTGACCTATGGCAGCGAGGACGAATCGATGGACGTCCAGTTCTACGTCCGCAACATCGAGAACAAGTCGCAGCTGATGGGCTCGGTGGCGTTCTTCGGTTCGAACTACGGCTACATGAGCGAGCCGCGCACCTTCGGCGCGCGCGCCACGTTCCGCTTCTGATGCACCCCACGGGGCCCGGTTCGCCGGGCCCCGTTCCCTTCTGTCCCCCGGTGATCGAAACCAAGAACATGAAAGACATCCTGCGTCAGTCGCCATTCGATCTGGATGAGGAGCAGATCGCATGGGTCTGCGACACCCTGGACGGCCTGACGCTGCAACAGAAGGTCGGCCAGCTGATCAATCTCCAGATCCTGCCCGGCGACGATCACGCGATCGAGCTGATCGAACGACACCAGCTCGGCGCGTTCACCGCCATCAATTTCTCCGATCCGGACGGCTGTCGACGCGTCATCGACGCCGGTCGCCAGGCCTGCCGGATTCCTCCGCTGGTCTGCGCCGACCTGGAAGGCGGCGTCACCAGCGGACACCTGACCACCACCTTCCCGAACCAGCTCGGCTGTGCCGCTGCGGCCTGCCTCGACACCTACGGCGAAGCATTGAGGATGCTGTCGGCCGAACTGGCCTCGCTGGGTGTGAACTGGACCTTCTCGCCGGTCCTGGACGTCAACCAGAAGTTCCAGAGCGCCGTCGTCGGCACCCGCTCCTACGGCAGCGACCCCGCCTTGATCGGCGAGCTGGCGCAGCTGCACATCGAGGTGTTCCAACAGCACGGTGTCGCCACCACGGCCAAACACTGGCCCGGCGAAGGCTTCGACGACCGCGACCAGCACCTGGTCACGACGATCAACCCGATGACGGTCGAGGAATGGACGGCGGTGTTCGAACCCCTCTATGCCCGCGCGGTCGAGGCGGGCGTGCTGTCGGTCATGTCGGCGCACATCGCGTTCCCGGACTATCTGCGCCGCGCCGGCATGGACGAGATCGAGCTGTATCGACCGGCGTCCATCTCGCGCCATCTGAACCAGACGCTGCTGCGCGAGCAGCTGAAGTTCAACGGCCTGATCGTCTCGGACGCGACGCTGATGGGCGGCCTCGAGAGCTGGGGCAGCCGCCGGCAGTGGCTGCCCGAGGTGATCGAGAACGGCTGCGACATGATCCTGTTCTCCCCATCGGTCGACACCGACATCGAGACCCTGCTGGACGCCGTCCGGACCGGCGTGCTTAGCCAGAAGCGCATCGACGAGGCCTTGGTGCGCGTGCTCGGCCTGAAGGCCCGCATGAACCTGCATCGCCCTCGCCCGGAAGCGGCCGTCGACCCGTCGCTGATCGGATCGCCCGCGCACAAGGCGGTCATGGCGCGCCTGTCGGACCTGTCGCCCACCCTCGTCAAGGACGTGCACGGCACCGTGCCGCTGGACCGGCAGAAGGTCCGCAAGATCCTGATGTTCAAGGAAGAGAACGTGCACCCGCTGGGCGGTGACGAGTCGTTCCGCATCCAGCTGGACCAGTTGCTCGCAGCGGAAGGCTTCGAGGTCCATGTCTTCGATCCGGCGTCGGATGACCTGGGCATCCGGCTGGAGCACGACCTGATCCTCTACGTGTTCGCGCAGGAATCGCAGCTGATGAAGTCGAGGCTCTACATCGACTGGGTCCGGCTGCACGGCGGCACGATGCCCGGCATGTCCCGGGTCTGGTGGGACACGCCCACCGTCTTCATCTCCTTCGGGCATCCGTACTACCTGTACGACGCGCCGCGGGTTCCCTGCCTGATCAACGCCTACACGCCGACGCCCGACATCCAGCGGGCCGTCGTCGACAAGTTGCTCGGACGCAGCCGCTTCACCGGCAAGAGTCCGGTCGACGCGTTTTGCGGTCTGGCTGACGCGCACTTCTGAAAGACCACCATGACCACCCTCACCTCGCCCGCTACCGCCAGCCCGTCCCGGGCGTCCTGGGCGCTGATCTCCGCCATCGTGCTGGCCTACTGGGCCCTGTCGATGGCGCTGCTGACGCCGCCGATGATGACCATCGCGCTGCGGGTCGCGGAGATCGCGCCGCAGAACAAGGAAAGCACGCTGGGCCTGTTGCTGGGCATCGGCGCGATCGTGGCGATCTTCGCCAACCCCGTCGCCGGTTACTTCAGCGACCGCACCGTGACCCGCTTCGGCCGGCGCAAGACCTGGATGATCGGCGGCGGCCTGATCGGCATGTTCGGCCTGTGGCTGATCTCGGTCGGAGGGGTCAACACCATGATCGTTGGCTGGTGCCTGACCCAGCTGGGCATGAACGCCGTGGCCGCCGCGCTGATGGCATTGCTGCCCGACCAGATCCCCGAGCAGCAGCGCGGCATGGTCAGTGGAGCGATCGGCATGTGCGTGCCGGCCGGCATCATCTCCGGCTTCGCCCTGGTCAACGCAACACAGGGCAACGCCCAGATGATGTTCGTGGCCGCGCCGGCCATCTTGCTGGTGACGATCGGCCTGCTGTGCCTGACCTACACGGACAAGGCGACCGATCCGGCCAGCGTCGCGCCCTTCAGCCTGCGCCAGATGCTGCGCGACTTCGCGTTCAACCCGGTCGCCTTCCCCGACTTCACCTGGGCCTTCCTGAGCCGGCTGTTCTTCTTCTTCGCGCTGGCGACCTTCCTGGGCTACCAGGTCTTCTTCCTGATGGACCGGCTGGGCTACACCGCCGCCGAGGTGCCGGGCATCATGGTGAAGGTCAACACGATCGCGTCGGCCATCCAGATCGCCAGCAGCTTCCTGGGCGGCTGGCTGTCCGACCTGATCCGCCGCCGCAAGGTCTTCATCTGGGCCTCGGCCGCGCTCTACGGCGTGGGCCTGATGATCATCGCCAAGGCGACCAGCTATGACGCCTTCCTGCTCGGCGCCTGCGTCATGAGCCTGTCCTTCGGGGTGTACTTCGCCGTCGACGTCGCACTGGTCACCGAAGTCCTGCCGGACGCGACGAACAACGCGGCCAAGGACCTGGGCGTGATGAACGTGGCCGGCACGCTGCCGCAGACGCTGGCGCCCGCCATCGCCCCGCTGTTCCTGTTCGCCGGAGGCCAGACGACGCCCGACTACGGCATCCTGTTCACGGCGGCCGCGGTCTACGCGGTGCTGGCGGCGCTGACGATCATCCCGATCCGCAAGGTTCGCTGATCCGGCGGGGGGCGCCAGGGACGGCCGGTCGGACCGTCTATGCTGGCGCCCTTCGTTCGTCCGGTGCTCGCCGGCGGGCACGCAGCCCATCCTTTCCATGCAAGAAAACAGCCCCCACAACAAGGTCACGATCAAGGACGTCGCGGAAAAGGCCGGCGTATCGGCGATGACGGTCTCGCGCGTCATGCGCAACCAGGGAAAGATCGCGCCGGAAACCCGGGCGCTGGTGCTGAAGGTCATCAGCGAACTCTCGTACGAGCCGCTGTCGTCGGCCCGCAACCTCTCCGGGTCCTTCTCGCGCACGATCGGCATCGTGATCCCGAACGCGAACGACTACCGGGAATATCGCCACGGCTACGAATACGAGTACGCCCTGCTGATCGGTGCCCTGAACGTCTGCAAGTCGCACGACTTCGCCGTCAGCATCATCGAGACGCGTGACGCGGACGACGTCAACCTGCTCGTGCGCAAGGTCCTCTCGCGCCAGGTCGGCGGCTACATCGTCCCGGCGCCTGCGTCCGAATACCTGGACCTGCTCAAGACGCTCAAGGCGCACGACCTGGCCTTCTCGGCCATCAGCGCCTTCGACACATCCCACGCCGACCTCGCCGTTGACGCCGACGAGCGCAGCGCCACGCGCACGCTGACGACCCAGATGCTCGACCTCGGGCACCGACACATCGCCTTCATCGGTGGGGCCGACCAGCATCGAGCGACGGTGGAACGCCAGGCGGGCTTCCTTGATGCGGTGGCCCTGCATCCCGACCGGGCCGACATCCAGCATGTGGTGCACAACTGCAAGGCCTTCTTCGACGACGGTCTCGAGATGGGATTGCAGGTGCTGTCGCGTCCGGATCGTCCGACGGCCGTCCAGTGCCTGACCGACGACATCGCCGCCGGCGTGATCGCGGCCGCCACCCGGCTCGGGATCCCGCTGCCCGGCGGCCTGTCGATCGCCGGCTTCGACAACTTCGGCCTGGCACGCAAGATCTCCCCGGCGCTGACGACCGCAGGCCTGCCGGCCGAAGAGATGGGCGAAGCCGCTGCGCTGCAGGTGATCGATGCGCTTGAAGGCCGAAGCCGGCGCTCGGTCCGGACGCTGGACTGCCGGATCATCCTGCGCGACTCGATCACCCGACCAGCGGGTGCCTGAGTTCAGGACGCGTCGGGCTGCAAGGCCGGTGCCGCGAGCCCAAAGGCGTCCAGCTGCAGACAGGCGGCCTCGATGGCCAGCAGGCGCGGCCAGCGCGACAGGTCGACCTTGAAGCGGCGCGCGCTCTCCAACTGCGGGATCAGGTAGACGTCGGCCAGCGTGGGCGTGGCGCCGTAGGCGTACGGGCCCGCTCCGCACGACGTCACCAGCGCCTCGCAGGCGTCGAAGCCGGCCGTGATCCAGGTGGCGCACCAGTCGTTGATCGCGGCGTCGTCGGCCTGCCAGCGCTGGCGCAGGGCCTCCAGGATGCGGCGGTTGTTGATCGGGTGGATGTCGCAACCCACGATCG
>JACCDS010899813.1_pt1 | contig 12091 bp, 13 predicted proteins | sample 7446441 | NCBI WGS metagenome assembly JACCDS01 (sample SAMN15323445, study PRJNA562643) | freshwater metagenome | isolation source: river surface water | place: USA:Blue River Watershed | collected 2017-08-17
AATCGCGCATAAGTTCAGCCGCCATGGCGGCGTGATGATATTCGCGTTCGTCGGTGTAAAAATGCAGAATGCCGCGCGTTAACTGATCATAGTTGATCCCGGTCTGATCACGTAGTTGCTGCAGACAGACCCGACTGTAGATTGCCAGATTGACGATGGCCCGGATGTTGGCTCGGGTGCGCGGGGCTCGGCACTCCCCGAGAAAGCGGAGGCCCCAGCGAAACAGTTCCGGGTCCAGGCGCCAGCGAAACAGCAGTGGTGCATCTTCTTGGCCGATCCAGCGCAAAATTTTTCTGATGGCGCCGGGGTTGGCCCAAGGCTCGGCGTGCGAGACAGAAATCTGGCCGCCGTTCGCGAAACTAGTTTCCTGGCCGGCACCCGGTTGGCGATCAACCACCGTGACTTCGTGCCCTGCCTGCGACAGATACCACGCCGTCGTTGTTCCGACCACGCCGGCACCGATCACGATGATTTTCATGAGGCGCGCTCTTCGCTCTCCCGAATTCGGGCTATGCGTGATACTTCCGGAATGTGGCGGACACCACGCATGACACGGGCCAGGTGCTTACGGTCTCGCACCTGTAGGGTAAAGAACAGGGTGGTGTACATGCCACCGGCGTCATCCATGCTGATATGGACGATATTGGAGTCCGTCTCGGCAATGGCGGCCGAAATTTTGGCAAGCACGCCACGCTGATTGCGAATTTCGACACGAATCCGTACATCAAACTGGCTGTTAATTTCTGGCGCCCATTCCACGTCCACCCACTTCTGGGCATCCTGTCCGAGATGCCGGCGAATCTTCAGGCAATCATGCGTATGCACAACCAAGCCGCGGTTCGCATCCAGCGAACCTACAATCGGATCGCCGGGAATCGGCTGACAACAGGTGGAGAGATGAACGGCAACACCATCCGCGCCGTTGATCATGACGGGTGCGCTGGCTGTAGTAGGCAGAGCCTTGGCCGGATCCAAACCGAGCAGCTCGACCACCACATCGCCGGCCGGGCGTTGCCCCGTACCGATCTGACTCAGAATGTGTCCTTCGGCCTGGGCGCCCGAGCGATCCAGTACCCGGCCCCAGCCGGCAACGGGCACGTCCTGCAAACGCTGACCATACCGGGCCAGTTCGCTCGACAGCATGCGCTTACCCAGCGCGGCAGAGGATTCGTGATGTGCAGAACGTAGGAAGTGGCGGATTTTGCTACGGGTACGACCGGATTTGACGAACTTCAACCAGGCGGGGTTCGGGTTCGGAATCACTGCAGTCACAATTTCAATCTGATCACCGTTCTGCAGCTCGGTGCGCAGGGGGGCAAATTCGCGATTGATTCTGGCTGCCACGCAACGGTTACCGATGTCGGTGTGTACGGCATAGGCAAAGTCCACGGCCGTGGCACCTCGCGGCAGTGTCAGGATCTTGCCATTGGGTGTAAAGACAAAGACCTCATCCGGGAAGAGATCCACCTTGGCATGTTCGTAGAATTCGGAGGAGTCACCGCTCATCGACTGCATCTCGACCAGGGACTCCAGCCACTTCGTCGTTTTGTGATGCAGATCATCCGAGAACTTGCCGGATTCCTTGTACAGCCAGTGTGAGGCGACGCCTTCCTGGGCCAGGCGATGCATGTCCCGCGTGCGGATCTGAATTTCGATGGGTGTGCCGTAGGGTCCGATCAGTGTGGTGTGCAACGACTGATAGCCATTCACTTTGGGAATGGCCAGGTAATCCTTGAATTTGCCCGGCAGTGGTTTGTATAGGGCATGCAGTGCGCCCAGCGCCAGGTAGCAGCTGGCATCGTCATCAACGACGACGCGAAAACCATAGAGATCCAGCACCTGGGAAAACGACAGATGTTTCTCGATCATCTTGCGGTAGATCGAATAGAGGGTTTTCTGTCGACCGAACACTTCGGCCCTGACACCGGCTTGCGCTAATTTATCTGACAGGCTGGTCAGAATCCGCTGCACCATCTCCTTGCGGTTGCCGCGTACGGATTTAACGGCGCGGGCCAGCACGTCGTAGCGGTGCGGGTAGATGTTCTGGAAGGCCAGATCCTGTAATTCCCTGAATAGCGTATTCAAGCCCAGGCGGTTGGCAATCGGGGCGTAAATTTCCAAAGTTTCGCGGGCGATGCGCCGGCGCTTGTCCGGGCGCATCGAGCCCAGCGTCTGCATGTTGTGCAGACGATCTGTCAGCTTGATGAGAATGACGCGGATGTCGCGCGCCATGGCCAGCAGCATCTTGCGGAAGTTTTCAGCCTGTGCCTCGTGCTGGCTGGCAAATTCCAGGCGGTCCAGCTTGGAAAGACCTTCGACGAGATCAGCAACCGGTTTGCCGAATCGTTGCGTCAGCTCTTCCTTGGTGGCACCGGTGTCTTCAATGGTGTCATGGAGCAGCGCCGCCATAATGGCAACGGTATCCATTTTCCATTCGGCGAGCGCACCGGCAACCGCCAGGGGATGCGTGATGTAAGGCTCGCCAGAGGTACGATTCTGCCCCCGATGGCATCTTTCACTAAAGACAAAGGCATCTTCTACCCGTGCCAGATCGGCAGCGGGGAGGTAATCAAGGCTATCAATAAAAACCCGGTAAGCCGGGTCATCCGGCCCTAGGGCCGGTGGCAAATCAGGCGGAATGTCGGGGTTCACCGGGGCACGTGCTTCCGTGTTCATGATGTGCCCTCAACCTTCCGCCTAAGCCATTAACTCAGGCCTGAGGGCGATTCAGAATCTCGGCACCGACAAAGCCTTCGCCGATTTCGCGCAGCGCGATGACGGTCGGTTTATCCATATCGGCTTCAACGTGCGGTGTAGCACCGTTAGCCAGCTGACGAGCGCGGTAAGTCGCGGCCAGCGTCATTTGGAAGCGGTTGGGGATGCGATTCAGGCAATCTTCGACAGTAATACGTGCCATGGTGTGTTCCGTTCAATTAGCGATGGAGGTAGGAAGCCATCAGGGCTGAATGGCGTTGCGACTGATTGATCAGTCGCGTCCGGGCCGCAGCAAACACGGCCAGCAATTCACCCAGTGCTTCTTCCAGGTTTTCGTTAATTATAACGTAGGGAAACTCGTTGAGATGCGCCAATTCCTCACGGGCATTGGCAACCCGGCGGGCAATGATCTCGGCCGAATCCTGGCCGCGGCCCTGTAATCGGGTTTCCAGCACATCAAATGACGGCGGCACAATAAAGACACCGACCGACGTCGGGTAAACCTTGCGCACCTGTTGAGCACCCTGCCAGTCAATCTCCAAAATCACGTCCCGATCAGCCTGTAACAGGGTCTCAATGCCCTGACGGCTGGTGCCATAAAAGTTACCGTGAACTTCGGCCGATTCCAGAAAATCTCCGGCAGCCTGCATCTGCTGGAACGCTGCCACCGAGACGAAGTGATAGTGGACGCCGTTTTCTTCACCGGGGCGCGGCGCGCGGGTCGTGGTCGAAATCGACAGCGCCAGACGAGGGTTTTGCGCCAGCGCCATGCGGGTCAATGTGGTTTTGCCGGCGCCAGAGGGGGCGGCAATCACAAATAGACTGCCGGGGCCGATGGAGGTGTTCTGCGTCATGTGTGCTCTGCCTTTTTTGCCAAGTGACCCATAGGGTGCAAGCGGCGGGTTATTCGATATTCTGGACCTGTTCGCGAATTTGTTCGATCAGCAGTTTCAGCTCCATGGCGATAGCCGAGACTTCGCTGCTTACGGATTTGGAGCCCAGTGTATTGGCTTCACGGTTCAGCTCCTGCATCAGGAAATCCAGTCGCTTGCCGGCTTGACCCGGTGTGTCGACTACGCGATCCACTTCTTCCAGATGGACTTTGAGACGACCTAATTCTTCGGCGACATCCGTGCGTACGGCATACAAAGTGAGTTCCTGACGGATGCGCTCGTCTTCCGCATTGCCCATAACTTCCAGTAGTTTAGCCCGCGCTTTGTCGGCATAGGCCTGCTGTGCCGCCGGGATTAACGGATCGGCTTTGACCACCAGCGCGCGCATGGCGGCGGTGCGCTCCTTGATCAGTTCGGCCAGGCGTTGGCCTTCGCGCTGTCGCACGGCTTTCAGATTCGTAATGGCTTCGGCTGCCATGGCCTGGTACTCGGGCAGTAGGGCACTCCAATCTAGCGTAGCCGTGCGCACCACGCCCGGCCAACGCAGCACATCCGCCGTGCTTAAGCCGCGGCTGTCCTTGAAGATCGATTGCACTTCCTGAGCCAGTCCTAAAAGTGTCTGCATCCGCTCTAGATCCAGTGTTTCCGTTGTGTCGCCAGCCGCCAGCGCCCAACCGGCACGGCACTCGACCTTACCGCGTGCCAGTTGTTTGGCCAACAACTCACGCAAGGGCATTTCCAGTTCGCGCAGCTCTTCCGGAAAACGGAAGGCCAGGTCGAGAAAACGAGAATTGACGCTTTTGATGTCAAAGGTCAAGGTTCCACCAGTGATGGGGCGGGTGATAGCGGCAAAGCCGGTCATACTGGCAATCATGCGGACATCCTGAATTCGTGTAGAAAATCGTACAATGCCGACGAGTTTAAACGATAGGAACCCTCATGCGTCCGAGCCAACGTCAATCCGATGAATTACGCCCGCTGTCACTGACTCGCGGTTACACTGCTCACGCCGAAGGCTCGGTGCTGATTCAGGTGGGACAGACCCGCGTGCTTTGCACGGCCAGCGTGGAAACCAACCTGCCGCCCTGGTTGCGCGGTAAGGGCCAGGGCTGGGTCACGGCCGAATATGGCATGCTGCCGCGTGCGACACATACGCGCTCTGCCCGCGAAGCCGCCAAAGGTAAACAGACCGGACGCACCCAGGAGATCCAACGCCTCATCGGGCGCAGCCTCCGGGCAGTGACGGATCTGGTTGCCCTGGGTGAACGCCAAATCACGTTGGATTGCGATGTGCTTCAAGCGGACGGTGGTACGCGCTGTGCGGCAATTACCGGTGCCTGGGTCGCACTGCATGATGCCTGCGCCAAACTGGTGGCCGAGGGCACCCTAGCAACCAACCCGATACGCGATCATGTGGCGGCGATTTCCGTGGGCATCGTTGATGGTCAGCCGGTCCTCGATCTGGATTATGCCGAAGACTCCGGCTGCGATACCGACATGAACGTTATCATGACCGGCAGTGGCGGTATTGTGGAGATTCAGGGCACCGCCGAAGGTACTCCGTTCAGTCGTGATGAACTGACGCAGCTAGTGGATCTGGCCGATGCCGGTATTCGCCAACTGATTGCTGCGCAAACCCAGGCCGTGAAGGTTTGAACGTCATGAAGCAGCTGGTCCTGGCTTCGAACAATGCCAAAAAGCTTAAAGAGCTCGGCGAGCTGCTCACTCCGCTGGGCATCGAATTGATCCCACAAGGGCAGCTCGACATTCCCGAAGCCGAAGAACCCTTTCCGACCTTTGTCGAAAACGCACTGGCCAAAGCGCGCCACGCCGCCCGTTTGAGTGGGCTACCGGCACTGGCCGATGATTCGGGGCTTTGTGTCCGTGCGCTGGCGGGCGCGCCCGGCGTCCTGTCGGCACGTTATGCCGGTGAGCCCAAATCAGACGCGCGGAACAATGCGCACCTGCTCACAGCACTGGCTGGCCAAGTGGATCGGGTGGCGCATTTTGTCAGCGTCCTGGTGTTGGTCCGTCACTCAGACGACCCGCAGCCCATCATTGCCGAAGGCAATTGGCATGGCGAAATTCTGACGGAGGCTCGGGGGGGCGATGGGTTTGGTTACGATCCGCTCTTCTGGATTCCCACAGTAGGCAAATCTGCTGCCGAGATGGCACCTCAGGAAAAAAATACCTGTTCGCATCGCGGCATTGCCATGCAAAAATTGCTGGTGCAGTTGCCCGATCTATAAGCTGTGCAAACCATCACGTTCGTACCCAAGCTCGGGTCACGCTCAGTGGCTGCCGATGCCCTGAAACCCAACTTTACGCAGGCCGTGCCGTTATCACTTTATGTGCACATCCCCTGGTGTGTCCGTAAGTGCCCTTACTGTGATTTCAATTCGCATGCGGCGCCGGAGCATCTGCCGGAAGCCGCGTTGGTTGATGCGTTGCTACAGGATCTGACGGCCGCATTGCCCGGCATCTGGGGACGCCGTATCGAGACGGTGTTTTTTGGCGGAGGGACGCCCAGTCTGTTATCGCCGGCTGCCATTGATCGACTGATCACCGGTTTCCGCATGCTGCTGCCACTGTCGCCGCAGGCCGAAATTACGCTGGAGGCCAACCCAGGTACCGTAGATGCAGAACGCTTCGCCGGTTTCAAGGCGGCAGGGGTTAATCGCCTCTCCCTCGGTATTCAGAGTTTCAACGATGCCAGCCTGCAGGCGCTGGGCCGCATTCACGACCGACAACAGGCGGTTGCGGCGATTGAAGCTGCCGCCCGCACCTTCGATACCTTTAACCTCGATCTCATGGTCGGGCTGCCACAGCAGGATGTGGCAGCGGCACTGACTGATATCCATCAGGCACTGGCCTTTAACCCACCGCATTTTTCCTGTTATCAGCTGACGCTGGAGCCGCACACCCCCTTTGCCGCAATGCCGCCTTCCGGATTGCCCGATGACGATACCTGTGCCGAGATCCAGGATGGGCTGGAAAACCGCCTGGCCGAAGCGGGCTATACGCACTATGAAACTTCGGCCTTTGCCCGTTCCGGCCATCAATGCCGGCACAACCTGAACTACTGGACCTTTGGCGATTATTTGGGCATCGGCCCCGGTGCGCACAGCAAACTGACGAACCACGAGGGTGTGCGTCGTCAGATGCGCCATAAATCACCCAGAGCCTATCTGGCCGCTGTGGAAAGCGGGGATTTCATTCAAACGGACGAACCGGTTCGGCCCGTCGATCTGACCGGTGAATTTATGATGAATGCGCTGCGCCTGAATGAGGGCTTCGGCATTGATCTCTATGAGCGGTATACCGGATTACCCTGGCTGGTCGTCGCCCGCCAGGTGGATGCAGCGATCCGTGACGGGTTTCTGGAATGGGCGACGCCGGGCCAGCATCTGCGCCCCACCCTCAAAGGTCGGCGCTTTCTTAACGTGCTGCTCCAGCGCTTTCTCTAAATTATTTCCGCCGGAATACCAGATCCCACACACCGTGGCCTAGCCGCAGGCCGCGTGCCTCAAACTTGGTGAGCGGGCGGTAGGCAGGGCGCTCGGCGTAATCTGTTGCCGTGTTTTCCAGTTGCGGATCGGCGCTCAGCACTTCCAGCATCTGCTCGGCATAGTTTTCCCAATCGGTGGCGCAGTGGATCGTACCGCCAGGTTTGAGGCGGGACACCAGCGTACGCACAAATTCCGGCTGAATCAGACGTCGCTTGTGGTGGCGTGCTTTGTGCCACGGGTCGGGAAAGAACACCAGGATGCCATCCAGCGAATCCGGCGCAATCATCTGGTTAACGACATCCACGGCATCGTGCGTCATCAAGCGCAGATTTGTCAGACCCGTCTGTTCGATGAGTTTCAGCAGATTGCCCACACCGGGACGATGTACTTCGATGCCCAGGTAATCATGTTGCGGATGATTTTTGGCGATTTCTGCCGTCGCCCCCCCCATGCCGAAACCGATCTCGAGAAAGCGTGGGGCCTGACGGCCGAACCGGGCATCCCAGTCCTGGAGGGTGGGCGTGTAATCGACCCCCCACTGTGGCCAACCCTGGGCAATGGCCGTGCTCTGCGCATCGGTCAGCCGCCCTTCACGACGCACAAAGCTACGTATACGACGCAGATGCGCCGGGAGATCGCTGAGGACCTGTGTGCGTTTTTCATTCATGGTGTCTGTTCCATTGCTGTTTCCGCGTCCGGGGTGGTCACTTTCACCTCTGTGGCGCTCGCCGGTCGGGCCGGCTTGTTTTTAAGCTTCAGATAATTCGGATCGCTCACCTCGGCCAGGGTATCCCGGTAGCGCTGCTGCAGATTCATCTGCGGCAGCACCAGCGTGTCCGCCAGTGTCGGGCATGCCTCATCCAGAGCGGCGGGCGAGAGATCCAGTGATGTCTTCAGATGCATGGCCTGTGCCACACGCGCTTGCTGATTCGGGGTGTCTAGTGCAATCCGGTAATGCACGGCTAACGTTGCCGTCAGTGTCTGCATGGTCGACTGGTTCTCCGTCAGCCATGCTTCATAAGCTGCGGTTGCGGCCGGGAATGCATGGCACGCAGTCCCCAGCATGACCGTGGCGTTAGCGACACCGAAAACCCGTTGGATGCTTACCAGTTCTGGCTGATTAAACACATACGTATGGGGTCGCTGTGGTTCGGTCGTGTCTGCTGCAAAAAGCAACGTGGGCCCACTGCCGAGCAGTAGACCCAGGCTGACTGTGCAACACCGCAGGCGCAGCTTCAAAATGGTTTCGATTTAGTTGCGCCCAATCAGGCCTGTGGTGGGCGAGCTGGGGTCGGCACTATAAAACTTGCGCGGCATACGTCCGGCCATATAGGCGGCTCGGCCGGATTCAACGGCCAGCTTCATGGCGGTTGCCATCAGCACCGGATCCTGGGCGTGAGCGATTGCCGTGTTCATCAGCACACCGGCACAGCCAAGCTCCATGGCAATGGTGGCATCGGAAGCGGTGCCGACGCCGGCATCCACAATGACCGGCACCTTGGCCTGATCAAGGATCAGGCGCAGATTCCAGGGGTTCAGAATACCCATGCCCGAACCAATCAATGAAGCCAACGGCATAATGGCGACGCAACCGATGTCTTCAAGCATTTTGGCCTGAATCGGGTCGTCCGAGCAGTAAACCATGACTTCGAAACCTTCTTTTACCAGCACTTCAGCGGCCTTGAGGGTTTCCGGCATGTTCGGAAAAAGGCTGGTCTGATCGCCCAGAACCTCCAGTTTGCACAACGGGTGACCATCCAGGAGTTCGCGGGCCAGGCGCAGTGTACGGATCGCATCATCGGCGGTATAACAACCAGCGGTGTTGGGCAGAATGGTGTAGCGATCCGGTGTGATGACATCCAGCAGATTCGGGGCGCCGGCATCCTGGCCGATGTTGGTGCGCCGGATGGCCACCGTAACGATTTCAGCACCTGAAGCGGCGATTGCCCGGCCGGTCTCGTCGAAATCTTTGTATTTGCCGGTGCCGACCAGCAAGCGGGAACGATAGGTTTTACTGCCAATCGTGACAGTATTCAAAGCATCCTGGTGTTGCACGGTTAACCTCCGCCGACGGCGACAACAATTTCGATCTGATCACCCGGTTGCAGCATCACCGATGTATGCAGGCTACGCGGTACGATTTCGCCGTTGCGCTCAACGGCAACGCGTCGTCCGACGAGCTCAAGCTCGGCCAATAGATCGCTGACCAGCGCTGTATCGGCGCACGCATGTTCTTTACCGTTGACGGTGATTTTCATGCGCCGATTCTAGCATCCAGAACCTCCTCTCGGCAGCTCCGGCGGCTGGGTTACATGTGACCGGTCTGCAAATAGCGCAGATGCCAGCTAAAGGCGTCTTCGAGCAGGTGCGGCGTTTGCTTGCCCGGTGCGTAATGCACGCCACGGCGGAAGTATTCCTTAAGCGCCGGACGGAAATCCGGATGCGCACAGCGATCAATAATGACCTTGGCCCGTTGCTTGGGTGAGAGTCCACGTAAATCGGCTAATCCCTGTTCGGTGACAATGACCTGGACATCATGTTCGGTGTGGTCGGTATGTGACACCATCGGCACGATGGCGGAGATCGCTCCCCCTTTGGCGGTCGACGGTGTCATGAAAATCGACAGGAAGGCGTTGCGGGCAAAATCGCCCGAGCCGCCAATACCATTCATGATGCCGCTGCCCATGATGTGCGTTGAATTCACGTTGCCGAAAATGTCGGCTTCGATCAGGCCGTTCATGGCGATCACGCCGAGGCGACGAATCACTTCCGGATGGTTGCTGATTTCCTGCGGACGCAGGATGATGCGGCTCTTGTACTGGGGCAAATCGGCCATCAGCGTTTCCAAAGCATCCGGGCTCAAAGAGAAGGCGGTTGCTGAGACCATGTCCAGCTTGCCTTCCTGGATCATCTTGAGCATACCGTCCTGCAAGACCTCGGTGTAGGAGGTTAATCCTTCAAAGCGGCTATTACTCAACTCATCCAGTACGGCATTAGCGATATTGCCGACGCCAGATTGCAACGGCAGCAGATTCGGTGGCAAGCGGCCTTTTTTGACCTCGTGCTCCAGAAATTCCATGATGTGACCGGCAATGGCGCGTGAGCTGGCATCGGGTGGCGAGAAAGGCGAGTTACGATCCGGGGCATCGGTTTCGACCACCGCCACCACTTTGTTCGGATCACAGCGTAGGTATTGCTCACCAATACGGTCACCCACCTGCACCAGCGGAATTGGTTGGCGATTGGGGGGCAGCTCGGTACCGTAATAGATATCGTGCATCCCTTCCAGTTCGAGGTTTTGCCACGAATTCACTTCCAGAATGACCTGATCCGCGAGATCAATCCAGGTTTTGTTATTACCGACGGAGGAAGACGGAATCAGGCTGCCGTCTTCGCGGATGCCGGCCACTTCGATCACCGCGGTATTCAGTTTGCCCAGGAAGCCAAACCACACCAGCTGTGCGACATGCGACAGATGCATGTCGATATATTCCATTTCGCCAGCGTTGATCCGCTTACGTGAGATCGGGTCCGACTGATAGGGCAAGCGTAGATCCACCGCATCGACCATGGCCAGGGCGCCATCCAGCTCGGGTGCCGTCGAGGCGCCGGTCCAGAGGCCGACCTTGAAGTCGTCACCCATCAGGTGGGCGTCCATAATCCGTTTGGCCAGCGCGGCAGGCACCTGCTTCGGATAACCTGAACCGGTAAAGCCGCTCATCCCGATGTTGGCGTGGTTGGGAATCAGCTTGGCCGCTTCTTCGGCAGACATGATTTTGCTGCGCAGTTGCGCATTTTTGATACGGCTTGAATCGGGCATGACAGTCTCAGGCAATTAGCATAATTAATGCGATGCAATATCGCATTTTTTCCGAGCCCTGTCAGCTTTCGGCGTTGTTTTTATTGGTTTATTTTAGTGCAACACTTTAACAATTCGTACATTGTGCTGCGCTATGCCATGCCGGCGTCATGCGTTTTGGAGCGGGCAAAGGGAATCGAACCCTCCTCATAAGCTTGGGAAGCTTAGGTAATGCCACTATACGATGCCCGCTTATTCCAAGTAGAGATATTGTAATCGATATCAGTTATGGTGATGCCACGAGTGCGTAACATAAAATGTTCGCTCTTCGAGGCCGCCATGAACACAGCCAGTACCTTTCAGAAAATCGTCAATGCCCATGTAACACCCTACCTCTTCGGGTTTCTCGGTTGGCAGCTGATGTGGCAGTTGCAAACACAACTGGCGGTGCTCGACTATGCGCTGGGTATATCCCTCATGTTTCTGCCGGCCGGTATTCGAACGTTGGCGGTACTGATTTTCGGGTTACGCGGTGCGGTCGGGGTGTTTGTCGGTGCGGTGTTCTCAACGATCGAGTACCTTGGTCATATACCCACGATGGATTTGGCCAATGTCGTACTTATTGCAGCCATCTCGGCATTCTCTGCGTATCTGATGATGCAGTTGGTTTGCTGGTGGCGCAGAATCGGTGTTGATCTGGAGGAACTTAGGTTCAGCGATGTGCTGGTGATCGTATTTAGTCAGGGATTGTTGTCGGCAACGCTACATCAGTGGGTTTACCGGCATCATGAACTGGAAGAGATCTATATCAAACCAAGCCTCGCAGAGAGTTTCCGCCTTTGGGCTGCGATGGCCACAGGCGATATTGTAGGATCCATGGTGCTGATGTTAAGTGGTGTCATGCTGGCCAATTTTCTAAGGCGATTGCATCCAGCCTGACTCCTGCAACTGTCGGTCTCAGATTGCCGGTGCCGCCGGCATATCCAGTCGTACACACAATCCGTACCCACCTGCGCCATCGCTCAGGGACAGGGTTGCCTGATGTAACTCGGCAATGCGCAAGGCGATCGATAAGCCCAGGCCGGAGCCGGGAGCATCGCTGCCTGCCAGGCGAGTGAATCGTCCCAGAACACGATCACGCTCATGTGCCGGAATGCCTGGTCCCTGATCCGTGA
>JACCDS011732043.1_pt1 | contig 12090 bp, 15 predicted proteins | sample 7446441 | NCBI WGS metagenome assembly JACCDS01 (sample SAMN15323445, study PRJNA562643) | freshwater metagenome | isolation source: river surface water | place: USA:Blue River Watershed | collected 2017-08-17
ATTTTAGAATTATAGACAACTTTAGAATACTCCCAATTCTTTTTTTGAACTGACTGTCCATACAAGTTCAACGAGAGAAATATCAGAAAGAAAGTAGAATACTTTTTCATAAAATCAAAAAGGGTTATACGATACAAGTATAACCCTTTTGCTTTGAGATTGCTCCCTTACTAGGTGAAATATTAGAGCCATTTTCAATGGTTGCACTTCATGTCAATTTACTGGAGGTTTTTAATAGTTGGATTTTTTTGCTCTTACAACTAAATCTGTGTCTATTAACTCTAATGACAAAACCATATCCTTTACTGTTTCCTTATATTTTTTGAAATGTGGCGTTAAAATATGGGACTGATATGCATCTAAATTAGCATAAACCTCAAAGATGGTAATGGATGTGGGATCTTTCTTATCTGCAACCGCTGTATAAGATAACACACCGGGCTCTATACTAATTGCTGCATTCATCTGCTCTTGAAGTGCAACTTTGTAATTTTCAAGCTGTTTTTCTTCTACTTTAATTTTTGCAATTCTGTACATATTACTTGACTTCTGCGCTTTTAATTCAACACTAGAAAGTATTAATACCCCAAAAATTAAGACCGCCGAAAAAATGATTTTATTCATAACTAGAAAAATAAAAAAGGTTACACTTTACAAGTATAACCTTTTTATCATTGTGGCTCCCCTTTTCGACGAAAGATGCAGCTATAATGCGATGATTGAGTATGTGACTATTAGGACGTTATTGGTAAAGCGCTAAACCAAGTTACAAAATTTCGCCAAAAAGGAATATCAACTCCTGCTATTACAAATGTATGGGCCATCATATACAAAACTAATGCTAGTGGGAAAACCCATCGAGCGGTTTTTTGATTTCTTTCCTTATAAATCAAAAAGATAAAAACAGAATACAATATTCCTATTGTTAAAAGGTAAGCAACAGTTGTGTCTGTTATTATTCTGAAATTAAACCTAATCAAAGCGGGTTCTATAAATGCAAGACCTGTAACAATCATACCTCTAGCATGCAACTGATAATCTTTCCTATATTTTATAGCGATATAAAATGCGACACTCAAGATTACAATATCTTTAAATGAATTAAATGTACCCTCTAAATCACTTTCCCTTATTAAATTTCCCTTGGGTGTTCTAAAGTGCGTTAATAAAATGATTGATAGAAAAATAAGAGGAATGATGAAATAAGAAGCAATTCCTATCAACCTGTGAATTTTAATTTTTTTCTTTCTGATTAAAATTGGTTGAATTATCAACAATGCCATCCAAACTATAAGAACTGTCGCATGAAAATGAAAATAATTTGAAAAATTAGCAGTTCCATCAAGAAATTTAGAAAAATAAGACGGCCAGAAGCCTAATAATATCAGGAAAATCAATCCCAACAAATAATATCCCGATAAATCAAATCGTAATTTCTTTTGAGCAATGGCCATTTATAAGTTTTTTGTAATATAAGATTAAAAAATCAAAAGATGCAGCTAACCTAACTCACTGACGGACAACAAAAAAGGCGACATTTCTGTCGCCTTGTGCACTCTTGCTCCCTCTCCTGGGCTCGAACCAGGGACCCCATGATTAACAGATTTTTAAGGGTCATAATGATATGTTACTATACAGGGTTTAAACACTGATTTGGTCGAAATTAAATACTAATTAGTTTGTTTTGTCCGACATTGTCCACATTTGTACGACATTCTTGGCGTGATTCTTGGCAAATTCTAAATCAATATTGAAGACCTTTCCACATGTACCGAAATACCATATTTTGACAACAAATTTATGATTGAATCCTCAATCCATTTTGGAGTAAATGGACCAATAATAATTTTAGATATTAATATTTCTAATTCAACAGGCAAATAAACCCCGTATTCGTATTTTTCGATGAATTCTTTATCATGTGAGATGTGAAAAATCCTTACCTCGTTTTCATAACTATACCCAATCTGCTTAGTAATAATTGGATAAATAATATTACCTTCTTTCATATTTTCACCACTTTCATGGTTGAAGTATTCAATTTGGCTAAGATAAACATCAGGAGTAGATAATTTCAATGCGTCTTTTATTCTTGATACGTCTGATACTATCGCAATCCCATTTCCCATTTCACTATAAATCTTCCACATTGCCATAGATTCTCCTTCATATATATTCCAAGAATTTAAAAATACCCTTTTTCTGAAAATTTCATGAGATTCAATTATAGACTTTTCAAAATCGAGAAATGTTTCAAACGGCATGAGTCCATCTGCTTTCATCGCATAAAACATTTTCTCTCTTAATTTGGCATTAAATGCCAACATCTTACCTTCAAATTTGTCATCGAGATTATCCATTCGCGATAAAAACAATGAACTTGTATCTATTAAAGATAGTAATTTGGCAAGGTCCAAATACCTAATTAACTTAGTTGAATCATCGGGAATTATAACTGGTGAGGAGTCTATTATTATTGACATATTTTAATCCTATAAAATGTTTGATACCCTCTTAAATGATGCCATTTCGATTGTATTAAAAACAGAAATTGTACCTGATACTGTAGAGAACATTATTAAGTTTAATGGGGTTCCAAGTTGGGTACAAAATACTCCAATTTCATCATTAATCGTTACAACAGGAAACGCTCTTGTTGATTATAAAAACATGCTCTTAGTCAAAAGGTTAACTGTTTTTTTACTCGGAGTTAAAGGATTGGACGATGCGCAAAGAACAAAATTTGAAAAAACATATCTAAAGGATGAAAAAACCAAATCCAAATTCTACAATGACCTATTTATTACAATTGAAAAATTAGATGAAGAGAGGAAATCGTTATTCCTTTCAAATATTTTCCGTTCTTTAATAAATGAAGAGATTAGTAAAGAGGATTTTTTTAGGTTTTCACACATAATATCAGCACTTTATATTGAGTACCTTGATGAGTTTTTAAAACCTTTTCAATCGGGTAATTACAAAACATTTCTTCATCGTAAACCTGATTTAAATATAATTTTTGAATCCCATGGTTTAGTCGAACGAACTATTACAACTGAGAAGGATTCGATAACAATAGGTAAGGAAATTCAAAAAGTAAAAACCAAATATAAAACCACACAATTTGGTCTATATTTCAAAAAACATTGTATTTCTTCAAAATAAACAACTATTAATCTCCTTTGACTGCTCCACCGTTAATTGACCGACATAGTGTTGCGTTACAACCGTAGTAGCATGACCCAAGTGTTCCGCAATATGATTTATTGAACGTCCGTTCCGATTCAAGGTGGTAGCATAAGAATCCCGAGCAATATCTAACACAAGGTTTAAGGAGAGGCCTAATTTTTGGGTAACATACTTTAGCTCCTTATTAATTTCTCCACACAACTTATGTGACTTGTTTGACAAAGTCGTATCAGAATATCCGTCCTTCATCTTACCAATAATAAAAGCACTATCCTTAACACTAATTTTATCTAACACCTCCTGAAGTTTGTCCGTTATTGGCGCTACGATAGGTTTAATATTACTTCGTCTGGTAGTCTTTGTTTTAGTTCTGTAGAACCTAAAACTACCTCCTTTGATATGGTCCCATCTCATCGCCAACAGGTCAACAAAATTGATTCCATTACACCGGTACAAGAACAACCAAATGTCACGTGCCCATTCCTGTTCCTTCGTTTCAAACTCTGTTAATTCCGCAATTGCTTGTATTTCCTCCGCTCTTAATACAACCTTCGAAGGGAAATAGGTTTTGATACCATAACCTCCTGCTCCAAATGGATATTCATAGTCCTGAGGAATAAACTTGGTGATGTTTCTATGGTAATTGATGACAGTACGAATATCAGTCATATAACCTGAAATGGTTGCTGGTGAACCTCCTCGTTTCGTAACCTCATGTTCAAAATCATGTAGGAAGTTGACGGTAATGTCCTTATAAGTTAACCCCGGCTTGAACTTCTCCAATTGATTTCTTGCGGTCTTCATTCTATTTTTCGAAGCAGGTTTTAACCTCTTATTCTCTCTAAAATATTCAGCCATTTCGAAATAGGTCATCTCGGATGGTTTAATCTGATTGACTGGTTCAATTACCTCCTCCTTGAAAAACTCCTCTCGAAATTGTTGTCTATCAAATGGTCTTAGTCTTTCGAATACCTTCTCGGCCTTCTCCAAAAACTCATCACATCGTTGCCGGTATTCTTTACTTTTTTCATCTAATGACCGCTTGACAAAAACATGGTTGTATTGTTGCTCAGTCAGTTTATCAACGTTTAGGTACAAGACTTCCCCTTGGTGTTGAACGATAACCGAAAGGTTAAATCTCCCATGTTTATCGGGTCTATTTCCTCTCTTATCTAATCGAATATTAATTGTTGCCATAACGTACTTTTCTGTTTAGTGTTGGTAATGGAGGTAAGTCCAAAGTTGTTCTTACTCCTGTTTTAATCCATTGGTCTAATTCATCTCTGTCGAATCGAGGTGAACGACCAATCCTTGAAAATGGTATCTTACCTTTCTTCATCCATTCCCCCAATGTGGAACGGGATATATTAAGATAATCACATGTCATCTTAACGGTCAGGTACTTGGTGTATATGTAAACGAAGTCTCTCATGATAGTTTGTTGAAAAACGGCGCCAAAGATATTGCTTCCAATTCATTGACGCCGCATGTTAGTTGATAGTGTTAATGAACTTTAATCCAAATAAAGATTTCTCATTACCTCCTCATCATTATGATTATAATAAGACTCAATAAAATCTTCAAAATTCAAAAATTCAATATTCAAATTTGCTTCAAGAGGCCCTGCTCTATAATTGTAAATAATTGCGTTATCGCCACGATATCTATTTATTAATAAATCATAAACTTCTTCTTTACTCATCCCATCGAAATTTAATTCCATGGGCACTTCAAATGTTTGAACCGCTAATACTCTCAATTCAGATTCTACAAAAATCTGTTTAGTATCAGGTTCTTCATTATTTTGTTGAAAAAAAGTGAATCTTCGCATTTTTTTTAGTTTAAAATATTTGGAAGGTTTAAAACCTATAAACCTCAAGGTTAATAATTAACAGATATTTATTTTTCCTAACATCCATCGGCATTACTTAAATTCTTTCTGTGAAACTTCGCAAAGAGAAATATTTTTAGGGTCTGAATAAATTTGAAAAAGATAGTTGGCGGAGCAATGTCCCGCCTCTAATCCAACACATAAAACAAAACCGAACAACAAGAACTATAAGGATTATGACTCAACCGGGTTGTCAACACATTCTTCTATACCTACATCAAGGATTTCTTTAAAGTATACAGAGTAAACGTCATCGGTATAAGTATCAATTTCTTCTAAATCACATATCTCAGTGAGGTTTGACACATCTGCATCTACGTCATCAATAAGTTTGAGGTAGGCAGAATGAGGGTCACTTTCGTCAAATTGGTAGTCCGCTGGTACCTTAAAGAATTGTGATACACTTACTTCAATTAGAAAATCCACCCGAATTTCTTTTGTGTTAAAATTTTTCATTGTGTTATAATTTAAATTGTTATGTGGGGTTTAACATCCTATACACCCCAAGGTTGTTACTATCCTTATGCGGCAATCGATAATCCGATTTTTGATTGTTCTCTTTCTTTTAGACAGTTGTCAAGTCTAACCTTACTAAATTCAATTGATTCAACATCCACGTCCCACCCCACTGCTGAACGTCCTCGTTCTAATGCACAAAGCAATCCTCCTGAACTTCCTGTGAATAAATCCCCTATTGTATCACCGGGATTACTGTACGCTTCCACAAAGACACTATAGATGTCTACACTTGTAGGAGCTTGGTGATAGAAATCCTTATCAATCTTTGAATACTCTGACTTTTGGAAAACCGATGTAGTCAATACATTAGTGATTGAGGATATAGGGGAAGCCATAGAGTTACCACAACCGCCAGTGACTCTTGAGGAACCGGGTATTACCTTGAACTCCCCGATAGAAGATGGACGTTTTACATCATTAAAGAGTACGGTACCGGCACCCTTTAGTTTTGCTACGATGATACGTTCGTAAGAGTTGAGGAACCGGCCTTCATGTGGTGCCGCCTTTTGATTGGTCTTTGCAAAGATGTTCACATCGATAATCTCCCAACCATTCTCTTCAAGTGCTACCTCCATTTTGGTACAAACCCCTTGATAACCTCCTCGGTAAGTTTCGCCAATCATTACCACGAGGACCCCATTAGGAAGTAACTTTTTCTTTGCTCCTTCATAGAATCTCATCTCGTTATCGATGTATTCTTTTACGGTTCTCTCTTGACCGTGGATGAATTCACAACCGGTTTGATTCCGATATTGTCTAAGCTGGTAAAAAGGTGGTGATTGAATGAACATGCGAACACTATTATCAGAAATATTCGATAGGTCCAAAGAGGATTTATTGAATAGTCTGTATGAAACATCTGCCACTCTACCCTCACGAGTTCTTTGGATGATTTCCCCCAATTCTAACTCCTTCTTTTGCTTCTCCTTAATTAGTTGAAATGCTTTGTCAACTTTATAAATCCCCGCGTCCAAACCTTTCAAGATTCCAATTTTATTACCGGGGTTATCATCTTCGAATCGCTTAATCTCGATAAGTTTTCGCAGTGTAGAAGCCTTTACTGGAAGGTCAAGTAGATTACATGTCAACTCAAAACGGTCTTTACCTGCTAAACCGAAGTTATCCTCATCTTCAATAGTCGCCATCCCAAGTAAATCATTCCGTTGTTTACCTTGAGATGTTCCGATGATACCTAATGTGTGTTCGGCGCAAGTCGCCATCTCCATATATGACATCTTAGAACGTTGATTGCTCTTCATTCTGTCCTTAATTACATTTGGGTCAGGGATTTTATCTGTAAGACATTTTAAAGTCTTCAAACCCAATTTCTTTGCAACCTCAAACCGAACCACACCATCCGTAATCAAGAAAACATCATCAATAAAATTTCCATGAACCGGTGTCTTTTGACCTTCTGATTTCATAGTGAATTCAATATGGTCCATCTTCTTTGGACTAATGACTTTTAAGACCTCAGGGTGAATCTTAATAACCTCTAGCGGCAATACTAAAACCTGAGATTCATCTTTCGCTAAATAATTCTCTTTCATTTCTTTTTTGTTTTATGTAAGTCTTTAATTTTTACTTACAATTAAGGTAAAAAAATATAGGCGCTGCAAAAGATTTGAAGTGTTACTTCAAACCATATTGGCCTTGCAGAGCACTGGCCATTATCAATCCACCCTCTCCCGAGTTGATTGATGACTAAAATTTAACTTGCTCCTACATGTTTAACTTATTAAAAGACTTACATTATGAATAAAAAAAACTCTAACTATATAACTCCTGATATTTAGCAAAAGACATTTCTTGGATTTGCTTGGACGCATCTCTTAACATCTCACTATCATTCTTACCATCAACATAACTATCTTCTCTTCCTAACGACTTAGTGAATATCTTCACCTTCTTATCATTCTCATCTAGCCAGAACCCTCTAACAGACAGATATGGTATTTTACTTACGGGGTGTACATTCTTTATAACATGAAACTCCGGTTGTATTACTAATCGTAGTCTTTTTAATTGAAGACTCATTTGGTAAAACTTAGTGTGGAATTCATGAAACTGGCCACCTTTGTTAGATTCACATACATTGTGAGTGTAAAAGTTAATCAAGTTTTGTTTTAAAGGTTCAAGCCTCTCCCAAATATGAATGTTTGAAGGATTACATGGAATACCATCTTGAAAGTTGTCATGATATATAAATTCAACCACACTTTGTATTGGTGGGATGTTCTTTAACTGCGGATTGTCATTAAAGAAAATTTCTGTCATTTTACGGTCGTCCTCTTTCTTATTATAATTAATGCCAAGACCCAGCATGGCATATTGGTAAATACCATCACACCCATTCATGGCATCCAGCGCGTGCTGAACAATTTCGTTTCCGTAAATAAGAACCTCTTGAATGAATGACATTATACCTTTTTTCTGTTTGGTGAGACAAAGGTAATAACATTGTTGTACTTTCCAAAAAACTTACAAATATTTTTTAAAATATTTTTCGACCCGTAACAAAAATGATACCTATCATATTACAATAAACCATTACTTCCTTCAATTTAAAGGAAGAAAAAATGCCATAATTAATCGTATGGGCACATTTTTTAATTTTTTTTCGAAACGCGGGCTTGATTTTATCAAACCGAATATTTATATTATGTAAAGTGAGTCGAGACCGGGCGAAGTCTTAGATATTCACATAAAGATTTTTGATTAACCTCCGAGAGTAAGTGTCGCCCCACCCAAATCGGGGGTTTCATTTTTTAAATGAAATTTAGTTTTTTTGAAAAAGGTGGAATTACACAAACAATACCAAGTAAATGTATCACCTTAGAAGAATTGGTCCTAATGGTTAGGAACAACCCAAGTGTAGGTTTCTACGAACATCTTAGAAATCTGAGGATTACTGATAAAACACAGTATGATAAACTTAAAAAAAATCTTCCAAATTCGACACCTCATGTTGAAGTAATTGAAAGGTCTCTAAAGGATGAACTTTTCTACGAGAACTTCCGGTCATTCTCCAACCTTATGTATTTCGATATGGATAATGTTGAGGATGTATTAAATGAAAAACAAAGGATTATTAATCAATATGGTGATTTTGTATCTTTTGTTTGTATCTCTCCATCCGGTAGAGGAATATCAATAATCATTCAAATCGAGAATGAAATAACAAGAGAGAACTTTAACAAGATATGGTATTCTATCCGTCTAAATGAATTTAAGGATGAAAATATAGATACTAATTCCACCGGCATTGGAAGAGCGATGTTTCTATCCTACGACCCTGATGTATATTTCAATCCAAATGTATCATTGGCTGTTGAATTGACCTTGGATGAAAAAGTGGGAAACCAGTATAATAGTTTGGGGGTTAGAAAAAATAATAAATATGTGAATTCCCACATTTATAATACGAATACAATAACCAAGAAAAAGTACCGGATATATAGTATTAATGAAATTCTTAATTCCGTTGTTACAAGTACACCGGTGGAAGTAGATAATGAAATAGTAGATGTTAAAGAAGTAGAGTATTTATCACTTTATATTCCTAAAAATATATTAGATGGCAGGAAAAGAGGTACATACTTAATTATAATTCATTTACTATTCAGACTAAATCCTCATGTTCAAATTGACAAAATCTATTCATTCATTTGGTTTATTAACAATGTTTTTGCCAATCCAAGAATGAAAAAGGAAGACCTCATGAGACATTTTAATAATGTTGTTGACGAAATACATAAAACCATGATGGTATCAGTCAATTATAAAACAAGAAGGATTCATTGGAATAAAAATTGCCAATTCCTAAAATCAATTGACAAAGAAACGATAGCAAAGAGGTTGGTTGGCCTACATACAAGACATAAAAACCAATTACTTGTAATCGATGCCGTTGAACAAATAAAAATAGAAGGAAAGAAAATCACTAATAAGGCAATCAAGGAAATAACCGGCAAAGACATCAAAACAATCAGGAATTACCGGGATAAACCTTTGATTGATTTGGAGGTGGAAATAAAGGTAATATTGGATGATTTAATACCCCAAAACCCAATTAATATGTGTGCATAAAGTGCATTTTATGTCGTACCGGCATTAATGTCCTATAATAAGGTCAATTCCCTGTTTTTATCCCCTCAATACATCTAAACCATATTTTTATATGTATTTGATATAATGTGGGTAATTACAGGGATTGTACCTTGTTTAAAGTAAGACCCCATTATCCCATTTTACGATAAAATCGGGATATTTATTAAGAAAGAAATACTATGAAATTAACAAAACTCGTATCACTTCCCTCAAAAAAAAGGAAGTCAATGATTATCACACCAAGTCAAATGAAACGACTAGCAGATAGTTATATAAAACTAATGGAGGAGTGCCGTTACACTAAAGTATATTCAATTAATCATTTGAAAAACAATCAATAAATGAACTTATCAAAACTAAAACGGACATTCTTGTTTTGCAAACCGGTTAGGCTTACCTTAGCCAAAAGCAAAGAATATGGAAAATTATGTAGGATATGTTCGAACTTCCACCGGCACACAAAATCTTGGTCTTGAGGAACAAATTGTTAAAATTGGACAATTTATATCATCAAATGATTGTAATCTAATTGATACTATCATTGAACAGGAATCCGGTAAAAAGAATGAACGTAAAGGATTAGGAAAAGTTATTGATTTATGTACCCTAAATGACTACACCTTACTGGTTACAAAATTAGACAGGTTAAGTAGAGAAGTTGAATTTTTATTTACACTCAAAAACAAGGGTATTAAAATAAGGTGTATCGAACTACCTGAATTAAACACTCTCACTTTAGGAATTTTTGGTGCGGTAGCACAATGGGAAAGAGAACTTATTTCCAAGAGGACAAAAGACGCATTAAATGTACTTAAATCTCAAAATATCATTCTTGGCAAACCACAAAACTTTACAAATGAAGGTCGTCAAAAAGGTATTCAATCAATACAAAGAAATAAGGAGAATAATGAGAAATGGAGACTTGCTATTACCTTTTGCGAACACTACATTTTAAAATATGGCAATATAAATCTGACAAAGATTTCTCAACTTTTAAATTCTGAGGGTTACAAAACAAGAAATGGTTCTCAATTCACGCCAGCAACAGTTAAAAGATTAATCGATAGACTTAACCCATTGACCGTAACATGTAATTAATTTATTAACAAAAATAATACCGGGACACAAACACCATTAAAAATCTATCTAAGAATATCCAATACCAACAAGTCTCCCGGTAAAAAATTCGAATTAACGGTGACTTTGAATTCACCACAACCTTACTGGTTCAACTCATTTCAACAATTTCAATAGTCCCGGTAAAAAGATGTCAAGGTAGAAGCTACTACCGCGACCCCTACTCCCTACAGGATGAGGTGCCGGTAGTGGTGCCACTACCCCTGTATCCCAAATTAACAATACCCTTTTTTACCTTAAAATAGGGGCAATAATCAAAAAGCCGAAATAAAATCTGCTGGAAAAATTACCTCAAAGTTAGACTTTACCTTAAAAACCTTTTGAATTGAAATTATCTTTAAATTCTAAAAAAATTCCCGGCCCAAAAATCCCCAAATTTGGAACATTGGTCACTTACTTGATATTTATTGTAAAGGAATCACATGAAAAAAAACAATAAAATTAAGACATTAGGGAAGAAAGTCATGATTACAGAATTGCAGGCGAAAATGATAATTGAGAACCTAAAGATTGAAGCTAAAACCAAAATCAAAAAATGAAAATACCTGGCCTAATAGAAATCAACACTGACTTATCACATAATGATATAAAAGAATGTAAAGTTCTAAATCTTACATTTACTGACCCACATGCACCACAAATAATAAGTGAATTAGGCCTGATTCGTGAAATCAGGTACTTCAAAGCGATGTTTAAAACCATATTGAATGACCTTGAAATAAAAGATGGAGAAAACTTGACAATCGTGAGTCCTTCGGTTAATGATTTAATATTCAACCTATCTATCATCTGTGCTTTAAGCAATCAAAATATTGAATACGTTAATCAAGAGATGTATTATACCGGTCCGCTTAGAAGAAACATTCACATTAGTGATACTACTCAAGATTTTGGATTAAATATCGACATAGTTGATGATGAGGATGTCTTCTATGATGATGAAATTAACCTCGGGGATTACGATGTTGATGACTTAGACGATTAGTATAAGTATTTTAATTTACGGGAAGTCATCAATACCGGTGACTTCGCTCACAGGTTCCAACCGCCAAAATTCACAACACCTTCTATCTGATTCTCCACCCCATCCTCCAATTGCGGAAAGAAATCGATACCTGTTCTTCTTTCAATCTCATCTACAGATACCGCAAAACTTCTAACAGGTGAAGATGACCCTGAATTAGATAGAACAAATCCTATTATCTTCGGATTAGACCCACCTTTGAAAGCAATTTTGTAAAAGG
>JACCDS012043890.1_pt1 | contig 12090 bp, 13 predicted proteins | sample 7446441 | NCBI WGS metagenome assembly JACCDS01 (sample SAMN15323445, study PRJNA562643) | freshwater metagenome | isolation source: river surface water | place: USA:Blue River Watershed | collected 2017-08-17
AACGCATCGGCCGGCACGGCAAAGTCGATATCGGCACGCCCGACGTCAAAGAGACCATCGAGCCCGGTACCGAGCCACGCTAAGCGACCCCCACGCTGGCCACACGCCGCGCCGCCAGCGTCCCTCAGAGTTCGTCATCGTCGGAGCAAGCCAGCGCGCTCGCCGCAGGGTCGTGCCCCACCCGCTCGAGCCAAGCGCCGATCAGGCCGTTGTTATTCTCGCTGGGCCAGCGCGCGGCCACCAAATCGATCACATGCAACCCACCGTCGCTCCCGCGCACGAAATTGCGGGCGTGCAAATCCCCCACCAACCAAGGCTCGCCACGCACCCAAAGCAGCCGGGGATGGTCGCGGTTGGCCCGTAAAAAACGCGAGGGCACCTCAATCAGGGCGGACGGCAACCGCAACGACATGTCCTCCCCTTGGGGCAAGGGTTCGCCGAGGGTCTGTTTCGCCACGAGAATGCCCTCGGGCGTCAAGCCCACCACCTCACAAGCCATTCCTCCCAACAGGTGAATGACCAACAACTTCTCCAGTAAATCACGATACTGACCCAAGCGCGCTTCGGCCATCCACCACGCTTCATCGCCGCGCCGATAGCCAAAAATGCTGCCAATGCGTTTCTCCTCGCGGGGCAGGAAAAATTTATAGACCGAACCGTCCGCTTCGGCGGCAAAAGCCCACGCCTCCACCCCGCCCCCAATGCGACGCAAGAGCAGGTTAGACTCTTCCAACGGGTTCTCCGCTCCCGCCGGGAAACCAAACGCCTCCAACGGCACCAGTGGCACCAATTCTCGCCAGGCGCGGATAGACCCCCCGAGTTCGGTCCAAGGAGACCCCGCCGACTCCAACAGGCTTACTTCGTCTTCGGCAAGGAGGACGAGATCACGGTCCGAATCTGCTCGGAGACCGCATTGCTCTGCTGCCGAGCGGAGACGAGCGAGCGCTTCCAGTCGGCACTCGTGATGGTGTTGAAGGGCGACGCGCTCCCCGGGGTTGAGGAGCCTGCGCCCCTGGATGACGGTCGGGAGGCCGGAGAAGGTGTCTTGCATGCGTCGCTCATCGCTGCGGGACCTTCCAAGGTCCAAGCCCATCTGGCAACTCCGAGTTATCAAAAGTTGCCGACAAATTATTCACGCCAGAGGAGAGCGCGCTCACTCAAATTCGTGCTCCGGCCAATCACTGGCCGCCAAACGGCGGGAACGCACGGGAGCCTCTCCTTCCGAGCGTATCCAGCCATCGGATACTATTCGCGCCCGCAAGCCGCCTCGCCCTCGCAACCAAGCCTCCGCTCCTGGCGCCAGCGCCTCGTCCATCCAATAACAGGGTTTGCATTCTTCTACGCCTTCGAAGGTGACGCCCTGGATTTCGAACCGGCGCCCGACCCACTCCATGAGGTTCACCCCCTGCGTGATCACGTTGCGCCGCAGCGCCCATGGCTGGGCCCCGTAGAGGGAGAGCTCGCGTCGCAGGTCGCAAAAAATATCCCAACTGAAAAATGTCACCTGCCCTTTAAAGTCGGGTTTGTGATCGAAGTAACGATCTCCACGAATCCCTCTTCCCGCCACACACTCAATGGCCGCGACCTCCAGCACCGGGTGGTCGCCTGCTGCCTCCCCATGATGGCCAACGTAATTATGCCCAGGGGATATATATAAATTTCTGACTCTCATTGGAATACGCAGGCACTTTCAGCGGCACGATGAGCGTTAAGCAGGCCCGCCATGGAGCAAGGCTTCGACGGTGTCCCGGCTCAACCTGAAAATGTCGCTGCATGCACGCCACCGTGCACTTCGGTGAAAGGTCCGTATTCCTGCTTCCGTTGTAGGAGATCTACGTTGCCTTGCCGTGCGACGGGAGCCAGAGTCCCGCCACTCACCCGAGCAGCGAGTCGTCATTTCGATTCGTCGCAACTTCTGGGGCATCACCTTGTTATTAGACCACTATGTCCACTGAATCCACCGAAAGCACCCCTCCTCCGAGCGTGCCCGCCACGCCTGTTTTTAGCCAAGAAGACATTGATAAGAATAAAGTCTTCGCGGTTCTTGCCTACCTCGGCATCCTCTGGCTCGTCGGGCTTCTCGCCGCCAAGGAGTCCCCGTTTGCCCGTTTTCACGTCAACCAGGGCCTCATTCTCTTTATCTGCGGCATCGCCCTCTACTTCGCCTCCATTCCGCTGATGTTCCTCGGCATCGGATTTATCCTCTTGCCGGTCACCCAGCTCGCCTGGTTGGTCTTCGCCATCATCGGCATTATCAACGCCGCAAAGGGGGAAGCCAAACCGCTTCCCCTGATTGGCAAGCTCTTCACCTTGGTGAAGTAAAACAAAAAGGCGCCCCGCTGCGGGCGCCTTTTTTGTTAGTCGATGCTGTCTTTAATCAGCTCAAAGGCCTGACGGGCCTCTTCGGCACACTCGCTGATCACCGCCGGCGTCAAATTCTCTGCCTTCAGCTTTTCTGGAGTGATGTCGTAATACCCCGGCTCACCCGGGAAAGCGTACCCCGACTCGACGGCGATCCCCACCGCGAGGTTCAAGAGTTGAGCGAGGCGGGCATAGGAGCCCGTTGGCTTAACCAACAGGTACTGCTCGCGCACGGGCTGCACCACCGAGACCGGAAAATGCCAGGCATCGAGCACCATGGCGGCGACATCCTGATTGGGCGAACCGAACAAGCCCTTCTCCCACTCGAGTACGTTGGCTTGTTCCGATTGCGCAAAACCGCGTGTGTACGGCGAAGCCTGTTTGCCCAAGCGATCCAAAATGACTTTGCCTGCCGAGCGCATCAGCCCGGCCGTATAGGCGGCCCGAGAATCCACGCCCACGCGTTTGGCCAACGACTCCACGGCTAGCGCCACCACCAGCGTATTGGCCCGCAGCAGATGACTGGGAATGCCGTAAAGGGACAGGTCGTGATCGAACACTTGTGCCGCTGAAGCAAAGCCCGTCAGGCGATATACTTCCGCAAAGCCAACCCGGCCGACGGCCTCCTCAATCGAGCCCACTCGGGAGCCCGAACCATAGGCCGCGCTGTTGCTGATCCGAATAATGCGGGCGGCCAAGGCCGTATCGCGCTTCAGCAGAACCGCGATTTCATCGAGCCCTGAATTCACGTCCATTAACAATTGACCGAGCTGCGCCAGCACCTGGGCCGAAGCCGGGATCTGCTGGGCGATTTTCAGAATCTTCTCGCGGGGCTGCACGCTGATTACACTCATGGCTTGCCTCCTAATCGGCACGGCCCGGCTTCACGTGAGAACCGACTCCGCCGACGGCCCATTTTACAATCTATTTACAAACCCAGAACTCTCACACTCTCAATAGAGTTACAAAAAAAGACCTCCCCAGCTTGCCCGCCAGGGAGGTCTCATTGGTAATTTTGTCGCTAAAAACGACGGCCGAAGGGCCCGTTAGCTCGAGCTGGGGCTCGTTTCCGAGGGGCCTTCCTCAGGGTTCGAGGTTTCCGGCTTCGCCTTCTTCGGGCGAGGTCTCGCGGGGCGCTTGGCTTTCGGGGCGCGCACCGGTTCTCCGGCGCCATCGCCGTTCACCGCAGTTTCCTCAGCAAAGGGGGCCTCGGTGGCCTGTCCCTCGAGGGTCGTTTCGTTGGTCGGCTCAGCCTCCGCCGCGCTCGCGCTATCTTCGCTCGCGGGCTTCGCCGCTTCGCTATCCGACTCCGTCTTGGCCGCTTCCGGTGGCGTTTCTAGGCCAGGGTCGCTCGAAACGACCGCACTTCCTTCGTGCCCGGTTGGCGCCTCAGCGGGCACCTCGCCACCGGTCGGCGCGCCGCTGGCGGCGGTGCCTTCGGCGTTCTCCGCGGACGGCGCGCCGGAATCACTTCCCGCGGCTTCAGATGCGGGTGCGACGGCAGCCTCTGGCTTGCCCCCATTATCCCGACGTTCCCGACCGTTGATCCAAATGCCGCCACGGCCATCTTTGTTCACCCAATAGCTAGCCCGTCCGATATCGACCGAGGTCGGCTTGTCCGCCGGGTTGGCGGGTGCCGCCAGTCCCATCGCCTCAAGCGCGGCGATCAAATCGGCTTCGGCTAAATGCAATGCGCGGGCGAGGAAAGTCACGCTGCCGGAATAGCCAGGGCCGCGACGATTGCGCCGCATCAAAGGGCGAATCCGATCGAGGAGCGCCTCGCCCCCTGCAGGCGCAGGCTGCGCGATTTCGGGATTCGCTTCCGTCTGAGGGGCTGCCGCCGCGGACTCGGCTTGCGCCGCAGCCTGAGCGGCCTGAGCCGCTTGCGCTGCCGCCCGCGCTTCGGCCCGCGCCTGAGCCGCCGCTTGCTGCGCAGCCTGACGCTCTGCACGTTCCTGATTGCGCTTTTCGATTTCCGCTTTTTCGGCGGCCCGCTCGGCGACCAGCTCTGCCGCGGTCGGGTCATCCGCGGCCAACTTCGTCACCGGAACGGTGCGAAATACCGGGCGCGGTTTCTCACGGGTGTTCACAAACAGTTGGCCGCGATTATTGCGGTTGATCCAATACAGATCCCCTTCGAATTCAAAATAGTCGGGATCCGCTTCCTCCGTTTCCGGAATGGTGAAGCCACATTCTTTCAGCGCGCCCAAAACATCCGACTCGCGTTGCTCCCAACGCTTGGCGAGGTAGTCCACCGCGACCGACATGCCCGGGCCGCGTTGATTGCGCCGCAAGTGGGGTTTGATCGCCTCGAAGAAGGTCGGGAGGTCGTCTTCCTCATCCGCCCACTCATCCCAATCGTCTTCTTCCTCCGCCTCCGGATCTTGATCGCGCTCCGTGTCTCGCACTTTGCGGATTGTTTCTTCGCGCACTGGTTTGACCGTGGCGTCTTCGCTCTCGCTGCTCGCCACCGCCGCCTCCTGCCGCGCCGCGACAGGAGCCGTTTTGACCGCTTCGACCGACTCGGCCGCCACGGCGGGCTTGGCGGGAGCCACTACCGGCTCGGGCGGCGTCCAATCCCGCACCGTGGACCGGCGCACGAGGCCATTAAAGGCCAGCGGGTTATTGGGCTGCGTTTGAAAATGAACGATCTCCCACTCATCCTTGCCGAGGGCGTTGAGATGCGCTTCCAGGAGCGCCGGCGATGCAAAGCCGTGCAATCCACTGGTGATGACTTTATATTCCCAAAGGGCCATAGAGGTATGTAACAAGAGGGCGCACCACATGCGCGCCGCTCCTACTCGCACCGTGGCACGCTTTTTCTAAACGTCCACCCAAACCTTTGGCAGCAAAGCGATAATTACCCCCTCCGTTCTGCCGTCGAAAGCACCGCCTTCAGGTACCACTCCAAGGTATAGCACCAGACCCACCCGCCCGGGCCGCGCAAGGTGTAGTCAAAGGCATGGGTCGCCCAGGGGAGATCGAGAAAGTAATGCGGAACGCCACAGGCGGCCAAACGCTCCGCCAACCGCTCCGATTGCCGGTGCCAGACCAAGGTATCACCGCGGCCATGGACCAGGAGGGTCGGCACCGCCCCCGCGCGGACCGCCAACCAGGGAGAGGCGAAAACAAAGGCGTCGCGATGGGTCTCGGGCGTGCCGCCTAAGTAATTACGCATCAACAGAAAAGAATTAAGCACATCGCGCTCCGGAGTGTGCTGCCAGGCAAAAAGCAGATCCGCAGGCGCATAGAGACTGACCAGCCCGCGCAGGGAGGTCGGCGGAGACTCATAGGCCACGGCTTCGGCAATTTGCCCCCCGGCGGACCGTCCAAGGAGCACTACTCGCTGCGGGTCCAAACCCAACGCCGCGCCCGCTTGATCCAACCAGGTAAATGCCGAGCGCACGTCGTCGCGCGCCGCCGGCCACACCGCGTGGGGAGCCAACCGGTAGGAAACGGCCAAGACCGCATACCCCCGCCGACAGAGCCACGCGTTGAGCTCCGGCAATTGGTGGCGATCCCCTCGATCCCAGCCGCCTCCATGCACCACCATCACCACCGGCCACCCACCCGGGCTTGAGCCGTCGGGGCAGAAAAGGTCGGCCGTCAAGGGCCCCCCGGGCCCCGCCCACGTATGCGTGGTCGTTTTCCCGCTTCCTCGCTCGTCCAAGCGCGAACGCTCCCCAGCGGCCAAGGGCCAAACTTGGTTTAGCGCCTCGGGCAAGCGGCACCGCAGGCGCCAGGCCTGCCCCAAGGGGCGCAACGCCACCGCGGTGGTCCCCAACGCCGCCCCGGCGACAGCCCAGCCCAGCCCGCCACCGGCGTTTACGACGGCCCAGGCGCCCCACCCCAGCCACACGGGCACCGTCCAGTGGGCGAACTCGGTGACCAACAAGGTCCACTTCCAGCCCAATTTGGTCGGCAATTTTCGCTGCCCTAGGCCCAGCGCCAAGGCGACGCCGCCCAACCCCAAGAAGTGTGTCCAGATGCCCATGCGGGGGCAGCGTGTGTCTCCGTGCCTCCGTTGGCGAATCGGAACGTTGCAAGATTGCCTCCGCGCCCGAGGCGGTCTTCGTTGGACCGATGCGCCGACTCGACCAATTGCTCGCCAATCTTGGCTACTGTTCCCGCCGCGAGGCACGTGCGTGGGTCGAGGGAGGGCGCGTGTGCGTACGCGGCAAGCCCGCTCGTGACCCGGGCGAAAAGGCTTTGCCCAGCGAGGTCACTGTCGACGGCGCCCCCCTCGACCATCCGGAGGGCGTTCTCTTGCTTCTTCACAAGCCGCTGGGGCTCGTCTGCTCCCACGAGGTACGCGAGGGTCCCTCGGTCTATGATTTGCTTCCCGACCGCTGGCGTCAGCGCAACCCGGTGATCACCTCCATTGGTCGCCTCGATAAGGACACCAGCGGGCTTCTGCTGCTCACCGATCAGGCCCCTTTGGTGCATCGCTTGACCTCACCGAAACACAAGGTCGCCAAACGCTATCGGGCAGAGCTCGATGGTCCGGCGGACCCGGCGTGGGGCGAACTTTTCGCCGCGGGCACCTTGGTCCTCACTGGGGAAAAGGCGCCCTGTGCGCCCGCCACCTTGCGTATCCTTTCATCCACTACAGTGGAGCTCACCCTCACCGAAGGCAAATACCACCAAGTGCGCCGCATGTTCGCCCATTTCGGCCGCAATGTCATCGCACTCCATCGCAGCCACTTCGGCGACCTTGAACTCACCTCCCTCGCCCCCGGGCAGTGGCGGGAGCTGCCGCTCACCCACTTCGGACCGAGCGCCAGCTGAGCACCGCACCTCTTGGGCACCTTTCCGCAAGGCGCCGCCCCCCTCCTTTTCCCTTTTCCTTTCGTCGCGGCTCACCCATCGTCCTCCGCTTATGTACGATCTCCCTCTCACCGGCGCGCAAAAGACCTTCCTGCGCGGGCTGGGCCAACGCCTGCAACCCGCCCTCAAATTGGGTAAGTCCGGCGTCACGGCGGAACTTCTTCTCGAACTGCAACGCGCGCTCAACCAGCACGAATTGGTCAAGGTGCGCTTTATCGGCGCTGACCGCGACGAGCGCGCCACGTTGTGCGAACAAGTCGCCGCGGAGGGACGCTGCCTCTGCGTCGGCGCCGTCGGACACACCGCTCTCTTTTACCGGCAAAACACCGACGCCGCCCGGCGCACGGTTCAATTACCCGAGTAACCATGTTCTTCGTCCTCGGAGCCGATGGCCAAGAGTACGGTCCGGCCGCCCGCGCGCAAATCCGCGCGTGGCAGCGCGAGGGCCGCGCCAACGAGGACACGCGGGTGCGTTACGCGGGCGCCCCTGACTGGCAACGGCTCGCGGACTTTCCCGAGTTTCAACCCGACTACGTCCCCCCGACCGGCCCGCTTCACGGCGTCGCTCGCCTGACCGTGCTCGGCGCCTTCGAACGCTCCTGGGAACTGTTCCGCGAAAACACCGCCCTTTTGCTGGGCGCCAGCGCCGCCTATGCCGGCCTGCAATTGCTCGTGGCGCTCTCCGATTGGGCATCGCTCGTCTATAGCTTCCTCCTTTCCGGCGTCCTTCTCGCCGGCCTCAGCCTCGTCTTTTTACGCCGGTACCGCCACCAACCGACCGCGTTCACCGACCTCTTCGCCGGTTTCCGCGCCAACACGCGCCCGCTGATCTTGGCCACGTTTCTCACCACCGCCGTGGAGGGAATCGCCGGCCTGCCCCTCCTCCTCACCTGGGCCGACTGGGCGTCCTTTCCTCTTTGGGTGCTGGTGCTGAGTGGCCTCGGCGTTCTCTACGTCAACGTAGCCTATCTCTTCGTCTTTCCCTTGATGATGGACCGTGGCCTGAGTCCGCTCGAAGCGCTGCAACAAAGCCGCCGCCTGACCTTGCCGCACACGCCTCGCTTGCTCGGCTTCGCCGTGCTGTCCGCCCTGCTGCTCTTTCTTGGACTGCTCCTCTTCTTTGCCGGTCTCGCCTTCGCCCTTCCGCTCATCGCCGGGGCCTACGTCCACCTCTACCTCCAACTCTGCGGCGAAGAGGCGTAAGCGCGAGACCACCGCGCTAGCCGGTCAATAGATCAAATCTGTATCCGGCCTTCCACTACGGACAAAGCTCTCGAAATTGCGCAGAAAGTGAAGCACCACCGCCTCGTCCTGATCATGCCGCCCTCCCGCGGTATGCGGAGTAATGAAACAGCGGGGATGCGCCCATAAAGGATGCTCCGGCGGGAGAGGCTCGGGCACTGTCACATCGAGGTACGCCGACTCCACCCGTCCGCCTTGCAACTCCCGCAAGAGAGCTTCTTGGTCCACCGTGCTCCCCCGCCCGACATTGTAGAACCGCACGCCGGCCCGCATACACGCCAGCCGCCGCGCATTCACGAAATTCCGCGTGGCCTCATTCTCCGGCAGAAGATTGACCACATGGTCCACGTCCCCAAGGACACTGCTCAACCGCTCTTCCGCAATCACGTGCAGGCCGCGCTCGCTCTGCACTTTTCGCCGCACCGCAAAGAGCTTCATGCCAAACGGAGTCAAGAGCTCAACGAGGCGACGCCCAATTGCGCCAAAGCCGAGGAGCAACACCGACTGGCCGGTCAGCAAGCGCGATTGATAGCGCCGACTTTCATAGTGCCACCCACGCTCGCCGGCTTGGTCCGCCCAGGACTCAGGAAGTCGCCGCCCCAACGCCAACATCATGGCCAACACGTGCTGCGCGCACGAATCCGCAAACACCGACGAGGCATTGGTAAAACTCACACCCCGCGCCTGAAAGGCCTCACGCACCTCCGGCGTATCGTAGCGACCGTATCCCGCTGAGCTCACTTCCATCCAGCGCAACGCCGCACTCGCCATGACCTGAGCCAACGGGGGTTGACCGAAGGCGACCTCCGCGTCCGCCAACACGGGGTCCGGCCGCCCTTCCTCCAACGCGGTCCGAATCGGCGCCGCCACCACGAGTTGATGCCCCGCCAATCCCTTTTCCAACAGCGCCCGCGTCTGCGGCGTCAGGGGAGCATTGCACCAAATGCGCATGGCTCACTCCGCCTCGGTGAAGGCACACAACGCATGCACCCTGAGGCCGGCGGCGCGCAGCCGCTCGCTCCCGCCCAGATCCGGCAAATCGATGATTCCCCCCACTCCGACGACGTCGCCATGGAGGGCGCGAAAAAGTTGCACCGCCGCCAAGAGCGTTCCGCCCGTCGCAATCAGATCGTCCACAATCAAAATCTTGTCCCCCGCTTTACAGGCGTCCGCATGGATCTCCACGGTGGCGGAACCATACTCCAAGGAGTAGTCCGCCGAGATCGTCTTGTACGGCAGCTTTCCTTTCTTCCGCACCAACACGAAGGGCTTGCCTAAACGGCAGGCCAGCGCCCCTCCCACGATAAACCCTCGCGCATCCACCGCCGCGATCACGTCAATGTCCAAGCTCGCACAATCCGCGGCAAAGGCTTCCACCACGGCGCGAAACGCCTCTGGGTCCTGAAAGACCGTGGTTACGTCGCGGAAATTCACCCCCGCCTTAGGCCAATTGCGGACCGTGCGGACGCGGGACTTGATCAATGCGGAAGCGCTCACGCCTCCCACCCCAAACGAACGCGCCGCCACCGCCAATCCTTTTCCCCCCCCGAGCAAAAAAAAGCGGAGCCCAGTCGGGGCTCCGCTGAAAGTGTATGTCCTAGGGGGACGAATTAGCGACCGCGACGGTCACCACGGTCGCCACCGCGGAAGCCACCACCGCCACCCGGGCGACGGTCACCACCACCGAAGCTACGGCGTTCGCCGCCACCACCAAAGGAACGGCCAGCGCCTTCTTCCTTCGGACGGGCTTCATTGACGGTCAGGGTGCGGCCACCGAGGTCGACGCCGTTCATCTTTTCGGCAGCGATCTTGGCTTCTTCAGGGGTGCCCATCGTGACGAAGGCGAAACCGCGGGGGCGGCCGGTCATCTTGTCCATGGCGACGTACACGTCGGTCACGGCGCCGAATTGACCGAAAGCCGAGCGGAGCTCGTCTTCAGAGGTCTTGAAGGACATGTTGCCGACGTAGAGTTTCGAGTTACTCATTGGTTTGTGATTTCGTAGAGCCAGCGTGGCCGTACAGTCCGTTCCCGACTATCGGGTTTCGAAATCATCACTCGAAGCACTGACGCTCTCCTGACGACTCACCAGTTCCTGTCACCTAACGTTTTCTCTATCGAGGGCGTGGAGAATCGTCCGACGCCCCATAAACGCAAGGTCATTCTTGCCGTTTCCCGCCCAACTCCGCGCAGAAGAACGGCTTAAACACCGTATTTGGCGCGCACATCCGCCGGCAACGAGACCGCCCGACGAGTGGCCAGAGAAACCAAGGTATAATCAGTAACTCCATCACAAACAGTCTTTTGCGTGGCAATGTTACAAATCAAGAAGCCCACCTTAACGCCGGTTTCCCCGAGGGTTTCGATCCAAGTCGTAACCCGCATGCGGTCGCCCAACCCAAGGGGACGGCGATAATGGATAGTAGCAGAATTCATAAACCAACCGAGGCCTTGCCGGGCAAATTCCTGCATCGAGTACCCATAGCAGCGCTCCATTTGATCGAAGCGCGCTGCCAGCACGTAATCCAGATACCGCGTGCTATGCACGTGCTGATAGAGATCAATATCGTCAGGGCGCACCGCCAACTCGGTGTCATAGCGGGCGAACAATCGGGCCGAATCACTCATCTCCCCACGTTGCCGCTTCGCTCCGCGCGGAGCAAGGCCGCGTCGCCAATCGCCGAGCGAGGACGCCCGGGCCTGCGCCTCAGGCCACCAGGCGAGAGTCCTTCGCGCGCTTGGCCTTCTCCGGGTAGTCGGCGATGGCGTGCAAACCGCGGCTCTCCTTGCGCTGCAACGCGCACTTCACCATGAGCTCCGCGACCTGAATGAGGTTGCGCAGCTCCAACAGTCGCGGCTCCACGGAGAAATTCCAATAGTAGTCCCGCACTTCCTTGGCCAGGTTCTCGATGCGCGTGCGCGCCCGCTCCAACCGCTTCGTCGTGCGCACAATACTCACGTAGTCCCACATGGTCATGCGCAGCTCTTCCCAGTTGTGAGAAATCACCACCCGCTCATCGACGTCGTTCCCGCCGTGATCCACCCACGCGGGGAGGGCCGGAAGCGCACCACGCTTTTTCCGCAAATACTGGGCCACGGAGAGCGCGCCGCGATGCGCCATCACGACCGCCTCCAGCAGAGAATTACTCGCCAGGCGATTGGCCCCATGCAACCCCGTGCACGCCACCTCGCCACAGGCATACAGCCCCGGCAGGCTGGTTTCCGCCGCCAAATTGGTGGCCACCCCGCCGCAGGTGTAGTGCGAGGCCGGCACCACCGGGATCATATCCTTGGCGATGTTGAGGCCGAGCTTGCGACAGGTCTGATAGATCTGCGGAAACCGTTCCCGCAAGAAGGCCTCGTTGCGGTGCGTGATGTCCAGCCACACATGCGCCGCCCCCGATTTCTTCATCTCCGAATCGATGGCCCGCGCGACAATATCGCGCGGAGCGAGATCGGCCATGGAGTGATAAGAACGCATGAACGCCTCGCCGGCCCCATTGCGCAGCACCGCCCCTTCGCCGCGCACCGCCTCGCTGATGAGAAATCGCGCCCCCGTGGTAGAGTACAGAGCGGTGGGGTGAAATTGCGTAAACTCCATATTGCGCACTTCGACGCCCACGCGGTAGGCCATCGCAATGCCATCGCCCGTCGCAATATCA
>JACCDS010890092.1_pt1 | contig 12089 bp, 11 predicted proteins | sample 7446441 | NCBI WGS metagenome assembly JACCDS01 (sample SAMN15323445, study PRJNA562643) | freshwater metagenome | isolation source: river surface water | place: USA:Blue River Watershed | collected 2017-08-17
ACGGCCAAACCGCTCGATGAAACATTCAATCTGGCGGTGCCGCGTTCAGCATGTCCGAAATGTCATCATCCATTGGCAGCAAGAGACAATATTCCGGTACTGGGTTGGTTGTTACTCGGTGGTAAATGTCGCTACTGCAAGACGCCAATTAGTAAGCGTTACCCTATCGTTGAGCTAAGCACAGCGCTGCTTTCAGCGGTGGTTGCTTATCATTTTGGCGCTACCGGATTTGGGGCATTAACGATAGTGACCACTTGGTGCTTAATCGCACTAACGGGTACCGATATCGACAAGATGCTGTTACCTGACGAAATCACGCTGCCGCTGTTATGGTTAGTGCTTAGCGCAACATTATTTGGCATTGGCCAAAGTTCTGCAGATGCCATTTTAGGTGCAGCTGTGGGTTACTTATCGCTTTGGTCGGTTTACTGGGCCTTCAAGTTGCTTACAGGCAAAGAAGGCATGGGTTATGGTGACTTCAAACTCATGGCTATTTTTGGTGCCTTATTAGGCTGGCAGCAATTGCCATTGGTTATTTTGTTGTCGGCTGTGGTTGGTGCCGTAGTTGGCAGTATATTACTGATGGCTGCCAATAAAGGCCAAGACACTAAAATCCCATACGGTCCTTATATCATTGGCGCCGGCTTTATCGCGCTGTTATGGGGCGAGCAAATTAAAAACGCTTATCTTGGATATGTGCTCAATTGAGCGCGATGGTTATTGGACTGACCGGCGGCATTGGTAGCGGTAAAACCACAGTTGCCAATCTGTTTGCGAAACTCGGCGTTACCTTAGTTGATGCCGATGTTATCGCCCGCGAAGTCGTCGCCATTGGTTCAGAAGCACTACGACAAATCGTTGCTAAGTTTGGCGCTGATGCTCTTCTCAGCGACGGCAAGCTAAACCGCGCTTGGTTGCGTTCTCGAGTTTTTGCCGATGAATCAGCCAAGCAGTGGCTAAATGCACTGATGCACCCGCTTATCCGTACTGAAATTCAACGACAACTTAACACCGCACAATCTGCCTACGTATTGCTAGTTGCTCCACTTCTTATTGAGAATGGTTTGACCGCGTTGACGAGCCAAGTACTGGTGGTGAATGTGAGTCCAGCAACGCAGATCAGAAGAACTTGTGCACGCGACCAAGTAAGCATCAGCCAAGTCGAAGCTATTCTGGCCGCGCAATGCAGCCAAAGCCAGCGACTTGCGCATGCCGATCAAGTCATCGATAACGATAGTGATGGTATAGATCTGAGTGAACAAGTCGCAGAATTACATGCGTTTTATTTGCATTTAGCCTCAGAAAAACTAGCCAAAACGCCGACTTAGGTTTAATGTAAACAATTAACAATACAGTCTTTTCGACTGGCAGGACTAGCACAGCAATGACTGAACTTATCTACGAACATCCGCTAAATGAAAAAGTCAGAACTTATCTGCGGGTGGAGTATTTGTTTCAGCAAGTTAATCTGCAATTATCGCTAGCCAACGAGTCGCAACAACTCGGTTTTTTCACCTCATTGTTTGCCTTAATTGAAGTATTAGACCGCAATGATATTCGTCCAGATCTGATTAAAGATGTCGAACGTTGTGAGTCCGCATTAGTTAATTGGTCACGTCACCCATCAATTTCAGACAGTACCTTAAAACGCATGTTACAGCAGGCAGTTCATCTACAAAGTGATCTGCTTAAAGGTGCAAAATTCGCTAACGTATTAAAAGAAGACAAGTTTCTAGGACCATTACGCCAACGATTTTTTATTCCAGGCGGCACCTGCTACTTTGACTTGCCGCAATTACAGTTTTGGTACACTCAAGATTTAGCGGTCAGACAAACTCAAGCCTCAGAGTGGATTGGTCATCTGCATTTAGTTGAAAAGGCTATAAATTTCATCCTAACTTTCATTCGCGAACGCGGTCAATTTCAGCCGATGGTCGCTGAAAATGGGTTCTTTCAAAGTAATACTGACCAATTCGAATTGTTACGCTTACGCTACCCATTAAGTTATGGTTGTTACCCTACTGTCAGTGGCAATAAATATCGTTACGCCATTCGCTTTATGCAACTTTGCGATGCTCAAGGCCGCGCAACTTCTGATAAAAACATCGCGTTTGACTTAGCCTGCTGTTAAATAGCCCGATGAAGCTTCAGTAGCACTGCGACAAGCCGTGTTATAATGCGCCACTTGTTTGTTACCCGGAAGATTGTTGATGTCTGTTCTTACTGTTAAGTGTCCAACTTGCGACACTGAGGTTGTATGGGGCCCAGATTCGCCGTTTAGGCCTTTTTGTAGTGACCGCTGCCGTTTGATTGACTTGGGCGAATGGGCCACTGAGAGCCGCCGTATTGCGGATAAACAGCCATTTGAAGCAGGGCTGGGTGATGTTGACCTACTTGCACTCGACGATGAGCTAATGCAGCAGGATAACGAGTTCTTTAAGTAGACTTAGCTGGGCTTAAAAGAGCCCAGCAACCGCAGCTAAAATTGGTTGATTAGCATCAGGGAATTCATAATCAGCCAGTTGCTGATGTGGCACCCAAGCCACTTCCTGACCTTCCAGCCCTTCCCCAACTCCCGAGCACTCTGTGACTACCCATACATCTAACATCACACGCTTTTCCGGATAGTCATACTCAAGTGTTAATAACGGTTCGGCTTGAACCACGGTAAGTCCAACCTCTTCCTGCAGTTCACGGTTTAGCGCCTGCAATACCGTTTCACCCGATTCAACTTTGCCACCTGGAAATTCCCAACGCCCACCCTGATGCAATTGTGCAGGTCTTTTGCTGATAAAAATTGTCTCACCGCGCTTTATGACACCCACTGCGACATGGATAGATTTCATCACTATATCTCCAATAAATTCCTGGGGTCTGCTGAGCTTTGCCGTGTGAATTCTGCTGAATTCAGCGCGATCACTCCACTTGAACCGACTCGGCAGAACAACAAACCCAAAATGGACAACGCCTCTAATATTTCCTCAAAAAAAAACCGGAGAATTAAACTCCGGTTTCTTATCACCACGCTAAATTAACTTAATTTACCATGGCACTGCTTATATTTTTTACCTGAACCGCATGGACATGGGTCGTTACGGCCAATTTTTTCAGCATCTCGGAACACTGGAACTGGCGGCAGATCAGAAACATCACCACCTACGTGCTCAGCTTCTTCGTGCTGGAACTGCATTGGCACTTGGTCAGCTTTACGACGTTGCTCTTCCACCGCTTCAACATCTTCTGGAGCGCGAATTTGCACACGGCTAAGTACACCTGTAACGTCGAGCTTCAATTGATCAAGCATGTTCGAGAATAACTCGAAGGCTTCACGCTTATACTCTTGTTTCGGGTTCTTCTGCGCATAACCACGTAAATTAATGCCTTGACGCAAATGGTCCATCGCAGCTAAATGCTCTTTCCAATGCGTATCCAGGCTTTGTAACATCACCGCTTTTTCAAACTGACGTAACACTGGCGCGCCAACCATTTCTTCTTTCAGCTGATACGTCTTCTCTACGACATCTTGAATACGTTCGCGTAACTGTTCTTCAAATAACTTTTTATCTTCAGCTAACCATTTCGCGATTGGCATATCGATGGCAAAATCAGCCCGTAAACGCGCTTCTAAGCCAGGAATATCCCACATTTCATCTAATGACTGTGGCGGAATGTATTGATTGATTACTGTCTCGACTACGTCTTGACGAATCGCGTTTACCGTGTCGGAAATATCTGCAACCGCTAACAATTCGTTGCGTTGTTCGTAAACCACCTTACGCTGGTCGTTTGCGACATCATCAAACTCAAGCAATTGTTTACGGATATCGAAGTTACGCGCTTCAAGTTTACGCTGCGCGTTTTCAATTGCCCGGTTAACCAGCGGATGTTCAATAGATTCGCCTTTTTCCATCCCCAGCTTACGCATCATGGATGCCATGCGGTCAGAGGCGAAAATACGCATTAACGCATCATCTAATGCCAAATAGAAACGGCTAGAACCGGCGTCACCTTGACGACCAGAACGACCACGTAATTGGTTGTCGATACGACGAGATTCATGACGCTCAGTACCGATAATATGCAAACCACCGGCCGCAATGACTGCATCGTGACGCTGTTGCCACTCCGCTTTAAGTTCAGCTACTTGCTCGTCTGTCGGGTTATCTAACTTGGCTAAATCGCTTTGCCAATTGCCACCTAACACGATGTCTGTACCACGACCCGCCATGTTAGTAGCAATTGTTATTGCACCAGGACGACCTGCGTCGGCAATTATTTGCGCTTCGCTCGCGTGGAATTTAGCGTTTAAAACTTGGTGCTGGATTTTTGCTTTGTGCAATAACCCAGAAAGGTATTCAGAACTTTCGATTGACGCGGTACCAACAAGCACAGGGCGATTTAACGCTCTAGTCTCTTCGATATCTTGAATGATTGCCTGATATTTTTCTTCGGCCGTTAAATAGACTTTATCAGCCATATCTTTACGGATCATCGGCCGATTTGTCGGCACAACGATAGTTTCCAAACCGTAAATTTGTTGGAATTCGAAAGCTTCTGTATCGGCAGTACCAGTCATCCCCGCCAATTTATCGTATAAGCGGAAGTAGTTTTGGAATGTGATTGACGCCAAAGTCTGGTTTTCATTTTGAATGCGAACTCTTTCTTTGGCTTCGATGGCTTGGTGCAAGCCTTCCGACCAACGACGACCTTCCATTGTCCGGCCAGTGTGTTCATCAACGATAACGATCTGGCCTTCTTTAACCACATAGTCGACGTCTTTCTTGAACAAGTTATGAGCGCGCAGTGCCGCGTATACGTGGTGCAACAGGGTAATATTCGCTGCTGAATACAACGAGTCACCTTCTGACATCAAACCACGTTCAACGAGAATTTCTTCTACGCGGATTTGACCACGTTCAGTCAGATAAATCTGCTTAGCTTTTTCATCGATCGTGAAATGACCGTCACCCATTTCGCCTTCTTCGTCTTCTTTTTCTTGACGTTCAAGCATCGGGACGACTTGGTCGATTTGGCGGTACAGTTCAGAGCTATCTTCAGCTTGGCCGGAAATAATCAACGGCGTGCGCGCTTCGTCAATTAAGATAGAGTCGACTTCATCGATGATGGCGTAAGCTAAATCGCGTTGAACACGTTCAGGCATGCTGAATGCCATGTTGTCGCGCAGGTAATCGAAACCAAACTCGTTGTTGGTACCGTAAGTGATATCAGCTTCATAAGCCTTTTGCTTATCAAAGTGATTCATACCAGGAACGTTTACACCCACAGTTAAGCCTAAAAAGCTAAACAATGGTTCGTTGGTTGCAGCATCACGTTTTGCCAAGTAATCGTTGACGGTAATGACGTGGACCGATTTGCCGCTTAATGCGTTCAGGTAAGCTGACAAAGTCGCGGTTAAGGTTTTACCTTCACCTGTACGCATTTCCGAAATTTTGCCCTGATGCAGAACCATTGCACCAATCAACTGCACATCGAAGTGGCGCATGCCGAAAACCCGGCGACTGGCTTCACGAACTGTGGCAAAGGCTTCTGGTAACAAATCATCTAGACTGGCGCCATCTGCATGGCGCTTTTTGAATTCAGCGGTTTTTTGCTGTAATTGCTCGTCCGTGAGTGCGACATACTGACTTTCCAGACCGTTGATTTGGTCGACCGTCTTTTTTAATTTTTTCAGGTAACGGTCGTTCCGACTACCAATCAGTTTGGTAAAAAGCTTTCCTAACATTGTCCTGGTACCACTTTATTGTTGAGACTGGTTCGCAGTCTTGGCTGTGCCATTGAATTTATTTTGTCGATTATTCACGAAAGTGATTGGGTCAACTTGGCGACCGTTTTTCAATACTTCGTAATGTACATGTGGGCCAGTTGAACGACCGGAGTTACCGATAGTCGCAACCTGTTGCCCTTTATTCACCATTTGCCCGACAGCCACATCAATTCGATCTGAATGGCCGTAGCGCGTCCGATATCCGCCGGGATGTTCAATCTCGACCATATCGCCATAACCCGATTTTTCGCCTGCCCAAGTGACAATGCCGCCAGCGGTTGCATAAACCGGATCACCAACATCACCAGCAAAATCCAATCCCAAATGTTGAGTCGGCTTGCCGTTAAACGGATCTGATCGAACACCAAAGGTCGAAGAAATATATCCGCTCGTCACCGGACGACCAGATAACTCACTATTCATACCAATATTGTGATTCAAATCGAGAGTTTCAAGTAGGCCGTAGCGGGTTTGTTCAATTTGCAGACTCTGCTCAAGATCGGTCAACTGAACCAGCATTTGGTTCAAATCGCCAAGTGCGACTTCTGTTGATGTCTGCATCGGGCCACCAATTGGCGGCAATTGCTCAAAATTAAACTCATCTTTGGATAAGTTTGCGGCATCTATTAACCGCTCACCCACCATATTTAAACGATTAACCTGAGCTTGTAAGGAAGCAACCTTGGCAGTTAAGGCCGCGATTTGATGCTCGGCTTTCTGTCGGATCGCCGCGACTTCCTCACTTTCAGTATTTTGCTGCACTGTCAGCGGATTTAATGGGTACTGCGGATCGGTACCGATGCGGCCTAAAGCAACACCTGCGCCAACAGCAATACAAAACAACAAGGCCGCACTCACTGCGCGCTGCCCTGCTGTTACACCAAATAAGCTAGTCCGGTGTCGATCTGTTGAAAAAACTGGTAGACTCATGGGACCTCAGTTTCTGTGTTTTTGTTATGGCCCGCTATTCACGCAAACCTGTCGACGTTACTGCGTTGCTGCAACAAAGCCCTTTACTCAAGGGGCAACAACAATCGGACATAGTGCGACAACTTAATACCGAATTACTGCAGATTCTGCAACTGGAAAACGCAACTTTCTGCAAGGTTAACCGGATCCAAGCTGGACGAGTACAGATATTATGCACTTCTGCAACTTGGGCTACACGACTGAAAATGCAAAGAGACAGCATTCTAGCGACTTTTCGGCAAAAAGTCCTGCCTGATTGTGCGGGTATTGATATCGAAGTCAATCCCAACACACATTTGCAGTACCAGCATAATCCGACTCCTCAGATCTCAAATAATGCTTCACCGCAAATCAGCGAACAAGCAGCGGCCTATTTAACTGCAATCGCCGAAAACTCTGACCCAATACTGGCAGGAAAGTTGCGAAAACTAGCCGAATTAGCGATTAAAAAATCGACAAATTAGCGCTAATCTGTTTGGGTGCTAGATTATTCAGTCGCTTAGACATTTTTCGGGCGTAAATAAAAAAGGCGTCAACGACGCCTTTTTAAAACAGTTTAGCTTAAGCTAATTGCGGGGCTAAATAAGAAATCGGCAGCTGAGCTGGTTTGTCGAAAGTGACAAATTCCCAGTTTTCTTGGTTAGCAAGCACAGCACACAATAACTGATTGTTCAGCGCGTGACCTGTTTTGTAGGCTTTGAACTCACCTAAAATACTGTAACCGGCCATATATAAATCACCGATTGCATCTAGCATTTTGTGTTTGATGAACTCATCATCATAGCGTAAACCGTCTTGGTTCAATACGCGAAACTCGTCAAGAACCACGGCATTATCGAAACTACCGCCTAAAGCGAGGTTGTTGGCGCGTAAGTATTCGATATCTTGCAAGAAACCAAAAGTACGAGCACGGCTAATATCTTTGATAAAAGTTGCGGCTGAAAAATCCAGTCGAACGTGCTGTTTAGTTTCAGAAATCACAGGGTGATCAAAATCAATCGCGAAATCAATACGGAAACCGTGGTGCGGTTTGAACTCAGCCCACTTGTCACCGTCTTCAACTCGTACTGCTTTTTTGATACGGATGAATTTCTTCGCTAACTTTTGCTCACTGACGCCAGCTTCCAGCAACAGATAAACAAAAGGATTCGCGCTACCATCCATGATCGGGATTTCAGCGGCATCAACTTCAACCACTAAATTATCGATGCCTAAACCAGCAACTGCAGCCATCAAATGCTCAGTAGTGGACAAACGCACGCCATTTGGATTGATTAAACAAGTACACATCACAGTGTCACCTACCAGTTCCGGACTTACTTTGAAGTCAACAATCGGATCTAAGTCGACACGACGGAACACAATTCCTGTGTTGTCAGGCGCAGGCCGGAGAGTAAGCGTAACCTTCTCGCCCTTGTGCAGACCGACTCCGATGGAGCTGATAGTTTTACTGATAGTGCGTTGTTTAATCATTATTTCTCGTCCTGTTCATTAATTGAACAAACCCAAACGGCGGCGCAGTCTAGCATATGTTAACAACCTTGCCAATGCTTCTGGTCAGACATCGTTCCAGACTAATCCGCCTGTTTGCGTAAAAACGCTGGAATATCAAATATATCGATATTCGCTTTATTATCGGCTTGCGGCTTGTTTTGCACTGATTCTACCGGCTGCATTGCTGGCATTTCATTGCGCAATTCACGAGCTGCGTTACCTGCGTTGCCATAGACACTACCGGCGCTACCATAAACGCCAGCTGAATTGCCGTATGAACTACGTGCAGGTTCTGCCGGACGGTGATAACCAGCAACCAAACTGATGTCAGGCTTACGCTCTGCGCCAATACCAGTCGCAACAACTGTTACCCGTAATTCGTCAGACATTTCTGGGTCGATAACAGCACCCACAACTACTGTCGCATTTTCAGAGGCAAAGGCTTTAACAGCATTACCTACGATTTCGAATTCTTCGATGGTCAAATCAAGGCCGGCGGTAATGTTAACCAAAATACCTTTAGCACCTGATAAATCGATATCTTCTAATAATGGGCTAGAGATCGCTTGCTCAGCAGCTTCTTCAGCGCGGTCTGGACCAGATGAACGGCCAGTACCCATCATTGCGGTACCCATTTCTGACATTACTGTACGCACGTCAGCGAAGTCGACGTTAATCAGACCTGGACGGGTAATTAACTCGGCGATACCTTGCACAGCACCTAACAATACGTTGTTAGCCGCTTTAAAGGCATCTAATAAGCTAGTGCCCTTGCCAAGTACTTTCAATAACTTGTCATTTGGAATAGTAATTAATGAATCGACGTGTTTCGCCAGTTCATTGATACCTTCGTCAGCATAATTTGAGCGTTTTTTGCCTTCGAACGGGAATGGTTTTGTCACTACCGCTACAGTCAAAATCCCCAATTCTTTGGCTACTTGCGCGACGATTGGCGCAGCACCAGTACCAGTACCACCGCCCATACCGGCCGCGATGAATACCATATCTGCGCCCATGATGGTCTTTTTGATGGTGTCACGGTCTTCTTCAGCTGAGCGACGACCAACATCAGGGTTAGCTCCAGCACCTAAGCCTTTGGTGACGTTCGCACCTAATTGCAAAGTAACATGGGCTGAAGAATTGCGCAGTGCTTGCGCATCAGTGTTTGCGGCGATGAACTCAACGCCTTCAATATTGCTGGCAACCATGTATTCGACCGCGTTACCGCCGCCGCCACCTACGCCAACCACTTTGATGACAGCTTCTTCGCTGTGGTTTTCCATTAACTCGAACATTGCTCTCTCTCCGTTCTTATACGCTTACTCAAAACTCACCTTTGAACCAGCTGCTCACCTTTTTCAGGAAACCACCAACTGATTCACGCGCCACTCCGGCTTTTTTCTGCTGTGCACGCACGTCTTTTCCATACAATAACAGACCTACTACGCTCGCATAAGCGGGGTCTTGCACATATTCTTTTAAACCTGTGATATGCGCTGGATACCCTAAGCGCACAGGCATTTGAAAAATGTCTTCGGCAAATTCAACAGCACCTTCCATTTTGGCGGTACCGCCGGTTAATACGACGCCGGCCGCAATTTGCTCTTCTAAACCGCTGGCTCGAATTTCTTCTAATACCAGCTCAAATAATTCTTGGTAACGCGGCTCAACAACTTCAGCCAAAGTATGCCGTGACATGCTGCGAGCAGGGCGCCCACCAACACTCGGCACTTCAATACTTTCTTCTTTACCAACCATGCTGCGAAGTGCGCAGGCATATTGGATTTTAATCTCTTCCGCATGGCCTATCGGCGTCCGGAAAATTTTCGCGATATCGCTAGTGACTTGGTTACCAGCAACAGGGATCACTGCTGTGTGGCGAAGTGCGCCGTTGGTATAAATCGAAATATCGATCGTGCCACCGCCCATATCCACAACGCAAACGCCGAGCTCTTTTTCGTCTTCCGTTAAAATGGCATAACTAGAGGCTAAAGAGCTAAAAATTAATTGGTCGACATGGAGACTGCAGCGCTCAACACATTTTTCGATGTTCTTTGCCATGTCATTGGCACAAGTGATGATGTGGGCTTTTGCTTCCATCCGCACACCTGACATGCCGATCGGACTTTTAATGCCTTCTTGCATATCCACTGAGAATTCTTGCGGTAACACGTGTAATAAACGACGTTCCGCAGAAATAGGCACTGACTTTGCCGCATGAATCACGTTTGCTACATCGTCTGCAGTGACTTCGGTGTCGTTAATTGGCACCATGCCACTTTCGTTTTGACAACGAATGTGTTTGCCAGTGATGCCCAAATAGACAGATGACACTCGACAATCAGCCATGAGTTCAGCTTCATCAATCGCACGTTGTACTGATTGAACCACCAGATTCAAATCATTGACACCGCCTTTATCCATACCCCGAGCAATATGAGTACCGACACCAACAATCGACAGTTGATTGTCTGCAGTGATCTCGCCAACAACGGCTTTAATTTGTGACGTACCGATATCCAACCCAACGATTAGATCCCGATCCAACGACTTGGTCATGCTTTTCTCTTTTCTGTTATCACCGGCGGAGCGTACTGCACTGCCAGCCCTGTATCATACCGCAAGTCGACCTGCTCGATCGCCTCAGTCTTGTGTTTGCTTATTTCTGGGTACAAATCAATGAAGCGTTGCACCCTTTTTAACGTGTCTTCGCGGCCAAGTTTTAAGGCAATACCATTGGCCAACTGCAACTCCCAAGCAAAGCGCTCGGTTACCGATAAGCTAGTTGCTTCAAATTGATGCAATGCTAACAGATTTTGTACCCGACTGAACATGGCCAACGCATCTTGCTCACTACCTTTTGGCCCTGCGAGCTTAGGTAAAGTGCTATTCAATTGCTCAAGTGGCGCTTTAAAGACCTCGCCTCTTTTGTTGAGCAAATATTCTTTGTTCCAAATTGCCACCGGACTGTGTTCAGTAACCACAATCACTAAGGTGCCAGGCCACTGTTTACGCACAGCGGCTTGATAAACCCAAGGTTGCTGCTGTAAGTAAAATTGCACCTGATCGACGTTCACTTTAAAAAAGTTATCGACGAATTGGTTTTGGAGTTGGCTGTGCAAACGTTGAGGCTCAATATGGCCGAAGTCGCCATACAACCGAACTTCTTTAATGGGTGCGCTCTGCTGATTCTGCACCCATTCTGCGACTTTGCTGCCAAACCAAAGTACCATCAGCACGGCACAGCAAAAAAACAACACACCACCGACAAATGCAGGGGTGTATGGTGTTTTTTGACTCTGCCGAAGAACATTCATCTACTTTGCTCCAGAATTTTTGCTACTAATTGCTCGAAGCTATAACCTGCTGCTTTCGCTGCCATTGGCACCAATGACTTTTCAGTCATGCCAGGCACAGTGTTCACTTCCAACAAAAAGAAATTCCCATGCTCATCCATCATGGCGTCAACCCGGCCCCAACCTTTGGCGTCAACCGCTTTGAACGCGGCCATTGCTGCTTGCTGCAGACTCAGCGTTTGTTCGGCATCTATAGGTGCCGGACATAAATACTGCGTGGTGTTGGACTGATACTTAGCTTCGTAATCATAAAAGGCCCGTGGGGTGCGCATTTCGATGACAGGCAATGCTTTGCCATCTAACATCGAAATGGTGAACTCTCGTCCACTGATCCACTGTTCTACCAGGACCGCATCGTCATAGGTAAAAGCCAAATTGAGGGCTTGTTGTAGCTGCTCGGCATTTTCTGCTGCAGACATACCAATTGAAGACCCTTCATTGGCAGGCTTAACCATCACTTTGCCATTTAACTTCGCTAACATCGC
>JACCDS011971558.1_pt1 | contig 12089 bp, 16 predicted proteins | sample 7446441 | NCBI WGS metagenome assembly JACCDS01 (sample SAMN15323445, study PRJNA562643) | freshwater metagenome | isolation source: river surface water | place: USA:Blue River Watershed | collected 2017-08-17
TGTATATAAAATATAAATAATGTCTAATTTTATGAATATATACAATATTCAAAGGTATAATGATATATATTTAGAAGAAACTAAAGAAGAAATTAATTATTTTGATCCAAATTTGTTTTTATGTAGGATATTTGATTTTTTAGAAAAACATAAAAATTATATTTATATATGTAATAAAGAACCTTATTGTGATTGTGATAAAGAATGTAATTGTATGAATGACGAATATGAAGATATTGATATTAAATATGATATATTAAGTAATAATAAATGTAGTATTGACATATTTTTTAAAAAAGAAATAAAAATTTTAGATAAAAATTATAATTGGTGTATTTTTACTTTAAATTCAGACAGTGATTGTGATGAAGAAATTGAAATTATAGAAATAAAAAAAATCGATAGTAAAATTCAATTTAATATTGATGATGAAATAGTTAAATTCGAAATAGATAATTTAAAAAAAAATAAAATGAATATTATTATTTCATTCAACTATATGTCTTATAGTTATTAACATTATAATTTTTTAGTATTATTAACTAATTCATCTTTAACTAATAAAAATGTATTATACATAATTAATACTTCTTCAAATAATTTTTGTTTTTTATTTTCTTTAATTTTAATATTATTAATTAAATTTTGTGTTTCTTTAAAATTAATATTTTCAATTGCATTAATTGATAATTTGTTAAATAGTTCAGTTAATTCTTCTTTTTTATTACTTAATAATAAAATTTCACTATCTAATTTTTTTTCATTTTCTTTATATAATTTAATAGTATTGCCAAAATTAAACTCATGATTAACAATAGTTGATTGTAATTCTTCAAATCCATACATATCTTTAACTGTTTCTTCACATCTTTTAATATCACATTGTTGATTATCATTAACTATATCATTATATAAATTATTCATTTTGAATATAAATATATTTATATAAAGTCAAATTTTTAATTAAAAAAAATATAAATATAAATTTTTTTAATTAATTATTCATCATTATAAAGTAATTGATGTACATTTAGATGATCAGTTCTCCCAGGTCTTTGTGCCCTACCAATAACTTGCGTTTCTAATTCTTTAGTCATTTTATGGTATATAATTAGATCAGTTGTACATTGAAGATTTAAACCAGCTCCTGCAAATCTAGCATTTAGAAATAATACTTTTATTATATTATCAGGTTCTTTAAACCATTCAAGTATTTTATTAATACAATATGTATTACCTTTAAGTTGCTTAAATGTAATTTTCATTTTATCTAAAATTGAAGTAATATTATTAAATGTCCCATCATGTTCTGAAAATATAATAATTTTTGCATTTTTATTAATATTATTCAAAATATACTCAAAATTATCTAATTTATCATTATCTTCAAATTTATATTCAATTTCTTCATTATCTTCACTATCAGTCTTACTTTCTCCATCATCAGAATCTATAATAATTAAACTTTCTTTTTTAATAGGTGTTCTACACATAGGACAATGTGGATTATTTGTTGTAGTTAGATATATAGTAATTGATTCAAAATCAAATACTTGATTGCAACATTTAACAATTGTTGGATTATCTATTTCACAAAAAGTGATGGGATCCATATTTGTTTCTTTAATTCTTGTTCTAATACTATTAATTTTAGATTTGATTTCTAAAATTTCTTTCTTAATTTTTATAATATGATTTTCTTGTGCTTCTTTATTAACATAAGTTTTTTTACGTATAGCTTCTAAATCAATTTCTTTATTTTCAATTTCATCATACATAGTATTACACACAATTTTAATTAAATTAGTTTCATTTGTTTTTTCCACATTCATTGATTTGATTGCTCCTTCAATATCCCCCGCACAAATCATTTGTTGTATATTTTCAGATACTAAATTATTTAATACATTTAAAATAGCTGTATTTTTACAAAGATATTTAATTAAATTTAAATCTGGCAATGCAAACGATTCTTTTACTAATATATCATCATTTTTTAGAAAAATATCTTTTTTATAAGTAACATCAATTAAAGATTTAAATGTATCTTTAATAAATCCATTACATTTAATACCTGGATGTACTACGGTATATTTTCTTAAAGTATTGTTCCATGCTTTAAGACCTTTAGGAGTAATTAAATTTTCAATAGATGATGTAACAAACCAATAAAACATTGCATTTATTTTTCTACAGTTTGGAATATTAATACTATCAGCTTCATCATAAAATATTCTAGAAAATCTAAATCTACCTTCATTTACAAATTCTGCAAAATTATTATATTGAGATGATGAAACTAATATTAATTCTTTATTAAATTTTAATTTAATTTTATCTGCTGCTACGCGATAATATTCAACTGTTAAAATTGTTTGGAGTTCAATATACACTTTCCATTGCATAAAGATATTGTGAGGAATAACAATTACATTAATATTTTTATCAATATAATTATATGATGTTAAACTATTATCTTCAATATTGAAATAATCATTAAATGTTTTATATATAGGATAATGTCTAATTGAAATTGGATGAGTAATTAAAGCTAAAATAGATATACTCTTTCCACTACCTACAGTAGATCCAATGATTCCAATTTTTGTTTTAATTTTAATATTATTATTTTGTGAATAAATTATATCATCACTTTCTAATTCTATACATTTTTTTAATAATTTTAATTGGTGATCTTTAAGCTTTAATTTGATTTTATCTGGTTGGATTGCATTAGTATCATCTCTTGTGATTAAAGTAACTCTAGACATTATATACTTATTTATTAATTATTTTTTAAATAAAAAATCAATTTTAAAATTGATTTTTTAATAAATTTTTAGTATAAATATGTGTTCATTTACATTAGTAAACGATATAAAAAAAGAAACAATTATATTTAAACATATTGATGGTTTAAATATATTAAATGATGTTAATAATTTGGAAGAAATATGTATTAATTATAATTGGAATTATCAAAATGATACATTTCGTCTTATTAATAAATATGGAGCTACTATGTATATTTATATTTATGATAAAAAATTAAATCATGGGTATTGGTTAAATATATTAACAAATTTACCTAAAACATATAATTTAATTACAGTTATTAATAATAAAAAAATTGATTTTATTAGTTTATAAGATAAATAATAATGTCAAAATTTATGTTGGTAAATGATACTAAAGAAGAAATTAAATTATATGAAAAATTTAACTCTACAAAAGAAATTAAAGAATATTTAACAAAAGATAATTTTAAACAATTATGTAATGAATTAGAATGGGATTATAATGTAGATGGTTTTCGTATTATAGATTTAAGAGATATAACTTATTATTATTATATCAATAATGAAAAAAAATGGAAAAATGTGCAACATAATACTAATGAATATATTATTTTAGAATAAATTACTTCCATCCATGTGTAAATAACATTCTTTTAAATGCAATTTGTGATTCTTCATATGTATATATAATATTTTTTTTAGTAAAATCAAGTCTTCCAGTTTCTAAAATATTAGATTTAATTTGAATTAATAAACTTTCAATACTACATGCTGGAGACCAGCCTTGAGAAGTTAGAAGCTCCATGCAAATACTACCGCCAACTGTTATATTTCCTGTTTTATATAAAAATTGAGGTTTTATGATTCTAACAAAAGGAGGTGAAATTGGATATGTATTTTCGAATCTAATCTCCATTTGAATATCTTCAATATTCATTTTTTTCATATCTTTATATAAATCCGAAGCTTCATCAATTTTAGAAATATATATTTTCCATATGTACATGTTTGAATCATTAATTTCAAATTTAAGACCGAATTCTTCAGTTTTACCTCCCATTACATATTGAATTTCTTTCATTAATCTTTTATTTCTTAATCCTGTAAAATAAGTTTTTTGTTCTATCTTTTCATTTACAATAGTTCTTCCAAATTTATTAGTGATTTGTTTCTGTTCTTCAATGCATAAACTTTTATTAGAATTCCATAAAATATATTTTAGTTGAATTTTAGTAACGTCATTAACAACATAAATATTTTGTGCTTTTTTATATTTTTCTATATTATCACTAATTAAAAATACTCCTAAAATAAATCCATTTGATGAATTTTTAATTGAATATTGTTGAGAATATGCAAATGAACTAGATAAATAAATACCCTTTCCATATGATGCACCATTACTCATTCTTGGTGTATTACTATAAATTTGTAAACCATTTAACATTATAGAATACCAATTACTAATACTACTTCCATGAAATAAATAACATGATCCACCTTCTAATTCTTTATTAAATTCTAATATATCACCGTCATAGTGATTTACTTCATATGTATTAAGTGAAGGTATTTTAAACATATTATTATTCTTAATTTCTATTAAATTAGATTTTAATATATATTTATATGTTCCATATTTAAAAATACCAAATGAATCAAATATAGTTAAATCATTATTCATTTCTATAATATTTTTAATATCTATTTTAATATTTTTTAAAACTAATTTAATATTAGATAATATCTCAATAGTACTCATATCATCAAAATAAGGAATTGGACTAAATATTTCATTATATTTACTATTATTTATAGCTTTTTCAGCTATAGTTAATAGAAATAATGCTTCTTTTTCATTATTTTTAATAAAATTAGATACATAATTATCTCCTAAATATAAAGTTCTAGATTTCAATTCACAATCTAATGAACCACATATTTGACATTCTACATCAAATGTTTCAATTTCAATATTGCAAATAATACAGTTAGTCATATCTTTATTTATACTTAAATTAAATATTTAAATCAATTTTAAATATTGAGTACATTTATATAAATAATGACAAATTTAAAATTTGCAATTCAATTAATAAATAATATATCTATTGATAATGCTATAAATATATGTAGTTATTTAAATTTAGATATACAATTGATTATATTAAATAAATTATATTTAAATCCTGGTATTGATGAATACGATATAGAATGTATTGGATATGAAATAGATAATACAATGGCAAAAATGTTATATAATCAAGAAGAATTTAATTTTTATTGTAATGGATGCTTTAAATTAGATTGTAAAGATTGCAATGAAAAAAATATACAAAGATTGGATGATTATAAAAATAAAATTATTTTTGAATAATATTTAATAAATTATGTAATTCAGCATATTGTTTATTTGGAGATTCCCAATCTGTATTTTTTTTTAAAATATTTTCTTTAAAGTGTTTATATGCAATATGTAATATCATTACAAAATCTAGATATTCTATTCCACCACATCCAGTTCCCATTCCTGGCATACAAACAGTTTTAATCTTATTATCACTATTTAAATTATGTAAATATACTAAACTTAATATATTATATATACACCAATATATTACTTCTTTATTTTTAATTCTAGAAGGAATTTGCATAGTTGGACTATGAATTATATAAGGACACTTGGAATTATTAGAATCTAATAAAATTGCTGATCCAGGTTGTTGTAATAAATTAACTTTTTTTGATAATTGTAATTGAATCATTTTAATAAAATCTATATATGTTAAATCACCATTTAAATAATTGTTAATATGTGCATCAATTCCCCCATCCATTATACCATAACTATTAGCAGGACTAACTATTGCATCAAATGTTAAATCTTGAAAGTTACCATAATATACTTTAATATTATCTTCTTTATCTATTTTTTTTAAAAAAATATTTAGATGATTTATAAATTTTTCATCTAAAGCAACTATAACTAAATTAAAATTCATCTTTTTATATTAATGGTAAATTCATATATTTAAATAGAATTTAAATCATTGTGCATAGATAGAAATGTATTATTTAAATTAAATAAATCAATAGAAAGTTTATTAAAAAGAATTTTAATATTTTCATATTTTTTATTTAATTTATTAATATTATCTTTTAGAATTTCTTCTTCTTTATTTAAAGAATGATTAATATTAATTAAATCATTTCTAGTTTTTTCTAATTTTTGTATGTCTTTTTTTAAATTATTATTTTTTAAATAAGTATCTTCAATATTAAAATTATCAGTACCATACATTTGCATAATAGCATCATCTTCTTCAAGTTTCTTTTTTTTTAAAAGATCAATTTCTAGATTATTATCTTGATTTTTTTTAATTACATTATGATCATTTTTAAATGAATCCATTGGATCTAAAACAATGTTAGCTATTGTATTATCTTTTTTTTCTAAAGATTCTGTTGTTTCCTTATTTTCAAATTTAATTTTCATTAATTCATCATTACTTAATTCTTTTGCTTCTTCTACAGAACTTATTATTTTCCAATCTATTTTATCCATGTCAAGATTATTAACATTCATTATAATATTATTTATTATGATAAATATATTATATATTTTTTTATATTTAATTAATAATTAAATATAAGATTTGGCTCTTAAAATATAATACTCAGCATTTTTATATTCAATATATTTTTTTGCTTTTGTATAGTTAATATTATATAAATTATCTAAACTATAATACTCTAATAATAACATTATCTTTTTTATTTGTAATTGTATTATATAAGGATGTTAACACTGTTCTTTCATCTTGTTCATTAACTAATTTATATATATTTATAATCATATTATCATTCTTAAAATCACTAAATAGAAATGATCCATTAATTTGTTGTTTTGTTAAATAATAAATAATATCTGATTCTAAAAATGTTTTAATATGCGAAGGTGGACCAAAAAATGCCATATTTGATTTATCTCCTGTATAGTCGTGTAGTTGATTTGTACTTTCACGTAAATTATTTAATTATGATTTAATTCAATTTTTCATAAATATTAACACTAGTAAATCAAATAAATAAGAAGAAAAATATATTATTGATTTATCCAATTAAATATAATATAGTTAAATAAATATAACATTTAAAATTGATTTTTTAATTTAAATATTAAAAATGACTGATGTTGAAAATTATCAAGAAATTATTAATAAATTTAAATTATTTGATCATGACCCAATTCAATTTTATATTAATATTAATACAAATGAATCAGATAAAATTGATGAAAAATGTGTAATTTGTTTAGAATCTAATATAAGACTTAAAATAAAATGCTGTGAAGGATATTTTCATAATTCTTGCCTATATAAAACAATTAAATATAAAAATAAAAAAATTAATTTAGAATATAAAATTATATCGTATTTAAATGAAAAACATGAAATATTAACTAATAATATAAATGAAACATGTCCAATATGTAGACAATATTTATCTAATTGTGATATAATAAAACCAACAATATTACAACCACAAAGACCATTACAGATGTCCTCTTTTCCAAGATTTCCACATTCTAATTTTTCATTTGGATCTTCTTCAAGAGTTCCCAATGGAAGATTTGGAACTGTTCAAGTAAGTGCTTCAAATACTAGATTTGAAGTAGTACCAAACCCATTTATATCTACTCCAAGTGGATTTGGATTTGGTTCTACTCCAAGTTCTACTCCAAGTTCTACTCCAAGTAGATTTGGATTTGGTTCTACTTCTACTCCAAGTTCTACTTCAAGTTCTACTTCAAGTTCTACTCCAAGTGGATTTGGTTCTACTTCTACTCCAAGTTCTACTCCAAGTTCTACTTCAAGTTCTACTCCAAGTGGATTTGGTTCTACTTCTACTCCAAGTTCTACTCCAAGTGGATTTGGTTCTACATCAAGTTCAACTCCAATAGATTCATCAATAGTTAATTTTACATTTGGAAGTTTTCCAAGAATTGATAATAACATAATTAGAAATAATGATAACAGTATATTTAGAAGTAATAGTTTTACATTTAATTAATAATTTTTAAAATTGATTTTTCTTTTTTAATTATATACTAATAATGGAAGAGGAAAACTATCAAGAAATACTTAATAAATATGAATTATTCGATTATGATTCTATTCAATTTTATATAAATATTAATACAAATAAATCAGATAAAGTCGATGAAAAATGTGCAATTTGTTTAGAAACTAATATAAATTTAAAAATAAAATGCTGTGAAGGTTATTTCCATAATAGTTGTTTATATGATACATTTAAATTTAATAATAAAACATTAAATTTAGAATATAAAAAAATAATAATTCATAAAACTAATTATGAATTATTAACTAATAATATAAATGAAAAATGTCCAATATGCAGGAGAGAATTAAATAAATGTGATATAATAAGTAATGTTATAGAAGAAGAATTGAATGAAAATGAAATAGAAGCAAATAGATTAAATGAAGAATTAAATACTGACATAAATATAGAAAATAATCCATTAACTGATTTAATAAATCAATCTATAAATAATATATTAAATTTATCAATGAATACTCCATCAAATATATCAGCAATTAATTTAATAAATGAAACAATAAATATTTCATTAAATGAAACTCAATCTAATTTAATAAATAATAATATTCTTGATTTATTACATGAAATTAATAATCAATTTTATAATGATTAAAAAATAAATCTATATAAAAGTTTTATATTTTTTTATATTAATCAACACCCATGCCCAAAATAAATTAAATATTAAACATAACCTTTTATAATAACTATATAATAAAAATATGAAAGCTATAGTTTCAATAGATAAATTAAATGAATTATTTGAAAAATTAAAATTTAATAATACAATTGATAAAAATGAGTTAGAAATAATTAAAAATGATTATAATGATTATAAACAATCTAATAAAAAAACAAAAAAATGTATTAAAAAAAATTGTAATAAAATGGGTATTTATAATTATAAAAATTATAAAGAATTAAGATTTAAAAAAGGATTGTATTGTAATGATTGTAAATTTGATTCTATGATAAATCATATAAATCAAATGTGTGTTAAATGTGGAGTTAAAAATCCATCTTTTAATTATGAAAATATTAAAAATGCAGAATATTGTAAAGATTGTAAATATGAGAATATGGTAGATAAAACCCATCCTAATTGTATTAAATGCAATAATAAAAAAGCAACTTTTAATTTTAAAAATAAAAAAAAACCAGAATATTGTGCAGATTGTAAATCTGATGATATGATAGATATAAATAATAAAAAATGTTATATATGTAAAATTAAGATTCCAATTTTTAATTTACCTAATGAAAAATATGGTAAATATTGTAAAGATTGTAAATCTGATGAAATGGTTGATAAAAAGCATAAAAATTGTATTAAATGTAATATAAAAAGACCATTTTGGAACTTACCAAATGAAAATATTCCTTTATATTGTAAAAATTGTAAATCTAGTAATATGATAGATGTAGTAACATCTAAATGTATTAAATGTAAAATTACAAGGAGTGCTTTCAATTTTCCAAATGAAAAAAAAGGATTATATTGTAAAAATTGTTCAGTAATAGGAATGATTAATTTTAGAGATAAAAAATGTATTTTTGAAGGTTGTAAAAAACAACCAACTTTTAATTATCCCAATGAAAAAAAAAGATTATATTGTGGATCACATTATAAAGATGGAATGGTTGATATTAAAAATGATAAATGTATACTTTGTAAAATTATTTATGCTGGTAAAAACTATAAAAAATATTGTTTTAATTGCTATTGTTTTACATTTCCAGAAGATATTATCGTTAGAAATCATAAAACTAAAGAAAATCAAATTATGTCTGATTTATTAAAAATATATGATAATATTATTAGAGATAAAACTATTTTTGAAGGTTGTTCAAAACGCAGACCAGATGGTTTAATTAAATTAAATGATTATAATATTATTATTGAAATTGATGAAAATCAACATTTAAGTAATAGTTATTCTTGTGAAAATAAGCGTTTAATGGAAATTTTTAATGATTTAGGTAATTCACCATTAACTATAATTAGATTTAATCCAGATAAATATAATAATATTAAAGGACTATTTTCTATAACTAAATCAACAGGACAATTAAAAATTACCAATCAAAAAAAATATAATGAAAGATTAAATATATTAATTGAAACTATTAAAGAACAGATAAATCAAATTCCGAATAAAGATATTAATATTATTAAACTATTTTATAATATTGGAATTAATCAATAGAAATATCTAAAAGTGACATTGCAAGACAATAACCATGTCCAAATGCGTGGCGAGTATCATTTAGTACTATTTCCATATTTTCTTTATTAACTTCCATGGTCCAATCTTTAATAAAATTGTCATTAACTTTATATGTTTGTTTATAATAATCTAAAGAGTCTTGATATGAACAATCAATTTCACAAATTAAAAGATTGATTCCTTGATTTAATTTATCTTGTAATACTTTATATTGTCTGTGTTTTTTAACTGCATTAACATAAAGAGGATAATATAATTGTTTTCTTGATTCAATATAATCTAAAATTTCAAAATCAGTTAAATTTTTTGGTTCATCATAAATATCATATGTTTTAATAGCGCCAATACATGTTGATCTTCCATTAAATCCAACTGGATAACGAATAGGATCAGGAGATTGCATTCCTTTTTTACGCCATAGCCAATAATCTGGTAAAATCTTATCATTTTGAATAAATATGTTAGATTTCCAACGCCATATGATTCTTGAATCATATCTTGAATATTTTTGCTGACTATCAGCAACTCTATTATAAAGTTTACTAAATTGATATACATTTTCAATTATATATCCATTATCATCTTTTAAACAATAAGGAGATATAGCTCCGTATTCACTTGATTTAGTCATACAAATAATATTTTCATATCCTTCATAAGTAGGAATAATTTGCTGTCCGTTAATATATCTAATTTTACCTACACGGATTTTTCCTTGTTCAACCATGATTATACTTATTATATACTTAGTTTTTAATTATAAAATCAATTTTAATTTTAAAAAATAATCTAAGATACTTTGTATCTTAGCTAAAGGAAACTGACTTATTATATAAGTCAGAAAAAATAATTGAAATTAATTTAAATAAATATATAATAAGTATAATGAAAATAACTGAATGTCAAATATGTTTTGGATTATACAGTTTAAATAATAATATTGAAGATTTATGTAAAATATGTAATAAATCATATTGCAAATATTGTATTAAAAAATATATTATATGTAAGATTAAAAATAATAATGCTGTTATTAAATGTTTATGTTTAATAGATAGTAAAATTATCTCTAAATATTTAATAAGTACTTATATTTCTACTAATATGTTTAAAACATATATTAATGTATTAAATAGATTAAAAAACATAAATAATTGTCCTGTATGTAATGTTGAATTTTATAATGAAAATAAAGATAAAAAAATATATTGTAATAATTGTAATAATGATATTTGTATGATTTGTGAAAAAAAAGATCATATTGGAAAATGCAAACCAATAAGTTTAAATATTTGGGGAGCACATCAATGTCCTAAATGTAATTTAACAGTTATTAAAGATGGAGGATGTGATCATATGACTTGTAGTTGGTGTAATTATCAATACTCATATGAAACTAAAGAATCATGGAAGAAAATAATAAAGCAAAGACAACAAGAACAAAGAGAAAGAGAACAAAGAGAAATAAGAATAAGAGAAGAAAAAGAATTAAGAGAACGTCAAATAAAAGAATTTCATGAAAGACAAAAAATAGTAAAACAACAAATAAAAGAACAAAGACACTTAAGACGTAAAGAAAAAATTAATTTATTTAAAGAAAGAGTTAGAAATATATTTAAATTATAATAATTAGTAAAATAGGTAATATATAGTTATTTTTTTATTTATACTATTATATGTTTAATAATATAAATAATAAAAATGATTAATTTTTATTAATAATTAATATAACAGTTAAATAATCATGGATTCTATATGTATATCGAGAAATTGCCAAAGATCATGTAAATTAATTAATAATAATATTTTTAGTAAATTTTGTAGTGTTCACAATAGAAAAATAGTAATATTTTACAAAAATTTACATAATAATAAATACCTAATTAATTTAATTAATAAATGTTTATCATATGGTAATAAAATTGTATTATTACAA
>JACCDS010265739.1_pt1 | contig 12087 bp, 8 predicted proteins | sample 7446441 | NCBI WGS metagenome assembly JACCDS01 (sample SAMN15323445, study PRJNA562643) | freshwater metagenome | isolation source: river surface water | place: USA:Blue River Watershed | collected 2017-08-17
ACTTGCTTTCACACATGTGTAGAAAACATATGTAGAAATGAAAAATTCCGAACCCTCTAAATCTCAGATTTAAAAGAAAAATTCGGGATTTTCTATGTACTGGCGGGAGAGGGGGATTCAAATCTTCAGCCTGAGGCCAACAAACATCAAAGATTCTCGCAGCATGGCGATGGTATTACCCGCAATTTTACCCTCGCGCAATGCCACTACCGACGTCAGCGGCCATCAAACCCGTAGCCCCATCTTCGCGGTCGCAATTGTCTCACGCCGTTGCTCCTTCCGACGCATTCAGCCAGCACATTCATTCGAAACAATCTACCCCCACCATACCCCCACCCCCCAATTTTGGCTCATGGGTCGCTCCTGACTACAACAGTGTTTTGCAGGTATTTTCAAAATTTCCATACGAATGTCAAAAGTTTTACATCGCATACGTTAAGCCATTTAACGACATTCGCGCCAAATTACCGATCAGCATTTCGCACTATGCTTCTACCGGTAGGCTAGTCAATCTGCTGTAATTTCGGCAAAAAGCGTGTTGACTGCTCATCACGCTGCAGGAAAAGAAAGGCAGTGGCGTCACAGCCGATTCAAACTGGCAAGCATGGATTCACCGACAAGCTGACGAATACAATCAGCCAAGGCAAGATCAAAATTCCCGGCACGTTGACAAAGAAGTGCACCGCAAATAGAAAGCGCAACAGTGCATCAAGGCAAAATCGTCAGATTGCCGCTCGTAAGATTAATAGTGCTTATCGATGTTATGCCAACAAGCTCAACCACGACATCATTCACTGTCACGCCAGCTGTACCGTCTGAAATATACAGGTAGTAGTTGCCGGTTCCGTTGATTTGGAAAAGCGCAAATTCACCACCCGCATCAGTAGCTGACGTAAACCTTGCGGCGATATCAGCGAGAGAATCACTCAGCGTCGTGCCTGACGATGCTGCGAATGTTGCCACTCCGGTGGTCGTATTGATGCTGGCTTGGGCACTTGTAGCAAGCGCATTCGATCCGCCAACCGTCAAATTCGATCCAAAGTCGATCAGATCGCCAGCCCCGACGAGTCCTTTTGTGTAGTCGGAAATTGTGTCGATGCTAGATGTTTGTCCACTGTTACCCGTAGCGAAAACGAAAGTATCCGTTCCAGTACCGCCGATCAGGCTATCTGCACCTACTCCGCCGTTAATGATGTCGTTTCCAGCTCCGCCATCAATGGTATCCGCCCCCTGATTGCCTGATAGAGAGTCGTTTCCGTTCCCGCCGCTTATGCTGTCCGTACCCGCATTGCCGACCAGAGTGTCGTTACCCGTGTTGCCGATCAGAGTGTCACTGAGACTAGATCCAGTAAGGGTCGTTCCGGTGCTACTGGTGTTAGAAATACTGAAACCATTGTTTGTAGCACCCGTGACAGCCGCGAGATTCACAGCAAATCCGGCAGTCGATATGTTGACATTACCTAAGTTGGTTGTAGCAGAAGTCGCTGTCCATGCCGCCGTGACGGTGGCATTTGCACTTGCGCCAGACGAAACTTTAAGCACGTCCGCACCGCCACTACCTAAGTCGAGAATCGTGTCGCTGCCGGAGACAATGTTAAATGTGTCGACGCCGCTATTACCTCTCAAGGTATCGTCGGCCGTTCCTCCTGTTAGGACATTTGCACCAGCGTTACCAGTAATACTTACGCTTGTTGTGAGAACTCTTGCATCTACGTTATTTGCTGTCGATCCGGTCGTAACTGCTGTAGCGGCAATTCCTGTTCCGATGACGATATTCTCGATCCCGGTCAGCGTATCTTTAACCAGCGTCAAAGTACTCGCCGTCGTCGTTGTGAAACGCAGTTCATCTGATCCGCCAGAACCAGTATCAGCAATGACTTCACCCGTGGCATAGTCGGTCACTAGCGCGACAACATATATATCGGAGCCTTTGCCCCCATCCATCGTATCCGCGCCAGCGCCACCGGTGAGGACGTTTGCAGCGTCATTGCCGATCAAATTGTTAGCAAGGGCGTTACCAGTAAAGTTGAGAAGACTGTTGCTCGTTCCGCTGGCGTCCAGATTTTCGACGTTTGCGCCTAACGTGATCGTGGTGGCTGTTAAGTTAGTCGAGGTACCGCGTAGCTGAATCGTGTCGTTACCTGAACTGGAGGCTTCGGTCACTGTGTCCTGCAGAGCGCCCGCTGCAGTCAAGTCAATAATGTAACGATCATCTCCACCACCACCGACGAGACTGTCGGTACCTGCTACGCCGTCGAGAATATCTTTGCCGCCTGCCGAGCTAATTTTGTCATTACCGCTTGTGCCGATAACCCATTCTTCTGCAACAGTCCCAGTAAAAGTGGCTGAGACCATTTGGATCGGCGTTACCGAGGCAGTGGGTGAACTGTTGACGGATTCAGTTGTGCCGTACGTATCTGTATAGCTCGCTGTCACAGTCACTGCTTTGCCGACGTCAGCTAATGTCAGCGTATATGTGGCACCAGTACCGACCGTCACCCCTCCTGATTTCCACGTGTAGGTAATCGTCCCCAGGCCGTCAGCATCTGAAATGTTATGGGATGCCGTCAGTACCTGACCGGTATTCGTGGTTCCTTTGATCGTCACACCACCACTAGGTGCATCATTGACGTCCGCGACGGTGCCAGTTGCAGCACTCAAGACGCTCTGCGGTGTCAGATAACCGTCGGTATAGCTAGCCGTTACCGTTAGGGCCTTACCGACTTCAGCCTGGGTTAGGGTGTAGGTGTCGCCCGTTCCTACTGTTGTACTGTTAGCCCTCCACGTATAAGTGATGGTGCCCATGCCATCAGCATCAGCCAACGTGTTTGCCGCCGTAAGAGTCTGCCCCTGTGTTGCTGTGCCGCTGATTGTGACTGTACCTGTAGGAGCGTCGTTGACATTGACAACCGCATTCGTCGCTACGCTGGTGACGGTCTCCACGGTACCGAATCCGTCGGTATAGCTTGCGACTGCAGTGATCGTTTTGCCGACTTCAGACTGCGTCAGAGTGTATGTATCGCCAACCCCAACCGTTGTGCCGTCAGCCTTCCATGTATACGTAATGCTACGCACGCCGTCAGGATCAGCGATGGTATTCGACGCGACTAATACTTGCCCTTGCGTCGCGGTTCCACCGATAGAGACCGTACCTGTGGGGGCGATGTTGAATTTAAAAGTCACAGTGTTTGGCGTGGAATCATATGCGCCGGAGCTGTCTTTCACGCTGAACGTGAAGCTTCCAGTCAATGAACTTGACGTGTAGGTCAGATTGCCATTTGCCAGATCGGCTGCTGTGAATGTCAGTCCGGATGCGGAGAGCACGCCACCCTTGTAAAACAATTTACCTTGGGTCGGCAATGTATTTATACGAACTCCGCTTAGAGAATTACCGTCCTCCGGATCGAGAAATTCAAAATCGTCCGATCTTAAATAGTAAGACGTATTTTCAGATGCGAATGTTATTTTGTCTTTCCCGCTTGGCAAGTCGTTAACTGCAGTAATGTTTACTATTGTGCTTCCAGTAACTGACTGTGCACCACCAGATCCTTGCGATCCGGTATTTCCGTCACTAAAAACGAAGTCAATCTGCACGCTGGAAAGAGGATTTTCACTGGTGTTGCTATATTTAATAGACTGCAAAACCTCATTGACTAAATTTTGATTAGCATGATCATCAAAAAGTATCTCTAAGGCTCCCCCACTATTTTTTGTCACTGTGCCAATAATTGTGGTTCCGTTATAGATAAGAAAATCATTTTCTGTCAATCTGGAAAATCGCCCACCAATTGAAAAACAGTCTTCCGGATTGGCACCGCCCTGACGAGAAAAAGAAATTGAAGAGCCAGAGTAGTTATCAATCACATTTAAATCGATATCACTTATCCCGTAACTATCATCTAAAATAACTGCTGCACTGTTCTCTGTATAACTTTGACTTCCAACATGGGTAGTCGTTTTAATTGTGTCGAATGATTTGTCAAGGCTACCATCTTCGTTATAACGAGCCAGCGCGAAAACATCGGAGTAATTTTTTGAAGATCCCGATACAAGGATTTTTCCATCTGATTGCACAACGACATCGTACGCAAAATCGTCTGACGAACCGATAGCTGTGGTTAAAAATCCATCACTACTAAAAGAAGTATCAAGGCTTCCATCTTGGTTATAACGAACCAACGAAAAATCGTTAAATGAATTAATTCTGGAAGCGCCAGCTAAAAGAATTTTACCGTCCTTTTGTAAAGTGACGCTGTAACCAAGGTCATATGGAGCGATTCCAGTATTTGCATACCCATAACGGTTAAATGTGGTATCAAGACTGCCGTCGGTGTTATAGCGTGCCAATACGAAATCGCTATAGCTATAGCTACCAGTGACCATGAACCCGGCAATTAAAATTTTTCCATCCGGCTGCAAAACTATGGATTGAGCATAACTGTCAGACGACGATCCAATCGCAGTTGTTAGTTTACCGTCTTCATTGAAAGTGGCATCAAGGCTGCCATCCGTATTTAGGCGCGCCAAAGCAAAATTATTAAATCCGGTTCCATAATTGCGTTGGGTACCTGCGACAAGAATTTTCCCATCAGACTGGATTATCACACTGCAGGTTTCAGCTCCGATTTTACTAACCCCACCAGCGGTAATTCCTGTAGTTTGTACGCCATCGTTGCTAAAAGTTGTGTCCAGACTGCCGTCTGCTTGATAACGGACTACAGCAATCTCATTGCTAGCGCCGGTTAGCCCCGCGACTAAGATTTTTCCGTCTGACTGCGCTGTGACACTATGCCCTACATCGTTAGATGAACTGCTTCCTCCAATATTTGTGGTTTGTTTCCCATCATCACTAAAGGTCGTGTCAAGGCTGCCATCAGAGTTATAACGAACTAGTGCAAAATCTCTGTCACTGCCAATAACTCCTGTATCAGCAGAACCTGCTACCAATATTTTTCCGTCGGCTTGAACGGCAACGCTTCTGCCGAAATCCCAATCTCTGGTGCCGATGTTTTCCATCTTCACACCAGCATTTCCGAAAGACGTGTCTAAGCTACCATCACGGTTGTATCGCACCAAAGCCATGCTGGGCCAATTATTAATTCCGACAGTTCCTGCAACGAGGATCTTACCGTCAGCTTGCAAAGCAACGCTATAACCTTTATCTCCCCAATTTGTAATCCACGTAGTCAGCTTTCCGTCCCCAATTGCGAAAGTCGGAGCATTGTTCACAGCAAGCAGTGTGGATAAATTTGATAGTTCTAAATAAGAAGCTTCAAGCCTCCCGTGTTGAATTTCAAGGGTGGAGTGGCCTCCAAAGAGGATCGACCCTACAACGCCGGCGCTAGCCGCAACATCTGCCCCTGTAAATCCTGCAAACGCTTCAACAAACTGCTGGCCTGCTGCCCCTGCCGCGACATCGCAGCCGTAAAGAAGAATGTCACCTGAATCAGTCAACCCTTGGCCGATCTGATCGAGAGTTAAGCTGTACCTATCTAAATTTGATTGGGTCAGAACCGTGGACCCGAGATATAGGGTGCCGCTGGCACCGTGCGAAACGATGTGAATTGCATCGTAAACAATCCCCTGACTGAGCATATAGGCTGCAACCTGCTGCAAACCGTCCCCAGCCGCATCGAGTACCAGTACGTCTGAAGCGGAAAGGTCTAACCCCGTCAGCCACTGCTGATAGCCAGCAACACGCGAATCAACTACAACAAGATTTTTCGCCATTTGGGCAAACTCCGTGCGGAATGCAGCGACTGAATACGTTCATATTTCTATATCTATTTTAGTCCCGGATCTCTCGCTAGGGTCACATATTCGAAACACAAATAATTTTCGAATTGAAAACAAACTCGCCTAAGCCTGCGCTGAAATGCTGTATATTTATACATGCATTTCAGCATTATTTTCAGAGCGATATCGATGACATCGAATTCCTTGCCTGGTGACCACACACAAACTCAGCTAGCGACAGCTGGCGGGAAAATCTGCTGTGCTCGGTGCCAAGCAATGTCAAAACGAACAAAGCAGCAATGTGGCGCTCCTGCGGAGCGAGGCAAGCGAGTCTGTCGCTTTCACGGTGCTCGCTCTACCGGCCCCAAAACCGAGAAAGGTAGGCTGCGCATCGCACGCAGCAAAGTCCAGCATGGGAATGAAACGTGCGAAGCACGTGCAGAGCGTAGTCGGAAATCAGCCGAACTCGCTCACATTGAAGACATCATGTATCTGACAGGGTTGACCGACGCCGGAAAAACTCGCGGCCGGAAGCCTTCGGGCTACCGCCCCATCAAGACCATACAAGAAGCTGTTGATTTCGTGATTGGACGTCTTTTGCAATTGGGTACGACGGAGGATCAGTCAAGCATGAGATTGCATCGCAAGACTCCTTGAACCGAACCCTGTCGAGCCACCAAGGCGTGAGAAAGATTTGTCCCCCGGATGGTCTACGCGCTACCGACGAACAACCAACCATCTCGCGCAAGCTTTGACAAGCATCCATCATGCGTAAGGTGAACCGCAATACTGCCCCTCTTTGGAATTAAAAGCCGACTGCATTATCAGCGCTCGACGATGCGGCGTGCCATGCGCATGCTGCTCATGCAGGAGCTGGCTATCGATTGGCTATGTCAATTGCCGCCTGAACTGTTGATGAGCGGACTGCAACGGTGAAAACGCATTCATCGTCTCGTTGGCCACATCCAACGCTGCCCGCCATGACCGCGCTGGCCAGTGTGGCCACTGGTTTTCAGATACTTTTCTATTACTTAACTCTTTAATATATTTTCAAAAGCAGTGGCCACAGTGGTCAAACCTTCAAATTCCGCATCCACTCATGCGGTTGGCGGGCCAGACCCTCTGGCCCGCTCTGTCCGTACTGGTCAATATTCAGAGCTGAGCGCTACTCCCATTCGATTTCAGCGCCCATCGCCGCAGCAAACTCTTCTCTGGCTTGGGCAAGCTCAGGCAATTGAAATCCTCTGGCCCTCTTCTGGCCATTCAACACACCCTGACTGCACATTTGACGGTCACTTAATGCGGACGGGCATAGTCGACGCAGGGCATCCGAAATTTGTTGGCTCTGCACGGTATGGTGGCGTTGTGCATTTTTGTTAAAAGCGACGTAGTGCTTCACGATGGCGACCGTCGATACAAACGCCGCGCGATCCCACTCGTCACCCACAAAGCCACCAGCGTCGCCAATTCCGGACAGATTTCCGGTTACCAGTACCTCGTACCAAAACCGATCGAATCCTTGCAACGACATTAACTTCTGTCGTACGTGTTCGTCCGATTTCGGCTTTTCTCGGACATCGAACATGGAAAGATCCATTGTCTGCAGCTCATATACCAACGCACCAATAACAGCCGGATCGGAAACGGCTACGACAATCTCTTGGAAGTAAACCGTATCCTGTTGACGTCCATCCGACACACGAAAAATGGCAAACCTGCGGTCATCTCGGTCAATGTGCGCGAAGTGTTCGTGGTTGCTTGCCGCGAAAAATCGATGCACCGATCCGATCGTTCGGGAAGGCTGATACTTCTGTTCGATCTGAACTGTTGTCTCAGTAATCGCCGATTTCAGGCGGTCCATCGATCTCCTATCGCCCGCGAATAATGCTTCATCCATGCAAATCACGTAATGCCGCTCGAGTTGCGCGTTAAACTTACCTGTGACCTGATCGATATCGGAAACCTGCAGCGTAGTGCGTGGCCAAATTGCTCGAAGCAGCCGAAAGAACATCCCTTTTCCGGTGCCCTGACCTCCCAATAAAACCAACATGACTCCCGGCTTTTCTTCAGGCCGCTGGATCATGTGCGCCATGTATCGAATGAGATACTCGAAGCTTCTTTGATCACCAGCACAGATGATGTCGCGCAAGTAGCCACGTAAGACGTCCCAATTCCCGAACCGCGTGCCGGATACCGGGCCGACCCAAAAATTCAGCGTTGTCGGTGCCGTCTCCTTTGGAGTAAACGCAGTGCCGGTGTACTCGACCGTGAACGGTGAAGTCCAAAAATCAGAGATCACAAGCTTTGAATTGCCGGACATTGGCAATTCCTCCAAGCAGCGCCGCATCATCAACTCGGCATCGGGTCTTTTGTACATACTGATTTCGCCAAGAGAGGATCCAGTCAAAAGCGCAGTAATCTGGCGACGTTTGACAACCCGGATTTCCCCCGATAAATCGATGATGGCGAACTGATCTTGCAAGGCCTTCAGCGGAGTGCTGAGTAGGACATCAGTCATTCCATCCTCCCTGCCGTGCATGGTGGTAGATCGTGCCGAGAGTGATCGGATTCACATGATCAGGCATGTATGAGTTCACAACTACCCAAAATGCATCCTCGTCATATCTGTCGGGAGCAGACATACTCCATGAGCGAGCAAGATCCTCTGCACAGACCCAACCAGTGCTTAGAATCGCCCAAACGATATTCCGCCACAGTTCGTATCCGCAATCTGCGCTGATATGATCAAGAGCTTCAATAACAATGGCGACCTGGCGCGGAGTTTCCTCCCGCTGGTGACGCGACTTGGCAGCGAACTTGCGGCTAGCCACGCGGCTACCATTCACTATCAGCATTTGCCAGATCGCGAGAAGTTCCGCAGGAATCTCAGGAATGTTCAGTGGATCTCCGTCCCCAACCCACTGATAAACATGGCCGTCCGGATGCATGCTTGGTGGAAGAACATCTTGAACCGTTTTTCCATCCTTCGTGGCGCAGCGGAATTCGAGCGAGGACTTTCCATCGGGACCGCAGATCTTTTTTGTTTCGAGCGGAGCTGTATCCACTGGCAAACGGTATAGCAGTTTCAGACTTTGCCGCTTACCCGACGCAATGATGACCGCCCCATCCGCGAAGATGAGTTCATCAAGATCAATACCGTAGGTCGCCAGCCAAGCTTTGGCATGTTTGTAGTTATCGATGTCGAGCGCGCATGTCGGCGTCGGCGCGCAGTAAGCGTGTGCCAAACCGACATTGCCCCCAACGAGTGCTCTGGCACCTTCAGCATCGAATATGCAATTTTCCCGTAGGTTCCAGTCCGGAATGCGTGGGCCTTTTTCACCGAAAGGAATCGGCACCAATGAAAATCCCGCTTGCAGATAATGCTGGACATTGTTCATTGCTGATCTCCTTCAGCATCCTCGTAGGCATCGCGAATAATCTGAACAAACTCTTCGGGGGAAGGCCACGTCGAGCGATTCGTCGCTTCAAGCAATCTAAGAAACCGACCTTCGATTGTCGCAAGGTCGACATTCAGAGCGTGAAGGTACCGACCGTTTGCCATTCGATATGAATCGACAATCACGCCTTTGTAACCGGCATTGATAATGGCTATAGCGACCAGCGTGATTGGTGCCAAACCATCGGTATGAGGAAGCGCGTCCGCATCGACGATATGGATGACGTCTCCACGGTCGCGATAAGCAAGAAGGCTATTCTTTTTCATTTCGCCTCCTGCAGTGCAGCGCCTTTACGGTCGAGAATCCATTGGTCGACTTCGTGTTCAAGCCAACCGACTGCACGACCGTTCGGGACCAAAGTAAAGGGTTTCGGAAATTGACCACGAGCAATCATGTCGAACAGCTTTGCACTGCTGACTTGAAGCTTCTTGCGGACATTCGCGTGCCGGATGACACGCACATATGACGGAACGGGAGCCGCTCCAGGAAGATCTTTCTGTACCATTGTTCATCTCCAAAAAAGGAAATGAAACGATATTGCTGATAATTTTTTATCGAATGAGCCTTTTCCTTCGCTACAAATTTATTTTTCGGTAATCCCGGATCCAATTGGCGACAGTGCGCGTGCCAGGTATCGGCCCACCATCGCCACGGAAAGTCAAAGAGACTGGCTCGCCATCGAAACGTTGCCCTTGAGATACTGATTCCCACTGATCGCAGATTATCTCAGCAGCTTTTACAGGACTTGGCACGTCCTTCGAGCCAATTACCGAAAGCAGGACAGCATTTTTTGCCAGCACCTTTTCGGCGCGTGTCAGAGCATTTTCTTTTGTAGCTTTCGTGCCTTTTGCCCGTGCCTCGGCGATTTTTTCTCGGAAGTTCTTATCTCTGGCAAGAACCGGATCCTCAAACCCATCTAGTAGCTCGTGCCCGACCGAAGCAAGTTCGAACACGTGTTTATCGGGAAGCGTAGCGTCATACTTAAACTCTTTTCGAATCTGTTTTTTTGCAACCGCCAACCCCTCGACCCATGCGGTGATTGTTTTTCCTCCGGCTTCGACAAAATGCGCCGGACGTTCGGTGATGAACTCTGCATCTGTCGAAGCTTTTTTGGACTTACTTCCCTTTGGGCGTCCCGGACGACGCTTCGGTGTTTCACCCATGCCCATGCTCATGCCCTCGCACGCACCAAAGTAATCACGTTACCCGACAGCTGCTGGTCGAGATAATCCGCCCACCACTGCATTAGTTCTGTCCGCTGCTTGAGGTAGGTCGCATGGTTGTATGCCGCCGACACGGCGTTCCGCTCTTGGTGTGCCAGCTGCAGCTCGATGTGCGCATGATCGAAGCCGTGTTCATGCAGGATGGTGGAAGCCAATCCACGAAAGCCATGGCCGGTCATCCGGCCCTTGTAGCCCATGCGTTCCAGCGCCTTCAATATTGTGTTGTTGCTGATAGGCTTCGTGTGGTCACGCTGACCGGGGAACAGCAATTTACTGTGCCCGGTAACACCATGAAGGATCTGCAGAATCTGCACCGCCTGTGAAGACAACGGCACGATGTGCGGCGTGCGCATCTTCATCCGCTCTGCAGGAATACGCCATTGCCCAGCCTCAAGGTCGAACTCGTCCCAACGCGCTTCGATCAATTCGCTCGTCCGGACGAACGTCAGCGCCAGTAGCTTGATGGCCATCCGCGTAGCAGGTGTCCCTTGATATCCCTCGATCTTGCGCAGCAAGTCCGGCAACTCCCTCGCATCGATTCGGGCGTAGTTCTCTTTGCGGCGTGACGCCAGCACATCGCCGGGCTTTACGTCGCTGGCCGGATTGCGCTGCGCAAGTCCATGAGCGATGGCGTACCGAAAAACCTGTCCGGTCATCTGGTAGCAACGCTTCGCGATGTCCAAGGCACCGCGCTTTTCGATGGCCTTCATCATCGCCACCAGTTCCGGCGCTTGAATCTCGGCGATAGGTCGTGTGCCGATTGCGGGAAATACGTCCGCTTCCAGCCGCCGAATCACGGAGTCTGCGTGGCGTGCGCTGCGTGCAGCCTTCCAGCCATCAAACCATGTTCGCGCCACGGCTTCAAAGGAATTTTCCTGCGCCAGCTTCTTTGCAACTTTTGCCTGACGCTGTGCCTGTACCGGGTCGATCTCGATAGCGACCAGCCTACGCATCTGGTCACGCTTCTCCCGTGCCTGCGCCAAGCTGACTTCCGGATACGACCCCAATGAAGCGGTTTTTTCCTTGCCGTCAAACCGGTAGCGCATCTGCCAGAGCTTCGAACCCGTTGGGTACACAGCCAAATGCAGACCGCGCTCGTCGGTCAGCTTGTACAGCTTGGCTTGCGGCTTCGCGGTCTTTACGCGGGTATCGGTCAGCATGGCACCTCCGGATGAGGGTAAAAACGCTGCGGGGAACGGGTAAGGCGGTTTTTACCCGTGGAATTACCCGCGCCAGAATCTGGATGCCAGTGTAGCTTGCTGGAGCTTAAAAGACAAAAAGCCCAGCGTTTGCTGGGCTTTTCAGGGATTCCATTCTGCTCTTTAGAGCTTGCTGGAGTTCTTTGGAGTATTCGTTGGCGGAGAGAGGGGGATTCGAACCCCCGATAGGCTATGAACCTATACACGCTTTCCAGGCGTGCGACTTAAACCACTCATCCATCTCTCCGGATTCCGTGCCTGACAGATTGCATCAGGACGAAGCCAGCGATTATAGCAAAGCTTGAGCCGATCTGGCCATTTGCGGGTGATTCTGATCGAAACGGCAAAAAAGAGCCGCTCCACCACACGATGGAGCGGCAATCCGGTAATAGGGCCATCGGAGTGGACCCTACGACCTTCCCCCACAAACCGTTTTAGCTATTCAACATCAAACCCGGGCCGGCGGCAACG
>JACCDS010168487.1_pt1 | contig 12083 bp, 11 predicted proteins | sample 7446441 | NCBI WGS metagenome assembly JACCDS01 (sample SAMN15323445, study PRJNA562643) | freshwater metagenome | isolation source: river surface water | place: USA:Blue River Watershed | collected 2017-08-17
CTCAACGCTATTAAAGGCTTTTTCAACCAATTATCAACTTAAATCCAGTTTCTATTATGAACAGATTTGCAGAAGTGAAGGACTTAATTTTGTCCTTAGAAGGAGATTTCGAGAAATTTTATGACAAGGGCAATCAAGCTGCCGGCACTCGAGTAAGAGGTGGTATGCAACAATTGAAAACGTTAGCTCAGGAAATCCGATCAGAAGTTCAAGAAATAAAAAACAATGCAGCGAAATAATGCTAAATAGTTACAAAAAAGAGGCTCAAAATACTTGAGCCTCTTTTTTGTTTAAAACTCTACTTTGTTCATTATCGATGCAGAGCCTTCAGTTGTCTTTTTCCCCGTTTGAACATCAAATATTTCAGTTGAAATTTCTGCTATATGCTTATCGGCATTAATTGAAGTGACAGTAAATACAGCTTCGTACTCATTGTCAACAAACATTGGTCTTTTATATTCCGATACTTGCTTTAAATAAACACTTCCAAAACCTGGGAATTCTGTACCCATAATTTTTGAAAATACACTTGATGCCAATGCACCATGAATAATTGGACGTTTGAAGGAAGTTGTGGCTGCAAATTCTGCATCAAGATGCAACGGATTGTTATCTCCAGATACTTTTGCAAATAAAATTACGTCATCTTGAGTAAATGAAAACTTATGACGATAAATTGTTCCGAGTTGAATCATTAGAAATGAACTTTAATTTATACTTAATAAAGACGAAAATACTACAAATGTCACCTTATTTTAATTTAAATTAAGATACTTTCTGATTTTTAATTTTTCTCCATCAATTATTAACTTAGGAAGAATGATCAGCCACGATAACCCACTCACCTTTAATTTTACGCCATAATAAAGTGTAATGGCCACCGATATCGCCTTTTTCTGGTCTTGTTAAATGCCATTTTCCTACAACATAACAGGCATTTTTAGCTAAAAAATTAACTTTTATGATATCGAATTTTAAGGTTCCCATTGAGGCTTTGTCTGGATAGTTTTTTCGATAACTCTCTAAAGTGCCATTATAGCCATAATTTACCCCACTTTTGCCGATATACATCAAAGAGTCTGAAACCCAGTATCCTTTCATGAAACTTTCAACATCTCCATTGTTCCATGCTTTTGTTTGAGCATCTAAAATGTTTAAGATTATTTGTCTGTCTTTTCCCGTTTGAGCGAACAGATTCAACGAGAAGAATGTTAATGAAATCAAGAGTAATTTTTTCATCCCTTTATTTTTACGTAAATTTGAATATATTATTAAATTCTTATTCAAAGATAAGAATATGTTTAATACTCTTGAAGAAGAGTTTGCTTCTTATGAAATTCAAAGAGTTTATCGAAAAATACAAAGATTATTATCTAGTTGACGGATTGATGTACTTATCTTTCGTGGTTATGATAATATTGATGTTTATCTTTTTTAGCTGATATGGTTTGGTTTGTGATGAATCCTAAGTCGGGAACTACTACACCCGCACAAAAAAATAAGATTACTAGTTTGGTAGGAAAACAATCCAATGCAAAACTGTTTTTTACAGAATATAGCGGTCATGCCACCGAAATTGCTCATCAAGCAGTAAAAGAAGGTATTCAAAAAGTAATAGCTGTAGGAGGGGACGGCACCGTAAATGAAGTAGCGAGAGGCTTAGTAAACTCTGCTACAGCATTAGGTATCGTTCCAATTGGTTCTGGAAATGGATTGGCTAGACATTTGAAAATTCCTTTGAAAATTGATAAAGCGATTCAATTTGCACTCTCCTCAAGTATTTCTGCTATTGACGTATGTTTCCTAAACGAAATTCCTTTTTTTTGTACAGCAGGCGTTGGTTTTGATGCCTTTGTTGCTAATGAATTTGCTCAACAAAATTCAAGAGGATTAAAGACTTATGCTAAAATGTCTTTAAAATCATTTAGAGCTTATAAACCAGAATCTTATCAACTTGAGGTTGAAGAAAGTTTAGAAATTAAAAATGCTTTTTCCATAACCTTTGCAAATGCAACTCAGTATGGTAATAATGCTCTAATTTCTCCTAAATCAAAAATTGATGATGGACTTATAGAAATGGTCGTATTAAAACCTTTTCCGTTTGGTGCTGCACCAATAATCGGCGTACGCTTATTTAGAGGTACTTTGCCTAATTCTAGGTATATTGAGACGGCGTCAAATACTGAATTCACTCTCAAATCAGAAAAAAATTTATTAATTCATTATGATGGTGAGCCATTGCAATTAACAACAAATATTTTAAAAGTTACCTTAAAACCAAAAGCGTTAAAAGTTATTGGATATGTCTAAAAATAAAAAAATACCTGTCGGAGTTATATTTTCTACTAATCCAGATTTTGATTTTTCATTTGAAAATGATGGAGAAGTAATTACACTAGAACCTAATAAACAGAACTTAAAGATACAATTAGATAAAAAAGCTCGTGCAGGAAAACAAGTAACACTTGTTTCGGGCTTTGTTGGTAGCAATGAAGATTTAGAAACGCTTTCAAAAAAGCTTAAAAATTTATGTGGCTGTGGTGGTTCGGCTAAAGATGGCGAGATTTTAATTCAAGGTGATTTCAGAGATAAAATTTTGTTATTTTTAAGTAATGCTGGATATAAAGTTAAAAAAGTAGGGGGCAATTGAGTTTAGAATGATAAATGCTAAGTGATGAGTATTAGGATATTAAGTACTGAATAAATTCAATCAATTTTTATTGTAAATATCTGATTGTTAGATTTTTGAAGTAGTTACTTTAATCATTTTTTACTAGTTACTACTTAATTTGGAATTTAAAATACTATTTTTTAAATAAAACTCCTCACTCAACATTCATCTTTCCTCACTCTATTAGTTCTTTTAAAATTTTCTGTGCAGCAATTGAAATTACAGTTCCTGGTCCGAAAACTCCTGAAACCCCTGAATCATATAAAAATTGATAATCTTGAGCAGGAATTACACCACCGGCAATCACCATAATATCTTCCCGACCGAATTTTTTTAGTGCCTCAATTAATTGAGGTATAAGTGTTTTGTGACCAGCTGCTAAACTTGATGCGCCCACAACGTGTACATCGTTTTCTACCGCTTGTTTTGCCACTTCCTCGGGAGTTTGAAAGAGTGGTGTAATATCTACATCAAAACCTAAGTCTGCAAAGCTTGTGGCAATTACTTTCGCACCACGGTCGTGTCCGTCCTGACCCATTTTAGCGACCATTATTCTTGGTCTTCTTCCTTCGAGAATGGCAAATTGATTGGCCATTTTCCTTGCAATTCTGAAATTTTCGTCGTCTGTCACTTCTGCTGAATATACTCCTGAAATAGAGCGAATTATTGCTTTATGTCTGCTAAATACTACTTCCATAGCATCTGAAATTTCTCCTAAAGTTGCTCTTAATCTTGCAGCTTCAATAGCTAATTGAAGTAAATTACCGCTGCCATTTTTAGCAACTTGTGTTAATTTTTCCAGAGCTTCTTGAACGGCAGTATTATTTCTTTCTTTTTTTATTTTATTTAATCTTTCAATCTGCGAGAATCTAACTGCTTGGTTATCAACATCTCTTACTTCAATAGCTGTTTCTGTTTCAATTTTGAATCGATTAACACCTACAATAATATCTTTTCCTGAGTCAATTCTTGCTTGTTTTCTAGCAGCAGCTTCTTCGATTCTCATTTTAGGCAAACCTGTTTCAATAGCTTTTGCCATTCCTCCCAATTCTTCTACTTCTTCAATGAGTTTCCAAGCTTTTTTGGCTAATTCTTGAGTCAAATATTCAACATAATATGAACCGCCCCAAGGGTCAATTACTTTGGTGATATTGGTTTCATGCTGAATAAACAACTGAGTGTTTCGTGCAATTCTAGCAGAAAAATCTGTTGGTAAAGCGATGGCTTCATCCAAAGAATTAGTATGCAAACTTTGAGTATGCCCAAGAGTTGCAGCCATTGCTTCTATACAAGTACGAGTAACATTATTGAATGGGTCTTGTTCAGTAAGCGACCAGCCAGAAGTTTGACAATGCGTTCTGAGCATCAATGATTTATCATTTTTTGGATTGAATTTCTTGACAATTTTTGCCCATAAAATTCTTCCAGCACGCATTTTGGCAATTTCCATGAAATGATTCATACCAACTGCCCAGAAAAATGATAATCTTGGGGCAAAATTATCAATATCCAAACCTGCTTCAATACCCGTTCTTAAATATTCTAATCCGTCGGCTAACGTGTAGGCTAATTCTAAATCTGCGGTTGCTCCAGCTTCTTGCATGTGGTAGCCCGATATGGAAATAGAATTGAATTTAGGCATATTTTTAGCCGTGTAAGCAAAAATATCAGCAATAATTCTCATTGAAGAAATTGGCGGATAGATATAAGTATTCCGAACCATAAATTCCTTTAAAATATCATTCTGAATTGTTCCAGATAGTTTTTCAGGCGATACTCCTTGTTCTTCAGCCGCAACAATATAAAATGCCATAATGGGCAAAACTGCACCATTCATCGTCATCGAAACCGACATTTCGTCTAAAGGAATCTGGTCAAAAAGTATTTTCATATCTTCGACAGAATCAATCGCTACTCCAGCTTTTCCAACATCACCAGTTACTCTTGGATGATCAGAATCATAACCTCTATGCGTTGCTAAATCGAATGCTACAGACAGTCCTTTTTGTCCAGCGGCTAAATTTTTACGATAAAAAGCATTTGATTCTTCTGCTGTAGAAAAGCCCGCATATTGACGAATCGTCCATGGCTGTTGTGTGTACATTGTAGCATAAGGCCCTCTTAGAAAAGGAGATAAGCCTGCACCAAAACCAAGATGTTCAGCATCTTTAATATCATCAAAATCAAATTGAGGTTTTACGGGAATGCCTTCTGCAGTACGCCATGTTGGTTTTAGAGGATTCCGATTGCTATTTTCATCTTGTTGAAATTCTGATAGATTAATCTTATTGATTTTAGGTCTCATGGTTTTGTTTTATTTAAAATTCAAAAGATTCTGATAGACGTAAATTTGGCAATAAATCAAAGTTAGTTTTAGTTTTACGTTCTTTGGCATTTTCCAGAAAAGGTAATTCATCGAATCTGAATTTATTCACGCCAACCATGATTGTGTTGTGGTTTTGTAAATCGTTTTGTTTTCGGTGATGTTCTTGCTGAATTTGATGTTGAACAAAACCATTTTTAAAGGCGGTCATGATACCACCTAAAGATTCTATTTTTTCTAACATTCTTAATGCCTCCTCAGCCATTTCTAAAGTAAGCTTTTCAATGAAATAACTACCTGCGGCAGGGTCATGTACTTTATTTAAATAACTTTCTTCTTTGAGGATAATTGAAATGTTTCTTGCAATTCTATCTCCAAAACCTTCATCATTTTGGCCGGAGTCGAATGCTTGAATGCTAATCGAATCACAGCCTCCTATAATAGCAGCCATCGCTTCTGTGGTAGTTCTAAGAATATTGGTATGCGGAGAAATCAAAGAATGTGTATAAGTAGCCGTTTGGCAATGAATTGAAGTTTGATTTTGCTTCGAAAAGTCAATTTCGTAGGCATCAGAGAGAATTTTTTTCCAAAGAAACTTCAAAGCTCTGACTTTAGCTATCTCGACAAAATAATTTGTGCCAATAGAGATTGAAAATTCAATATTTTTAAGAATATCCATTACTTCAATTTCTTCATAGGATAATTTATCGATTGTTTCAATGGCCTGAGCTAATACAAATGCTAATTCTTGTATCGCATTTGCTCCTGCATTGTTGAAGTGATGACTTGAAATATGAAGTACTTTAAATTGAGGTGAATTTTGTACTTTTCTAATAATTTCTGCGGTAGATTTCCAGTGATTTTCGTCCAATTCTGCTCTTGTCATCCATCTACCAAACACATCATTCACAATTCCTCCTTTCCATTGGTACGGCACAAGTTTTTGTAACTCATTTACTAAAACTAAGGCATGATTTTCTACTTTAAAAAAAAAGGGAGTATCAGAGAGTTTGATATTGTGCAACATTTTCTTAAATTCAATCTCAGATAATTTCACATCACTCAAGTTAATCAGAAAAGAATTAGCACCTTGTTTTAATAGGCTGAAAATCAATGAATTAGTATTTTTTTCTGATGAATATTTAATCGTTTCTCGATAATTCCAGTCAGCCGTACTGCTTTGATACTGAGCTTGTTGTATCTGTTTTGTTGAGGGTAAATCAATTTCTTCAGCAGTATAGTATGGTTCAATCTGAATTTGTTCCGTAATATTCCAGCACATAGCTTCATCAAAGTTTTTGCCCTTTAATTCTTTGAGGGTCTGCTGTTTCCACTGCTCTTTTGTATGAGCATGAAATTCACTAAAAAAATGATTTGCCATAATGTGATTATCTTGAATATTTAACTTTTCAAAGGTAATCAAATTTAAGAATTTAGAATTTGTTAAACAAAAAAAGCCTGAAAGTTATCAAATAGACTTAACTTGTTGTACTTTACCAAGAATAGGGGGCTTCAAATTGTTAATTAAATTATTTTAATCGAGAATGAATCGAAATTGATTTTTCTCTCCAAGAAAATTTACTAATTTTGCCATCCTTTTGAGGAAATGAAATATAGATTTTCAGCTTAAAAGCTAGTGATTGAAAATCAAATATTTAAATTAAGTGCTTTTCTTGAGCCGCCAATATAGATTTAATATGCATTCAACATCTCAACTTCAAGCGAGGCAAGTTTGGTCAAAGTGCCTTGAGATTATACATAACGATATTAACGAGCAAAGTTTTAAAACTTGGTTTGAACCTATCATACCCCTGAATGTAAGTAATCAAACCCTTTCAATACAGGTGCCGAGCCAGTTTTTCTATGAATGGTTAGAGGAAAACTATATCCATGTACTTCGGAAAGCCATAGATTATACTTTGGGTAAAAACGGGATGTTGGAGTATTCTATTATTGTTGATAAAGGTGACAAAAAAAATCCTCCTATTACTTATAATATTCCAAATCAAAAATCCACAGTTCCGGTTACTACACATCGTAAACCAGAGCCAACTTTGTACGAAAGTCCATTTCAGCTAAAAGATTTAGATTCATTAGAACTAGATTCTTATTTGAATGCACATTATACTTTTGATAATTTCGTAGAAGGAGATTGTAACCGTTTAGGTCGTTCTGCTGGTTTAGCTGTAGCACAAAGACCAGGAGTAACCTCTTTTAATCCATTAATGATTTATGGAAGTGTTGGTTTAGGTAAAACACACTTAATTCAAGCAATTGGAAACTACATAAAAAACACACAGTCTAATAAGTTTGTATTATACGTTACTTCAGAAAAATTCTGTAATCAGTTTATTAACGCTATTAAAAATAATACACTACAAGCATTTACTAACTTTTATATGCAAGTAGATTGTCTGATTATTGATGATGTTCAGTTTTTGGCAGGAAAAGAAAAAACTCAAGAATCATTCTTCCATATTTTCAATCATTTACATCAGTCGGGTAAGCAAATTATAATGTCGTCTGATAGAGCGCCAAGAGAGTTGGCAGGAATGCAAGATCGCTTACTTTCACGCTTTAAATGGGGGTTAACTGCAGATGTACAACAACCTGATTTCGAAACTAGAATTGCAATTTTACAGAAAAAGCTGCAAGCTGATGGTATTTATATCGAGGATAAAGTTATTGAATATTTAGCGCATAGTATTGATACAAACGTCCGTGAAATGGAGGGGGTGATTGTTTCGTTAATGGCTCATGCATCCTTAAACCGTAAGGAAATTGATATGGAGTTGGCAAGAACAACACTCAAAAATATCGTTGTTGATAATGAAAAAGAAGTAACGGTTGATTCTATTTTAGATGCAGTTACAAGTCACTTTGATGTTAATATGTCCGATTTAAAAAGTAAAAGCCGAAAGAAAGAAACGGTTTTTCCTCGACAAATCGCCATGTATTTGATGAAAGAATTTACAAATCTTCCACTAAAATCTATCGGCTATCATTTCGGAGGACGAGATCACAGTACAGTTATCCATGCGGTTCAAACCATAAGTATTATGCTAGAAACAGACAAAGAAGTTGAGAAAACAATGCAGAAATTATATAAATATTTTAATAGAGTTAGAGTTAAAAACTAACAACATCAAAAAAGCCCGAAGGAAATAGGAATATTCTTCGGGCTTTTTTATAGACTTTCTTGTATAATTGGCTTCAAATCGTATTTTTGCTTAAGTATTTGTCGCTCCAAAATAAACCTTATGAAAAAAATTATACTCTTAACTTTTTTGCTTATCAATACAAAAGACACTTTTGCATTTGTCGATGATATTGCGCCAGTTGAATGGATGGTACTTCAACACAAAAATTTGATGATGGATAATCCCAAAGGGAAACTTAAAATCAAATTTGTTCTTAATGATTTTAGGTCTTCAAGTGATACGACAAAACCCAAAGGCCTTTTTGCAAAAATTAAAAATGTTGTAAATTCACTGCTTGATGCTTCCGATAATCCACCTTTTAAATTACAGGTAATCAGGGATAAGAAAAGATAATGACGGTTTAATGATTGTGATAAGTTGAAATTAACAATAGATAAATCATTGGACGAAGAAAAAACAAAAGCTGCTGAATGATTTATCATTCAGCAGCTTTTGTTTTTTCTTTTTGTTATTTCACAGAAAACTTATAAACTGTTGTCGTTTGATACGTTTCGTTTGGTTTTAACACAGTGCTTGGGAAAGCTGATTGATTTGGAGAATCAGGATAGTGCTGAGTTTCTAAACATAAGCCCGAACGATGTTTATAAATAATTCCGTTTTTACCTTTGATTGTTCCGTCTAAGAAATTACCTGAATAGAATTGAATCGCAGGCTCAGTTGTTAATACTTCTAAAACTCTTCCGCTTTTTGGTTCGTATACTGTTGCTGCAGATTTCAATGTTTTAGTAGAATCTGTTAATACCCAACAGTGGTCATAACCGCCACCAGCTTTGATTTGAGCATCTGTTGTGTCGTTAATACCAGCACTGATTTTTTTAGATTTCAAGAAATCGAATACATTTCCTGCTACAGGTTTTAATTCACCTGTAGGAATCAAAGTTTTATCAACTGGTAAGAATTTATCCGCATTAAGCGTTACTTCGTGCTCAAGAATGTCGCTATCTAAATTACCATTCAAATTAAAGTAAGTATGGTTAGTTAGATTAACCACTGTTGTTTTATCGGTAGTAGCCTTGTAGTCGATTTTCAAAGAATTATCTTTTTGTAAAGTATAAACTACTTCTACGGATAAATTTCCAGGATATCCTTCTTCGCCATCTTTTGCGGTATAAGTCAATTTCAAAGCTGGTTCTTCACCTTCAATTGGCGTAGCACTCCAGATTACTTTATCAAAACCTTTTAATCCACCGTGCAAAGCATTGACGCCATTGTTTTGAGCTAGAGTATATTCTTTGCCTTCAAGTGTGAATTTTCCGTTGGCAATTCTATTGCCATATCTACCGATTAAAGCACCAAAATACGGAACGCCTTTGTTGTAACCAGCTACTGAATCACAGCCAAGAATTACATCTTCATATACTCCTTTGTTGTTTGGAGCAGTCCAAGAAACAACTGTTCCACCAAAATTTGAAATTTTTACTTCCATACCAGCGGCATTTTTCAAGGTATAAAGTTCAGTTTCTTGTCCGTCTGGAAGTTTTCCAAAGCTTACTTTTTCAATCATATTTTTTTCACTTTCTTTTTTAGAGGTATCGCAAGACATCATCGTCACACAAGCCAACAAGAACAAAGTTGCTGCTTTTTTTACCTGTTTTTTCATTGTTAAATATTGTTTTTGGTTTGACTTTTTAATTTACATGATATTCGTTATGGGGTTGTCATGGCTAGCCATGCAGTTGGCAAACTTATCATAAATCTTTTAGAAAAATCATGCTTATTGTTTCAGAATGTATTCAAAAACGTTATTATATGTTAAAGATTAATGACGTTTTGAATAAGTGCTGAATTAGGAGTGAGGACAATATTTATAACTTAGAATGTTGTAGCGGCAACTCTTCCAGTTGCTGTTTCAAGTTTGGCACAGTAAAAGTTGCCGCTACATTATCATTAATATTGTACTTTTTTATACTTTATCGTACAGATAAAATAGGTAATGATAAACATAAGTATAAATACTAACTCCTCGTTCAAAACTCGGCATTCCTCATGCTTATAATCCCGCAGATTTTTTGTGGTCAGCCAAGAATTTTGCTAAACCGCTATCTGTTAATGGGTGATTCAACAAAGCCAAAATAGCTGAAAGTGGAGCAGTAATAACATCCGAACCAACTTCAGCACATTTCAAGATATGAATTGGATTACGCACTGATGCGGCTAAAATTTCAGTTTCAAAACCGTAATTATCAAAAATCAAACGGATTTGTTCGATTAATTTCATTCCGTCCATAGAAATATCATCTAAACGACCCACGAATGGAGAAACATAAGTAGCTCCAGCTTTGGCAGCCAATAAAGCTTGACCCGCCGAGAAAATTAGCGTACAGTTAGTTTTAATACCGATGCTTGAAAAATACTTAATCGCTTTGATACCGTCTTTAATCATCGGAATTTTTACCACGATATTTGGATGAAGTGCCGCTAAAGCAAGACCTTCTGCAACCATTCCTTCGTAGTTAGTAGCAATTACTTCGGCAGAAATATCGCCGTCAACGATATCACAAATTGCTTTGTAATGGTTGATGACATTTTCTTGTCCGCTAATATTTTCTTTTGCCATTAAAGATGGATTAGTAGTTACACCATCTAAAACGCCTAAATCGTGTGCTTCTTTGATTTCTGCAAGGTTTGCAGTATCGATAAAAAATTTCATTTGTTTATTGTTAAAGGTTGAAAATTAGTTTTTAGCTGTGAGCCGTTAGCTTTGAGTTGTAATCTATGAGCCGTAAACTTAAATACTCAATAACATTTACAAGACTTTTTAGCTCAAAGCCCAAATCTCATAGCTCAAAAAATATTATCTTCTATAAAACATTGAATTCCAACGCAATTCATTTTTGAATTGGTATAAATCCGTTTTATCATTAATTAACAAATACTCAATGCCGGCAATTTCAGCGAAGTCGGCATAATACTCTTGGCTAAGTGCTTGAGAGTAAACGGTATGGTGAGCACCACCTGCTAAAATCCACATTTGTGCAGCCGTTTTTAAATCAGGTTTAGTTTTCCATAATACACGAGCAACAGGCAATTTTGGTAATTCAGCCGCAGGTTCGATAGCTTCTACTTCGTTAACAATTAAACGGAAACGTCCGCCCATATCAACCATTGAAGCATTTAACGCTGGACCAGCAGGAGAGTTGAATACCAAACGAACAGGATCAGCTTTGCCACCAATGCCTAATGGATGGATTTCGCAAGTTGGTTTTCCTGAAGCAATTGTTGGGCAAATTTCCAACATGTGTGAACCTAATACTTGGTTGTTGTTTGGCGAGAAGTGGTAAGTATAATCTTCCATAAATGAAGTTCCACCTGCCAAGCCTGCTGCCATTACTTTTGAAGTACGCACCAAAACAGAAGTTTTCCAGTCGCCTTCGCCACCGTAACCGTAGCCATCAGCCATTAAACGTTGCGTAGCAATACCCGGTAACTGAACCATTCCGTGTAAATCTTCAAAAGTATTCGTATAACCTTTGAAATTTCCTTGCGTCAAGAAAGAACGCAAACCAGCTTCAATTCTGGCGATTTCTACTAAGCTACTTCTTTGGCTTCCATTAAGTTTTAATGAATCCATTAAAGTATATTGAGCTTCGTATTCTTCAATCAAAGCATTGATTGCTGCATCGCTTACAGAATTGATGATACCTACTAAATCACCAACAGGATGTGTATTTACTGAATACCCAAATTTGATTTCAGCTTCTACTTTATCGCCTTCAGTAACGGCAACAAAACGCATATTATCACCAAAACGAGCAAATTTAGCTCCTTGTAAATCGTTCCAACCAGAAGCTACTCTTGTCCAAACGTTGATTCTTTCGTGAACTTCTTCATCTTGCCAATGACCAACCACAACTTTACGAGCGATACC
>JACCDS011932106.1_pt1 | contig 12083 bp, 10 predicted proteins | sample 7446441 | NCBI WGS metagenome assembly JACCDS01 (sample SAMN15323445, study PRJNA562643) | freshwater metagenome | isolation source: river surface water | place: USA:Blue River Watershed | collected 2017-08-17
GGGTGTTGCGCTTGGGGCGCTTGTCTTTATTGAAACGCTTGGGTGCAGCCATGATGGTGCTTCCTTAATACGGCTTGAAATCTTGAATGTGGAACACAACGCCTTTTTTGCCATGACGGTTGTTGGCGAGAACTCCTTCGAATTGCAGACCGACGCCCATGGGCTGGGTGCGCAATCTTTCGGCCAAAACACCGAAAGCGACACCCCTCAACTGCAACTGAACACGACGCGGCTGGTCACTTTCCACTTGGGAAGATTCGTGCTCCAGCAGCACATCGGCGACCGGGATGCCGGCTGGCGTGTAGCGCGCGGCGGACAGGCCGACCAACGACGCTTGTAAAACCAGCTGATTCACCGGCGGCTCACCACTCACCGAGGGCAATTACGCTGCGGCCTCCTGCTGCTGGGCTTTGCGGGCCTCTTCACGCTCGACGGCCTTCATCATGGAAGACGGGGCGGTCTCGGCCTTTTTCTTCTGCACGGTCATGTGGCGCAGAACGGCGTCGTTGAAGCGGAAAGCGTGCTCAAGCTCAGCCACCACGGACTGGTCGGACTCGATGTTCAGGCACAGGTAGTGGGCCTTGGACAGCTTGTTGATCTGGTAAGCCAGCTGACGGCGGCCCCAGTCTTCAACGCGGTGAATTTGACCACCGCCAGCGGTGATCATGCCTTTGTAGCGCTCCAGCATGGCGGGCACTTGTTCGCTCTGATCCGGGTGGATCAGCATGACGATCTCGTAATGACGCATAGACACTCCTTGTGGATGAAAGCCGCCCCCGGCGTCAACAGGGGTGCAGCAAGGTAAGCCCGCGATTGTACTACGAGCCGCGCAGGGTGAGCAAGCAGCTTCAGTGGGGCTGCCGCAAACGGTCCACCCAGGCCACCATGGTGGGCGTGGGGCGGGGGGTGAGCCAACTGACCACAACCATGACCGCAAAACCGACCGGCACGCCGAACACGCCCGCCGAAATCGGCTGTATGCCCCACCACAATTCGATCGGCCCGCTCAGGCCAAACACCTCCCGCAACCAAGGCTGGGTGGTGGCCATGTAGTAACAAGTCACACCCAGGCCGCTGAGCATGCCCAGTATGGCCGCCGACCCGGTGGCCCGCTTCCAGAAGATCCCCAGCACCAGCGCCGGGAAGAAAGCCGAGGCCGCGAACGAGAAGGCAGCGGACACCAGGAACAGGATATCGGCCGGTTTTTGCGCTGCCACGTAAGCGGCGGACAAGGCCACCACGAGCAGCAAGACCTTGGAAATGGTGACCCGGCGCGCAGTGGCGGCATTGGGGTCGATCATCTTGTAGTACACGTCATGGCTGAGGGCGTTGGCAATTGTCAGCAACAAACCGTCGGCGGTGGACAGTGCGGCGGCCAAGCCACCAGCGGCCACCAACCCAGCGATCACGTAGGGCAAACCGGCAATTTCGGCCGTGGCCAGCACGATGATGTCCACGCCGATGGAAATTTCGTTGAGCTGCAGCACGCCATCGCGGTTGACGTCGCGCACGCTGAGCAAGGAGGCATCGACCTTGTTCCAGGCGGCCACCCAGGAGGGCAACTGATCGAACGAGGTGCCGACCAGCACGTTGAACACTTCGAACTTGACCAACACCGCCAAGGCCGGCGCGGTGAAGTACAGCAGGCCGATGAACACCAACGACCAGGTGACCGACCGCCGTGCCTGTTTCACATCGGGCACGGTGTAGTAGCGCATCAGGATGTGCGGCAGCGCTGCGGTGCCCACCATCAAACAGAACACCAGGGCCAGGAAGTTGCGCCGGGAGGTCTCGAAATCGGCCTGTTCCTGCGGACTGCCACGGGGGTCGCCTGCGTATTGCTGGGCATGGGGCAGCATGCCGTTGAGCGGGCGCGATTTGGCCTCGGCCTCGGCCAATTGACGCACCCATAGTGCGCGGGCAGAGCTTTCGTCGCGCGGTAAGCGTGACAGCTCTTTTTCTGCATCGGCAATTTCGGAGGCCAGACCGTTGAATTCGCGCAAGGCGTCCAGGTAGGCTTCGGCCAAAGCGCGATCGTAGGCCAGGGCCACGCCCGGGTCTTTCAGCTTCTCGCGCAACACGCCCGCCTGGTGGTGGTAAATCAAGCGCACCTGTGCTTCGGAGGGGTCGTCGGTCAACTCCTTTTCACGTTCGGTGATCTTTTCCAACTGCAAGCCATAGACCAATTGCGGCACCGGCACGCCCGTCTGCTTGACCGACAACCAGGCCACCGGCAGCAGGTAGGCCAGGATCAGCACGATGTATTGAGCTACCTGGGTCCAGGTGACGGCGCGCATGCCCCCGAGGAAGGAGCACACAAGAATGCCCCCAAGACCCAAAAACACACCCACCTCGAACGCCAGCCCGGTGAGCCGCGAGGTGATCAAACCCACGCCGTAGATTTGCGCCACCACGTAAATGAACGAGCACAACAGGGCTGAGATGACCGCGATCAGGCGCGGGCCATGGCCGCCGTAGCGCTCACCCAAAAAGTCGGGGATGGTGAACTGGCCGTAGCGCCGCAGATAAGGCGCCAGCAGCAGCGCCACCAGGCAATAGCCCCCCGTCCACCCCATCACAAAGGCCAATCCGCTGTAGCCCTGCACGTACAAGGTGCCTGCCAGCCCGATGAAAGAGGCGGCCGACATCCAGTCGGCCCCAGTGGCCATGCCGTTGTAGACCGCAGGCACCCGGCGCCCTGCGACGTAGTACTCGACCGGGTCGGTGGTGCGGCTCATGATCCCGATGGAGGCGTACAGCGCGATGGTGGCCAGCAGGAAGATCATGCCGATCCACTCGCGCGACAGGCCCCACTGCTCCAGCCAGGCCAGCACCAGCACAAAAACCAGGAAGCCCCCGGTGTACCAGAGGTACACGCGGTTGAGCTGCTGGTGCAGTTGCGCTTGCGACTGGCGGCTCATGCGTCGTCCTCCGCCGGTTGCTCCGCCAGACGGTCGTCCAGGCGGTTCATGTACCAGGCATAAAAGGCGATGATCAAGCCGTAAACCAACAGCGCACCTTGGGCGGCGACCCAGAAGCTGAACGGCCAGCCGAAGAAACGGAAATCCAGTTCTCGGGCGAAATAAGCCACGCCAAAGGTAACGACGAACCACACCACGAGCAGGCAGAGGGTGAGCCGCCGGTTGACACGCCAGTGCTGCACGGGGGACAGCCTGGCATCCTGCCGTTCAACGCTGGGCCGCGCCCCAGTGACCCGACGGGTCTTCATGCGATCGCCACCTGGCGGGGTGCGGGACATCCCCACAGTTCTGCGGCCAATTGACGCGCCGCCTTCGGCTCGAAACCACCCAGATGGTCCACCGTCCTGGCAGCCGCAGTCTGCTGCCCCAACGCGGCTTGCAGGCGGGCCACCTCCATCCAGCCATACGGACTCAGCGGCTGCAACTGGGTATTGCGGAGTTGAGCGTCCAGCGCCTCTTTCAAGCGGCCCAGACGCCGCAAGGACAAACCCCAGCCGTACCACGCCTGATCCAGGCTCGGTGCCAACGCCACTGCCTGGCGAAAGGCGGCCTCTGCGCCTACGGCGTCGTGCAGGCGTTCACGCAGGTAACCCAGGTTGTAGTGGGTGGCGGCGTCGCTGGGAGCCAAGCGGGCGGCCCGCGCTTGCCAGCGCAGCGCCCTGCCCCAGCGCTGGCCGGCGGCATGGTGATGTGCCAAAGCCGCCCACAGACCCGCTAAGTAACGGTCTCGTCGGCACGCACGGAGCCAACAGGCGTGGGCCCGTTGCCGCGCCCCCAAGGTGAGCCAACACCGGCCCAAGACCTGCCAACCCCATGTTTTGGCGCGGACACTCATTGGCACACCTGCATGCCGGCTTCCACGCACCAGAATATTGTGGTCACCGTGGCCGCCAACCACGCGGCCAACAACAAGGCAAACGCCACCACCGGCAGCAGATGGCGAGATACCCGGCGGGGCGTGAGCCAGCCCGCCGCCGCCACAAAGGGACGGGCCAGCACATCAAGCACCCACAAGAACGGGTTGGACGCCATGCCCCGGGGCGACACGCGTTGCAGCCAGGCCGCCAAGACCCAGCGCCCCAACAGGGCGAGCAGCGCGATTTCGGCCACCAGCTTGACCGACATGACCCACAACAACATGGCAACGGCAGAGGGAAAGCTTGATACGGCACAAACCCGATGAACGGGCTGCGGTGTAGCATGGGATATTAACCCCACTGCCGCCCTCCCCATGCCGTTCGACCCCACACCCCGCAGCGCCGACAACTACGTCAACCTGATCACCACCCCGGTGCAGGCCCTGGTTCGGCGCCCACCGGTGCTGTTGCCACCGGACACCCCCATCCAGCAAGCCGCGCAGGTGATGCGGGACCAGCGGGTGTCGTCGGTGCTGATCGTGAAGGACGGTGCGCTGTTTGGGCTGATCACCGACCGCGATTTGCGCAACCGCGTGGTGGCGGCGGGTCTGGACACCTCGCGTCCGATCATGGAGATTGCCACGCTGGCGCCGATGACCATCCCGTTCAGCGGCCACGCCTTCGACGCGCTGCTGCTAATGGCGCGACACAACATCCACCACGTGCCGGTGATGGACGGCACCCAGGTGGCCGGCATCATCACCAGCACCGACCTGACGGAACAGCAAAGCAACTCGGCGGTGTACCTGGCGGGAGCGATTTACAAACAGACGACGGTGGAGGCCCTGGTGCAGACCAGCGCCCGCATCAAGCAACTGCAACAAAACCTGGCCGCTGCCGAGGCGAGCGCCTACAGCACCGGGCACATCGTCTCGGCCATCACCGACGCGCTGACCTCGCGGCTGCTGCAACTGGGTGAACTGAAGTTCGGCCCGCCCCCGGTGGACTACGCCTGGGTGGCTGCAGGCTCCCAGGGACGCAATGAACAAACCGCCAAGTCCGACCAGGACAACTGCATGGTGCTGGACGACGCCTACGACGAGACCCAACATGGTGCCTACTTTCGGGATCTGGCGCGCTTTGTCTGCGATGGTTTGAACGCCTGCGGCTACGTGTACTGCCCAGGCGAAATGATGGCCATGACCGACCAATGGCGCCAGCCACTGCAAAAATGGCGTGAATATTTCCACAGCTGGATCGACCAACCTGACCCGACCGCGCTGATGCTGACCTGCGTCTTTTTTGATCAACGTTTTGTGTACGGCCGGCGGGAGTTGCTGGACACATTGAGGGACGAAGTGCTGCGGCGCTGCAAGACCGAACGGATCTTTCTGGTGCACATGGTGGGCAACGCCTTGACGCACCAGCCCCCACTGAACTGGCTGGGGAACCTGTCCTTGATCAAAGGTGGCGAGCACGACGGCACCATCGACCTCAAGCACACCGGGATCGTGCCCATCATCGACTTGGCACGGGTATACGCGCTCGCAGCGGGCTCGCCCGCGGTCAATACCCGGGACCGGCTGGACAATGCGGCGGCCAGCGGTGAAATCAGCGAGCAGCGGGTGCGCGACCTGCTGGACGCGCTGGAATACCTGAGCACGCTGCGCCTCCAGCACCAGGCTCGCCGCATGTCCGACGGACACGCGATCGACAACTACCTGCGCCCCGAAGAACTCTCCAACTTTGAACGTAACCACTTGAAAGACGCCTTCGGGGTGGTGAAAAGCCTGCAATCGGTGCTGGGCACGCGTTACCCCACAGGCCGCTGAAGGTGGTCGCCAGCGTCCCCTGGCGCAGTGGGCGAACTCAATACTTCAGCCGGGCGTAATAGGTGCGCTCCGCCGCTTGGCGGGCCTGGCCCAGGGTGTGGATGCCCTTTTCGGCCAGCAGCGGGATGAGCTTGAGGAACACCTCGGCGGTGACCATCGCATCGCCCATGGCGGTATGCCGCCCCAGCACCGTGACGTTGAAACGCTCGGCGATGGCCTCCAGCCGGTGCGAATCCTGGCTCGGGTGCACCAGCGCCGACAGCAGCAGCGTGTCCAGCACCGGTTGGTCAAACTTCAGCCCGGTGACCTTTTCCTTGAGCTGCAGAAAGCGCATGTCGAACGCGGCGTTGTGCGCCACCAGCACCGTGTCGTGCACAAACGCATGGAAGGCCGGCAGCACCTGCAAAATGTCGGGCTGCCCCGCCACCATGTCCTGGGTGATTCCATGGATAGGGATGGACGCGGCCGGAATGATGCGCCGTGGGTTGACGAGTTGCTCGAAACTTTCCTGCCGCAGCAGCTTGCCGTTGACGATGCGGGTGGCGCCGATCTGGATGATTTCGTCGCCCTGCGAGGGATTGAGGCCGGTGGTCTCGGTGTCGAACACGGTGTAGGCGAGTTGCGACAGCGGCATGTCTTCGAGCGCCTGGGAGCGCTCGTTCTGGCGAAAAAGGTCGAAATCGTAGTACTCGGGCCGGCTCTCGTTGCGCATCACGTCGGCGGCATCGAGTTGCTCCTGCGGCTGGGCCACCGGTAACAGAAAGCGGAAAAACGCCTGGTGACTGGCGCGATCGCGCTCGAACCAGAACGCGCCACCGTGGCGCTCGACCACATCGCGCACCGACAAGGCCGACACATCCTGCCCCACGCGCATGCTGTCCATCTCCCAACCCATCACCGTTTCGGTGCTGATGGCCTTCCCGGTCCAGATCAGATCAAGCTGAGCCTTGTCGCCGCCCTGCCCCGAGGGCTGCAGGCGCAAGCGCACAAAACGGATGCCGAACTCGTCTTTCAGGCGCGCCGACAGATAGACCAGCACCTGCAACATGGAAAAACTCTCGACCCGCAACCACAGTGCGGGATCGACCTCGCAGTCTTGCAGCGGCAAGCCTGCCGTTTCCTCAATGCGTTGTGCGGCAGCCGTCACCAGGTCGGCGCCCAGCATGTCTTCCATCGGCCAGCGGGTTTTGAGGCCGGCGGTGGAGTCTTGCACCAACTGCTGCAAGCGTTGCCCCATGGCGCGCACCTCCTCGCGCACCACGCCCAAGAAGCGCTCGCGCATGGCAGGTTCCAGGTCGGGGTAGTCCAGCATTTCCACCGCCGCCTGGATGTTGCCCAGCGAGGCTCGACTGCCTTCGGTCAGCCCCAGCAACAGGCGGTCGCGGGCAGCTTCTTCCTCAAAATCGCGGGTGATGTTGTCCAACATCAACACAAAACCGGCCAGGGCCAGCGGCGAAGGCTCGCCACCGTCTTGCACCTGGCGCACTGGGGCCATTTGCACCCGCAACAGCTGGCCGGCACGGGTGGTGGTGACGAACTGCGCCGCCGGGTTGGCCGCGCCACGCCGCAAGCGCTGCTGCACGCTTTCCAGCGCGTGCGCCACCAACTGGCGGTCGAACACGGTGTAGATGGAGCGCCCCAAGCCGATCAGCTCCGCCCCATCGGCCAGGCGCGGCGCACTCGACAAGGCGCGAAACTGCATGCGCGCGCGGCTGTTGTAGAGCAGGATGCGGCCGTCCAGGTTGCACACCACCACGCTTTGCGTGAGTTCCGACATCAACGCCGCCAACCGCGACTTTTCCTGCTCGATGCCCTGCGCCGCTTCGCGCACCTTGGCGCTCATGTCGGCGCGCAGGGTTTCGCGCTGGCGAACCAGTTGGTTGATCAGTTCGGTCAAGGCCCGGGTTTCGCGGTTGCCCTCCTGCGGCAAGTCGCGGGCCACGTCGGACGTGAGAAACACCTGCGCGTGCTCCACCAACTGGGCTGAAGGCAGCACCCAGTAACGAAACCAGCGCTGCAACACCCAGGCCAGGCACGCCACGCCGGCCAACCACAGAAGCACCCACAAGCCGGCGCGCTCCAGCACCATGTTCAGGAACAGTTCGCGCGGCTCGGCCTCCAGCGTGGCGGCCACCAGCCACAACCCCAGCACCAACCAGGCCGCCAACCCCAAGCCGCCGGCCAGCAACAGCCCCCACACACGGCGGTCGGGCCGCCGGGCGCGACTCACGCGCTGCCCTCCAGCAAGCCGCGCACTTTGTCCACCAGCTCTTTGGTGGAAAACGGCTTGGTCATGTAGGCGTTGGCGCCCAGCGCCAGGCCTTTGGCCACATCGGTGTCGCGCCCCTTGGCGGTCAGCATGAGGATGCGGGTGTCCTTCACCGATTCCAGCGCACGCACCTCCTGGCACACGTCAAACCCGGTTTTGCGGGGCATCATCACGTCCAGCAGCACCAGATCGGGTCGGTGCGCCACGATGGCGTCGATCGCTTCCTGCCCGTCGCGCGCCAGCTTGACGTCGTAGCCCTCGCGCTTGAGGAGGAATTCCAGCGAAATCAGGATGTTGGGCTCGTCGTCGGCAATCAGTACGGTGGCTGTCATGGAGTGGTCTCCTGGGGATTCGGCAGGGGCAGGCTGAAGGCAAAACAGGCGCCCTGGCCCGGCGTGGACTGCAGCCACATGCGCCCGCCGAAATGTTCAATGATGTGGCGGCTGATCGGCAGTCCCAGACCCGTCCCTTGTGGGCGGTTGAGGCTGTCGCCACCTTGGCGGAATTTTTCAAACACGAGTTGGTGTTCGTCGGCCGGCACGCCGGGGCCGTTGTCTTGCACCTCCAGCACGGCTTGGTGATCGACGAGCCGCAGCCGGACCGACACCCGCCCCTGCCCTTGCGGCACAAACTTGGCCGCGTTGGACAGCAGGTTGAGCATGACCTGGGTCAGCCGGTCCGCATCGGCGCGAACCACCACACCTTCAGGCGGCAAGTCCAACACCACCTGCGCGCCTTTTTCACGCAGCAGTTCGGCCGTGGTTTGTACCGAATGGCGCACCAGCGCCACCAGATCCAGGTCGCTGTCGTGCCATTCAGCGTGGCCAGACTCGATCTTGGCCATGTCCAGCACCTGATTGACCAGGCGGCTCAGGCGCTCGGTTTCGGCCACCACGATGTCCAGAAATTGCTGTCGCTGCGCGATGCTCATGTCCGGATCGTCCCGCATCAGCTCGGACAAAGCCCTGATCGACGTCAAAGGCGTGCGCAATTCGTGCGTCACCGACGACATGAAATCGTCTTTCAAGCGGTCCAGGCTTTGAAGTTGCTCGTTGGCAGCGCGCAATTCAGCGGTGGCCTGCTCCAGCGACCGGGACTTTTCCTCCAGCTCGTGGGAATGCAGGCGCAGGCGGTTCGCCTCGTCCAGAATTTCCATCACCTCGTCGAGGTTGAGTGCGTCTTCTTTGACCACGGACGCCACCATGACCCGCGCCGACGCGCTGCCAATGGCCCCGGCCAGCAAGGTTTCCACAAACTGCACCAACCGAGCGTCGGCTTGCAGCTTGTCCACCGACGCCACGCCGCTCTGGCGGGCATAGATCTCGAAACAGGTGCGGGCCTTGTCGGCGCCCAAAAAGCGTGCGGCCAAAGGCAGCAGGTCCGCCACGCTGGCCTGGCCGCGCCAGAACACCGGGCGGGCGGCACTGGTGCGGTCAAACACGTCCACAAACAGCAAGGCCTGGCTGGTTTCCTGCGCCGAAGGTGTGCGCCACAACGACACCACCACGTAAGCCCCTGCGTTGAACAGCAGGCTCCAGAACAGCGAGTGCGTCAGGTTGTCAAGCCCGCGCATGCCCAGCAACGCTTCGGGCCGCAACCAAGCCCAACCCCACAGCCCCTCCAGCAAAAAGGCGTCGGGCATCCAGCCCGATTTGGCCAGCGAAGGCAGCATCAGCGTGTAAGCCCACACCGCAAACCCGAGCAACAGCCCCGCCATGGCGCCTTGACGGGTGCCGCCTTTCCAGTACATGCCGCCCAGCAGCGCCGGGCCAAACTGTGCCACCGCCGCAAAGCTGATGAGCCCGATGCTGACCAGCGCATACGCTTCACCGGCCAGGTGGTAGTACAGGTAGCCCAGCAACAGAATCAGCAAAATGGCCGCTCGGCGGATGTTCAGCAACAACCGCGTGAGGTCGCTGCCTTGCGCATGCACCCAACGTTGGGTGCGCAGCAACACCGGCATCACCAGATCGTTGCACACCATGGTGGACACCGCTATCGCCTCCACGATGACCATGCCCGTGGCGGCCGACAGCCCGCCCACAAAGGCCAGCAACGTCAGCGCGTGCCAACCTTGCGACAAGGGCAAGGAAAGCACAAAGGTTTCCGGATTCAACGTGCCAGGGCCAAAATGCAGCAGCCCGCCCAGCGCGATCGGCAGCACAAACAGGTTGATGAGCAGCAGGTACAGGGGAAACACCCAGGCCGCACGCCGCAGGTGCCGCTCGTCCACGTTTTCCACCACCATCACCTGAAACTGGCGGGGCAACAGGATAACGGACAGCATGGCGAGCACCGTCATGCCAAACCATTGGGCGTAGGCGAAATTCTGCTGCTGCCCCAATTCCAGCAAGCGCCGCAGTTCGGGCACCGCGCGGGCCCGCTCAAAAATGTCCCCAACGCCGTTGAACAAGCCATAGGACACGAACAGCCCCACCGCCAAAAACGCCAGCAGCTTGACCACCGATTCGAACGCAATGGCCGCCACCATGCCTTCGTGGCGCTCGGTGCTGTCCAGGTGGCGCGCGCCGAACACCATGGTGAACCCCGCCAACACCAGCGCCAGGTAGAACGTGCTGTCTTGCCACCAAGCCTGATCGCCGTCAAAAGGCTGGCCCAGCGGCGTCGTCAACACCGCGAACGCCACCGCAATGCCCTTGAGCTGCAAGGCGATGTAAGGCACGATGCCCACCACCGTGATCAAGGTGACGGCGCCCGCCAGCACCGGGCTTTTGCCGTAGCGGCTGGAAATGAAGTCCGCGATCGAGGTGATCCGATACGTCTTGGCGATGCGAATCATCTTGCGCACCACCAGCCAGGCGAGAATCATCGCCAGCATGGGCCCCAGGTAAATGGGCAGGAACCACACCCCCGAGCTGGCCGCCCGCCCCACGCTGCCAAAGTAGGTCCAGGCGGTGCAATACACCGCCATGGACAAGGCGTACACCCACGCACTGCCGATGACCGACCGCCCTTGGGTGGCACGCCGGTCGGCCCAATACGCCACCGCGAACAGCAGCAGCAGGTAGGCGCACGAAACGGCAACGACGAGCAATGCGGGCACGGGCGATCAGTCCGGTTGTCGTTCGAGGGTCCAGGCCAACAAGGCGATCAACAGGGCCCACAGCACAAACAGCGCCAGTGGAAACAGGGGGATGCCCCACCACTGGACGTCCTGATCCCACAGGGTGATCAAGGGAAAGTTGAACAGCAACCCGCCCACAAAAAACAGCGCCAGCAAGCGTTGCGACACCAGCGTCTGGTTCATGTCCTGCCTCCTCGTTGTGCGGGGGCTTGCAGCCCCTATACCGCCGATTGTGCGCTCAGGGGGCTTACCTTGCACTTACCAGCGCGCCGAAAAAAGCGAAAGGGCCGTTGCCGGCCCTTTCTGGTCAGGGGTTGCGCGGTACCGCGCGCGCCCGTCAACCGGCCAGTTTCTGCCAGGTATCGACCACGCTGTCCGGGTTCAGGGAGATGGAGCTGATGCCCTCGTCCTTGAGCCACTGGGCGAAGTCGGGGTGGTCGCTGGGGCCCTGGCCGCAGATGCCGATGTACTTGCCCTGCGCGCGGCAGGCCTGGATGGCCTGGCTGATGAGCGCCGTCACGGCCGGGTCGCGCTCGTCGAAGTCGTGGGCCAGCAGCTCCAAACCGGAGTCGCGGTCCAGGCCCAGGGTGAGCTGGGTCAAGTCGTTGGAGCCGATGGAGAAGCCGTCGAAGAACTGCAGGTACTGGGTGGCCAGGATGGCGTTGCTCGGGATCTCGCACATCATGATGAGCTTGAGCTCATTTTCGCCGCGCTTGAGGCCGAACTTGGCCAGCAGGTCCACCACGCGCTCGGCCTGCTTGAGGGTCCGCACGAAGGGCACCATCACCTGCACGTTGGTCAGGCCCATGTCCTCGCGCACGCGCTTGAGCGCTTCGCATTCCATGGCAAAGGCTTCGCCGAAGTCTTCGCTGATGTAGCGTGCGGCACCACGGAAGCCCAGCATGGGGTTTTCCTCGTCCGGCTCATAGCGGCTGCCGCCCACCAGCTTGCGGTACTCGTTGCTCTTGAAGTCGCTCAGGCGCACGATCACGGGCTTGGGCCAGAATGCCGCCGCAATGGTCGCCACGCCTTCGGCCACCTTGTCGACATAGAACGCAC
>JACCDS011767555.1_pt1 | contig 12082 bp, 9 predicted proteins | sample 7446441 | NCBI WGS metagenome assembly JACCDS01 (sample SAMN15323445, study PRJNA562643) | freshwater metagenome | isolation source: river surface water | place: USA:Blue River Watershed | collected 2017-08-17
CCATAGCGCCGGTGGCGCTGAGCTAACGCAATGATCTGCTCTTTCAAAGTGGCATTTCGGTCCGGCGCGGGCCGATAGCGCAAGGCGCTGGCGCTCAGGCCCGCCACCTTCAGTGAACGCCGCTCGCTCAGGCCTTGATCGGTCAGCTAGCGCATCAACTCCCGGCGCGAAGGTGCTCTCACCACTTTTTTCGTCAGGCCTCTTTCGTGACCTCATTTTCGGGAAGGGATTCGGCCAGCAGGCGCTTGAGCCGCGCGTCCTCCAGCTCCAATTCCTTGAGACGCTTGGCATCGGAAACGCTCATGCCGCCAAATTTACTGCGCCAGAGGTAGTAACTGGCTTCCGAAAAGCCATGCTTTCGGCAGAGCTCGGCAATCGGCATACCCGCCTCAGCTTCACGCAGAAAGCCAATGAGTTGTTCTTCGGTGAACCGCTTCTTCATGTCCAATCTCCTCCAGGGTGCGATTGGACTCCAAATTCAGCCGCTACTCAATTCCGGGGGGACGTCGCCCCGAAGACGGCCCGCACTGACGACGAGTCGACCACGGCGCGCTCCAGAAATCGAGAGAGAGTCCGCCAAGACATAATGGTTCATTAAGTTAGTGGCTCTTACTAACCGGAGCTATTCCAAATTAACGTGGCCCGAAATATCCGGGCAGGTCACGACATCTTTTCATCCGTTGGTCGCAGGTTCGAGTCCCGCACGGCCTACCAGAAAAATCAAAGGGTTGGATGAGTGATCATCCAACCCTTTGTTCATTTCAGAGTTCTGAAAAGTTCTGAAGACCCCGGTGCCGTTTTTGAAATCGGTGCAGCGCAGGCAAACCGCTTTGTCACGCACAAATCGGGCGACAGGCGCCAGACATTTTTCCGTTCAGTTTGAAGCAAGCGCGCCTGAAACCCCGGCGACTGCGTTCAAAACCCGTTCCGTCCTCAAACGCCCAAATACTCCTTCTGCATCTCTTCGCTTTCCGCGATCTCTTCGGCCTTGCAACTGAAAACGATTCGCCCTTTGTCCATGACATGGCAGTCGGCATTCATCCGCGCGACGAAATCCAGGTTCTGCTCAACGACGACAACGGTAATGCCGTCGCGCCGGTTGATCTCCAATACGGCGGCGGCAATCTGATCGACGATGGAAGGCTGTATGCCTTCCGACGGCTCGTCCAGCAGCAGCAACTTCGGGCGCGTTATCAGCGCCCTCGCCAGCGCAAGAATCTGCTGTTGCCCGCCGCTTAACGAGCCACCTCGCTCTGCGTGCTTTTGGAGCAATACCGGGAACTCGGCGAACATTGCATCAATGCCGTCCCTCCAGTCGCGACGCCCGACGCCAAATGCTGCCGCCTTGAGATTGTCGATCACGGTCAGCGACGGAAAGATTTCCCGCCCCTGAGGAACATAGGCGATGCCGCTGCGTGCGCGAACATGAACCGGCATTCCATCGAGGGCCACACCGTCAAAGTGAATATGACCGGCCTGCGGCCGTATGGCTCCGGCAATGGTACGAAGCAGGGTTGTTTTACCGGCGCCGTTCCGTCCCAGGACGGCAACAACCGATCCTTCGTGGACTTTCAGGTCCAATCCGAACAGAACCGGTACGACGCCATAGCCGGCGCGAACCCCAGACAACTCAAGCAGCATGCGATCCATGGCGACCCAGATAAATTTCCAAAATGCGCTCGTCCCGGCGAAGCTCGTCCAGCGAGCCTGACGCGAACACACTCCCTTGATGAAATACCGTGATGGGCACGCCGAGTGCGCGCACGAACGCCATGTCGTGCTCGACCACGACCACCGACACGCGCTCGCCCAACCGGCGTACCAATGCTGCCATGCGGGCGGTCTCCTCGCCCGTCATGCCGGCCGTAGGCTCATCCAGCAATACAACCGAAGGATCGGAGGCCAGCACCATGCCGATCTCAAGCCACTGCTTTTCACCGTGCGACAGCATGCCGGCCAGGGTGTCTGCGCGCGCAGACAGGCCAAGCCAGTCCAGCATCTCTGCCGTTCGCTGGTCAGCCGCGACACGGGCATGCAATCGTCCGAATGAGGCAAGCCAGAGATTTTCCCTGACGCTCAGCCCGAGATACAGCGTGGAAGCCTGGAGCTTGATGCCCAGTCCGCAGCGGACGCGCTCATGGATCTCCATTCTCGTGATGGGCCTGCCGTCCAGCAGGATGTCTCCGCTGTCCGGCTTGTGGCGCCCGACAAGCAGATTGAAGAAAGTGCTTTTTCCTGCGCCGTTCGGCCCGATCAGGCAGTGCACGCCGCTTCTCGAGAATTCCAGTGTTGCGCCATTCGCGGCTCTGACGCCACCGAAACGCTTGTGCAGCGCAGCCCCGGTCAATGTTGAACCCTGTGCGGACAGCCCGGGTGGAACGCCATCGAGCGTGCGCACCGAGGTGTTCTCCGCCGGACCGGAGGCCTTGGCCTGCGTCGAACGGGTCCGCGCCGCAAACCATCCCGACAAGGCCGGCAGCATGCCCTGGGGCAGGAACAGCACAACGCAAATCAATACGGCGCCCAGCACGAAGGGCGTGGCGTCGCCTGCGCTGCCGCCGAGCGTCGCCGACATGCCTTCAACAAAAAACGCCCCGACCAACGCACCTGCAAAGGATGTGCGCCCACCGACCAGCACCCAGATGACGACCAGCGCGGCAAGGTTCAGGCTGAATACCGCAGGGCTGACAAACATCGACCACGCCGCATACAGCGCTCCGGCCAGTCCGGCGATTGCGCCCCCCAGGCTGAACACGGCGAGCTTGCGGAAGCGGACGTCAAAGCCCAGCAGCTGTGTTCGCAGTTCATTGTCGCGCACAGCGAGCAGGATCCTACCGAACGGGCGCTCCAACATCAGATAAAGGCTGCCGAGCACGACGCCGGACACCAGCACAACGACGACATACAATCCGACCGTGTCCAGCGGCTCACCACCGTCAGGCGTGGGCCATGTCAGTGGCGGCACGCCAGCCATGCCATTGTAGCCTCCCAGCAAAGCCTCGCCAATCCGATACGAAGGATCGGCCGTACTGGACATCACGGTAAAGAGGACAAGCGTCATGGCCAGCGTGATGATGCCGACATACACGTCGCCGACCCGCCCGTAAAACATGAAATACCCAACCGCAGCCGCCAGCAGCGCGCCGGCGAGCATTCCGGCGATCACGCCGGAAAATGTCTCGTTCGTGAGGGGAAGCAGGTTGATTGCGACAACCCCGTACGCATAGGCGCCCATGCCAAAGAACGCTCCCTGGCCAAAGCTGAATATGCCGGCCTGCCCCCATACCAGCGTGAGGCTAAGCGCAAGCAACCCGAACAGTATCCAGTTCGTCGCCTGAAGCGCCGCAAATTCTGGCAGCCATCCGGCTGCCAGACCGGCGACCGCGGTTACTGTCGCGCACAAAAATAGCCGAAAACGCAGGCTGATTGAATGACTATTCATTTTTCCCATGTCAGGTCACAACTGCCGACGCCACCGTCCGGACAAACCGCTCGGCATCACGCGTACAAGCACGATCGCAAGAAGAAGCAACGCCGCTTGTCCGAAAAATGGCGTGGAAATATAAGACACCAGGTTTTCCACGCCACCGAGCAACGTCGACGCCGCCGCCGTGCCTGTCAGAATTCCCGGGCCGCCGACCACGACCGTCATGAACGCGCGTGCGATGTAGGCCTGTCCCATTGATGGCATCACGCCCACCAGCGGCGCCAGCAATGCTCCGGCAGCGCCGGCCAGCGCTGCGCCCAGCGTAAAGGTGCGCGCATTAATCCGCCCTGCATCAATGCCGACGGCTGCAGCCATGCCGGGAATCTGCACTGCTGCACGAGCCATCACGCCATAACGGGTACGCGTGAAAATCCAGAAGACACATCCCAGCAGCAGTACTGCAGCAGCGATCAGCACCAGCGAATACACGGAGACCGAGTACTTGCCTATCAGGAGGCTGCCGCCCGGCGTGGGAATGCCCTGCGTGCTGGCGCCGAAGACAAGCACCGCAGCCTGCGCCATGATCAGGCTCAGGCCCCAGGTTGCCAGCATGCTGTCGGCCAGGCGGCCATACAGATGGCGGATCAGCAAGCGCTCGGCGAACCAGCCAAAGGCAGCGACGAACGCCGTGGCCAGCACCATCGCGACAGGAAGCGGTAGGCCTGCGCGGACCGCAAGAACAGTCCCGAAGGCGCCGAACATCAGAAACTCGCCGTGTGCGAGATTGATGACACCCATCATGCCAAACAGGACCGCCAGTCCCAATGAGACAAGCACCAGAACCGCAATGCTCAGCCCCATCGAGACTGCCATGTTGGCGAACCAGGCAAAGCCTGCCGCATCCATGTCACACCCTCCTCAATCGACGTCCGGAATTCATTTGGATGAATTGGACGGCGTGAACTGCTTCGACGTCTTCGGATACTTGACGAGGTCACAGACGCCTTTCTCGAACGCCGGGGCCACGGCTTCCTGCTTGCCGATCACCTGATATCCACCTTTGTCGTTGACACGCCCGAAGTGCGTGTTCTGCGTCACGTGATGACTGCCCGGGTCAATGCTGACGCGGCCGGACGGACTGTCGAAGCTGATTCCGCTCTCCAGCGCTGCAATCACCTTCTCGCGCTGAGTGCTGCCAGCCTTGTTCGCAGCCAGTGCCCAAAGATGCCAGCCGTTCCAGACGGTGACTGCGCTGTCCGTGATGTAGGGATAGTTCTTGCCGTACTCCGCCGCCCACATCGCGCGGAACTGGCTGTTGGCCGGCGAGTCGATCTCCTGGAAGTACGGATAAGTGACGACAATATCCTTCGCCTCTGCCGCTCCCAGCACGACCTGCTCATTGCCCAGTCCGAAGGTGGCAGACACAATCTTCATGCGATCACGCAAGCCGGCAGAAGCAAATTGGCGATAGAACGCAATATGATTGCCGCCAACCAGCAGCGAGAACACGACATCGGGCTTGGCTTCCTGAAGCTTTGTAATGACAGATCCAAATTCCGCGACATCCAGGGGAATGAAGTCGGCGCCGATCACTTGCCCGCCTGCCTTGGCCACATACTGCTTCACCCATTCCGTCGAAATGTGGCCGTAGTTATAGTCGGCCGCCAGAACGTAGAATTTTTTCCCGACATTTTTTACGGCCCAGTCGACCGTCGGCGCCACCTGCTGCGAGGGCACGATACCCGTCAAGAACACGTTCTTGTCACAAACGCCGCCCTCGTACTGCTCGTTGTAGAAATACAGAGTCTTGTTGCGCGCTGCAACGGGCCGGATGGCCTCACGCGATGCGCTCGTGATGCCGCCCATGATGACGACAGCCTTGTCACGAATCGACAACTGGTTCGCATAAGTGGTGTACTTCGCGTTGTCCGACTGCGCATCGTAGGTAACCAGCTTCAGCGGGCGTCCGAGAACGCCGCCTGAATTGTTGATGGACTTGATCGCCAGCTTCGTCGCGTCTGCCATCGCCTTGCCGTAAATATTCAGGCCACCTGTCTCGTCGAGAATGCTGCCAACGACAATCGGGTCCTTGTCCGCTGCCACCGATGGCGACGCGGCAGCCGCTACAGCAATGGCCAACATCAGTTTCCGGATTCGCTTTGTGAATTCCATTCCCTGCCCCTCAATATTTTGCTTTGATAAAAAGCACAGCAAGCAGACGAACAAGACGACTGCTTCACCCCCTTTGTCTGCCAGTCGCTTCGACAGAAGCCCTTAGCATCAGAACAAAGGTAAGGGAAAGATGCTGGCCCGGCTTGTTCTACGGCGACACTCAAATGTGCCAGCAGAGTCAATCAATGCACGAGATGGCGCGCCATTCCCCCCCGCCATATTGTTTTTTTCATAGCGACGTTCAGCCCGAAGCCATCAGCATCCATGCGGCGCTCAGTCTGGAACACCAATGCACATGCTCCCGATCCTTTGACTTGCCGGATGTCTGTGGAACCGTCATGGAAAATGGCGCCAACGAAACCGGCGCAGGAGGAATGCCATAACCAGCGGCGAGCTCAAGGCGTTTTCGTACAGCGCTACAGGCGCTTCTCCAATTCGTGGCGCTGCACCTTCCCGGTACTGCTCCGCGGGAATTCTTCAATGGGAATGAACCTGATTTCCTTCGGCCGCTTGTAACCCGCCAGGCGGGCACGGCAAAATTCGGTGAGCTCTTCGGCATCGACCTGTTCGCTGTCACAGGCAACAAAGGCTACGGGCACCTCGCCCCAGCGTGGATCAGACTTGCGCGTGACGGCGGCCTCGCGAACGCGAGGATGTGACAGCAGCACACGCTCAATCTCGGCAGGATAAATGTTCTCGCCGCCGGATTTGATCAGGTACTTGACCCGATCGACGAAGTCCAGCGTGCCATCCGGGTGACGAACAAAAACATCACCCATGTGAAACCAGCCGTTCCGGAAACTCTCTGCATTCGCGCCGGCGTTTTCCCAGTATCCGGAAAACAGGGTTGGACCGCGCATTGCCAATTCACCTGGCTGGCCATCCGCAACATCCCTGCCCTCGATATCCACCAGCCGCACAAGACACCAGGATGACTGACGCTTCGCAAGCGATTTGGGCGTATCGCCCGGCGTGATGGTACTGCCGGATGCCGGCGCCAGCCCGGTTTCGGTCGATCCGAACGAATTCAAGTAAGGCGCATTCAGCAAGGACGTGAGCTGAGCCATCTGCTGCAGCGGCACGAGGTCTGCCATCGCACCGACCATACGTATCGACACCGTACGCACCGCGCATCTGCGGAGCGCTTCGATCATGTTCTCGATCATGCCGGGCATTGCCATTAGCCAGCCTATCGGTTCCCTGCTGATCCATTCGCAGATTTTCTGCTCATCGACCCCATCAAGCACGAGAACCTTACCACCCAACATCAAGGTCGCGAGGGAATGATCGGTCGATGCCATATGGAACAACGGCGACCATGCAATGAAACTCTCGCGAGCAGTGATGGAGAATTCCGATGAGAAAAGCATGGCACGCGCAACCATTGCGCGCTGGCTGATCAGTGCCCCCTTTGGCAAGCCTGTCGTACCACTGGTGTAGAGGATTACCAGGCCGTCTTCCGGGTCGACATGCGGATCGGGTTGCACGCTCTCCGAAGATGAAATCAATCTCTCGTAGGTGGGGCCGAAAACTAACACTCGTGGTCCGTCAAGCTGCAAGCGCGCCCACGCAGCCTGATATTTTTCTGAAACGATGACGAGCCGGGGAGATACCAGTTCGATGCAATGTCTTTGCTCTGCATCCGACAGCCGCCAGTTAAGGCAAGCGACGATGGCCCCGAGGTAAGCAGCCGCCAATTCCAGTTCGATGTACTCAAACCTGTTTTCCGACCATACCGCTACGCGATCGCCCCGCTTGACGCCCAGGGAGCGCAATGCACCTGCAGCCGACTCGACGCGCTTGACCAGATCGCCGTAGCTCAGTGCCCGTCCCTGCCCGTCGACCAGCGCAGTTGCGTGCGGCTGAATTTTTGCCCGCTCCCGAAAGAGACCTGCGCAGTGAATCGCATTAAGCATCGCAATTATCCTCACGTTGCAAACATGATCCGTTCACTGTGGTTTGCATTCGTACCGGCATAGCCGCTGACTCCTCAGTATTTTTTCGCATGAATCTGTTGTTCCCGGGTGCGATTGACGCGCCAGGATGTATGCAATCAACGATGCGGATCGCGGCGATTTTCAGGTCAGTCGACGGCAGGCGGGTCCGACACAACATTCCACCGGCGCCAAACGGCATCCCTCTTGAAAACCAAACCAGGCTCCCGCCTTCCAACTCACGCATCGTAGCGTCTGCACGATATTCCCTCTGTTGCGCAGAACTACGCGCATCCGAACTGGCCGGCAGCTGTGCGGCTATTTGCGAAAGTTCAAATACGGCTGCGGAATCCTTCTCTTGTCGCCGACCTGAACGGACAATCGCATTAATCAACGCGATGGCCGTCCGGGCAAGGGATCATCGCATGCAAAAAGTATCGCAACATCGGTGCAATATGCAAACACATTGGCGCGGACAGACATGATGGACGACCCTGCCATCCAAACATGATTTGATGCACCGGCACCCGATCTACCGGTCAATTATTGATGCCGGGAGAACGACAGACGCCTTGCGCGCTGCTCATGTTTCCGGTCCCGCAAAGGATCAGGGGATGACCGGTCCCGGAGCGCGCGACAAGCTGTTGCGGCATGCGAGGCTGTCGCCGCGCAGAACGGCGGAGTGAAATGGAGTAATCAGTTGACTGGCCATCACATGAATTCTTATAAATCAAATTTCTCAATCAGTAATAAATTTAAAAATTAAATAAGGAATGAAAAATTTTACAGCTACGGCAAAACAGCATGATTAGCCCAAGCTGCCCCCCCCGCATTCCGCAGTGCGTCTGCCGGTCGCGCAACAGCGCAGCAGCTTCCTGCTGCGGGCCAGGGGCGTCAATGGAAATGCAGCGCAAACACCCGCGCGCCCTGGCGGTGCTGGTTCGCCGCATTTTTTCTCACCTTTCCATCGGAAGGGCTGCAAGAGTGTTTCTGAAAAAAATTCGGAAAACTGTTATCCCCACCGATTTCAAACTCAGCAGAGTTTGCAAACATGGATTGCACGTGATCACGATTTCACATAGCATGCATTCACGAGGTTGATGTCTTTTTCACGATTGTCACACGCATACCTAACAAAGCGATCATGGAATTCACCTACTCCACTGCAGATGTTGCGCCAGCCCGGAAATTCGAGTTCTGGCAGGATGCTGTCTGCAGTCATTGCATCCCGGCGTCCAGTGATTCTCCTCACCGCAGCAATTTTGATGCGAAGATCTCCGGCAGGTCGGTCGGCGTGCTGACACTCTCGCAGATGATCGGCCCGGAGCATGTTTGGAAAAGAAGTTCCGACGACATTCGCAAAGGCCCGGAGGACAGCTTGTGGCTGTCTTACATGGAGCGCGGCATCGGCTATCTTGAGCAAAACGGAAAGACGGTGATACAGCGGGACGGCGACATCGTGTTGTATGACGCAGCCAAGCCTTTCAACTACTCGATTACGCCTGAATCATTCTTCGTCACGCGCATTCCCCGCGACTTGCTGCGGCATCGCACGGCAAAAGCAGAGAATCTTGTCGCCACTTCGCTGGGAGCAGGATCGGGATTCCGCCCGGTGCTGGGTGCGATGATCAAGGAAGCGATGGCTGAAGAGATGCTGAAGCAGGTCCCGCTAGCCCAGACGAGATTTGCCGGATCCATTATCGATCTGGTCAGTGCCATTATCGAGTTACATCATGGCGAACAGGAATCGACGTCGGTCCAGTCAGCACTCTATCGTCGTTCACTGGCTTTTATCGAAGACAACATCGAGAGCGAATCCCTGAACGTCGACAATATCTCAGCGGCGATGAAAGTATCGACACGCACGCTGTCGCGCGCCTTTGCTTCCCATGGCACGACGCCCATGAAATGCATCTGGCAAAAGCGACTGGAGGCGAGCTATTGCGCATTGAGGCAAGGAACGGTGCGCAATGTGACCGAGGCTGCCATGACCTATGGATTTTGCGACCTGTCGCACTTCAGCCGCGCATTCAAGAAGGCATACAACGTCACACCTCAGAGCCTGCTGATCCGCAACTGACACGCGCCCGGCACAAGACCCTTGATGTCTCACGGCACGGCGCCGGTGGCCCGCAATTTCTTTCAATTTCTGAAAAAAGCCCGCTCGGGGTAGCGGGCAAAACTCTATGCCTCACGTTGGCAGGATAGAGTGGAGAATGAGCCTGATGGAAAACGGGTTTGCCTGCAAATGATACCGGGGCAGCGAGCTCCGCCGCCCCGGCAAGCATATTTCAACAATCGTCTTCCTGCATCACTGGCTGACAAGCCGTGGTTTCTGCAGATGGTAGTCCGTCGCTTGCTGGAACGCGTGGCCAATCGAGAACAGTCGTGCTTCGCTGAAGGGCGTTCCGATGATCTGCATGCCAACCGGGAGACCATCGGCGTCATGCCCGCAGGGCACAACCAGCGAAGGCAAGCCGGTCAGGCTGGCGACGCCGGTGTATTGCATGATCGCCGACAGCATGTCTTCTTCCACCCCGTTTTCGATGATCACCTTGGTGGCGCCCAAGGCCGTTGCCGTAAAGGGAAGCGTCGGGCAGATGAAAACATCCACGCGCTTGAATGCCTCGATGAATTCCGAGCGCAAGAGCGTGCGATAGCGTTGTGCCTGCAGATAATGCGTCGCAAGCAGCAATTCGCCCACCTCCAGCAGGGTTCGCACATCATCGCCGTAATCACCGGGCCGTGTTCGGAGCGCATGCTGGTGGTAGGTGCTTGGTTCAGCGGACTCAATCGTCAATTGCGCCGAAATATTTCCTTCGATATTCTCGATACTGACGTCGACCAGGTGAGCGCCCAGCTCTTCGAACTTGCTCAATGCTTGCTCCACTGCGCGCTTCACGTCCGGCTGCAGGTGCGAGAAAAAATAGCTCGGGATGACCCCGATTCGCAAACCTTTGACGCCAGCATCGAGACGCCCCAAATAGTCGTCGACAGGCACAGGCGATGTCGCCGGGTCACGTGCATCAGCGCCCGCAACAATGTTGAACATGAGCGCGCAATCCTCTACCGTGCGCGTCATCGGACCGGCGGTGTCCATCGACCACGCCAGCGGAACAATGCCGAAATTGCTGACTCGTCCGTAGGTAGGTCGAATGCCAACGATCCCGTTAATTGCAGACGGCAACCGGATAGATCCGCCGGTGTCAGTTCCGATCGCACCGTAGCACATGCGTGCCGCCACTGCGGCACCGGAGCCGCCGCTGGACCCGGCCGGGAAGCGGGAAGTGTCCCAGGGATTGCGCACATGGCCATAATGCGGATTAGCCGAGGTCCCCCCCCATGCAAATTCATGCATGTTGGTCTTGCCAATGAAGATCGCTCCGGCCTGCTTCAACTTGGTCACGATCGTCGCATCGTTCGAAGGGTGCCAGTTTTCCAGAATCTTGCTGCCGGCCGTCGTGCGCTGCCCCTGAACCGACAAATTATCTTTTAGCCCGATCGGAATGCCGTGCAGCGGCCCCAGGTCGTAACCGGCAGACAGCATCTGCTCTGCCGCCCTGGCGGCCGTGCGCGCACTTTCGGCATTGACGGAAATAAACGACCGCAGGGTATCGTCATGCTTGTCGATTTGGGCAAGCGAGGCCTCCACCAGCTCGGTGGGACTCACCTCGCCCTTGCGAATCAGTTTTGCGGCGGCGGCAATCGAGAGATCCAGCAGTTCCTTGCTCATTCAGCCACCTCACCGTGGTTGAACACCTGAAGTATCCCCGTGATGGGAGCCAGATCCATGTATTTCGGCGAACTCATCTTGGCCGACAAGGCATTCGCATCCTTGATCCAGACATTCAGTATCTGGCTGACTGGCCCTGTACGGTCCTTGCCAAGGGGTAGCGCAGCGTGGTGTGCCAGTGCTTCGATGACGGCGGCATCGTTCGGGGGATTGGGCATCTCGATCTCCTTTCCTGCTCATGAGGTTCTTGCAGGTTAGAGGGCGTGAACTGAATGCGCTTGTACCAGTGCGCCATCGCGATGGAACGGATGCGTCAAATACCAAAGATATTTCGTTTTTCCCTAATTTCTGGCAGGGCAAGCTTCCAAGTGCTCCGTCAAGCTTGACTGTGAACTGCTCCCCGAGAGTTGTACAACTCCCGGGGAGCAGTTCACAAATCACCCACCGCTCTTTCATTTCAGCGGACTGATAAACCCCGGCGCAGCCAAAGCGCCACGCTCACAGCACGATGTCGGACACCGACAAGGCCGAAACGCCGGCAAGTTCAATGACGAAATCCGCCAGGCCGTCGCCATTCATGTCGCCCTTCAACAGCAGACTGTCCCCCTCCGCGGCGACCAGCAACTGGCCGGCGTTGCCGCTGAATCCATCTACCCGGACAAACGCCTGATTGCCTGCAATGGTGCTGTTCGCATCAATGCGGGACAGGTTGATCCTGTCTTCCCCGCTGGCGAAATCGGTAATCAGGTCACGGGAAGCTGCATCGGCATCACCAATCCGGGCCGCCGAAAAAATGAACCAGTCCATACCGCCGGC
>JACCDS011091558.1_pt1 | contig 12079 bp, 11 predicted proteins | sample 7446441 | NCBI WGS metagenome assembly JACCDS01 (sample SAMN15323445, study PRJNA562643) | freshwater metagenome | isolation source: river surface water | place: USA:Blue River Watershed | collected 2017-08-17
TCGACTTCGGTCGTGTAACGCTCCTGGCCATCTTTGTCCTGCCATTTGCGGGTCTTGATGCGACCTTCGATGTAAACCTGCGAGCCCTTTTTCAGATACTGGCCAGCGATTTCTGCGAGGCGACGATAAAACACCTCACGGTGCCACTCGGTTGCTTCACGCTGCTCCCCACTGGCCTTGTCGCGCCAAGTATCGGTCGTCGCTAGGCGGATATTGCAAACCGCATCGCCAGAAGTGGTGTAACGGGTTTCCGGGTCTGCACCCAGGTTGCCGATGAGAATAACTTTATTGAGCGATGCCATAAGACGAGTCTCCAGAGTGAACGAGTGTAGCGGCCAAAAAGATGGCTTACCGGTTGCTAGGTTATCACGCCGGCCTATTGGACGGTACTCGTGCTGGCCATTGAACCAAAATAACCAACCAGATCAATGCCATAGCAGCGCAACCGGCAAACACGGCCAAATACCCTCCCGTTTCAAGCAGATAGCCACCTAGCGCCCCACCTGTAAAGAGACCCAGGGACTGCAGGGTATTGTAAATACCCAACGCACGGGCTTTGCCAGCCGGCGGCGCAATCCGGGAAATAAGTGACGGTTGCAAGGCTTCCAAAATATTGAAGCCACAAAAAAAGACACTGACCAACAGTAGCATCGTACCCAACGCCAGGGATTGCCCAGTCGCATCCCCCATTGCCACAAAGCCGACAAAACCGATCTGAACGAGCACCAGGAGCAGAACAGCGATGCTGAAGACTTGGGCCATACGCTGATGGCGCTCGGCCTGCATCATCGCCGGCCAAAGCGCAAAGAAGGAGGCCAGTACCGCCGGCACATAAACCATCCAGTGATTCTGAAGCGCTAACCCAGCCCGCTGGATCAGAAGTGCGGGCACAGCCACCCACATGGCAATCTGGATCGCATGCAGAATGAAGACCCCCAGGTTGAGGCGAAACAAACGGGGCTCACGCAGCACCTGGATAAAGGTACCAGGCACGGCAGTTGGCAATGGTGGTGCCGGAGGCACCAGCCGGAAAAGCGCCCAGAAGGCCGCAACACCCAAGGCGCAGGTCAACCAGAACAGACCACCAAGGCCGATCCAGCCATATAACACCGGGGCAACTGCAAGGGAGAGCGCAAACATCAGGGCAATAGAGCCGCCCACCATCGCCATGGCTTTGCTACGCTGGCTATCACGGGTCAGATCCGCAACCAACGCCGTAATGGCGGCGGAGATTGCACCACTGCCTTGCAACATACGTCCCAACGTCATGGTTTGAACCGAATCTGCCAGTGCGCAAACGACACTCCCCAGTACAAATAAAACCAGGCCACAGGCAATCACAGGTTTACGCCCCCAGCGATCTGCCAGAATACCGAACGGCAGTTGCAGAAAGGCCTGCGTTAGCCCATATGCCCCCAATGCCAGGCCCACGGCAGCGACATCTTGGCCACCCGTCAGCTCCCGTGCTGCAACAGCAAATACCGGCAGCACAATAAACAGACCTAGCATACGCAGTGCAAAAATAGCCGCCAGTCCCAGGGCTGCGCGGCGCTCATCGGCCAACATCGGTTCTTTGGTGCGGGTGGAATCTTGGGACATGATTGTCAGACTTAGAATCAGCAGAAACGGTGCATGGTAAAGAAATAAATTGCGCGCCAGTTGCGACGCACAAACACAGCCGCGTAATATTACCAGTTGGCCTGAACTTTCCCGGGCCTCTATCGCTTTCTGACAGACCGGAACCCGCCATGGACGACATCCGCATCCGCGGTGCACGCACGCACAACCTCCAGAACATCAGCCTGGATCTACCTCGTCACAAATTGATCGTGATTACGGGCCTTTCCGGTTCGGGCAAAAGCTCTCTGGCCTTTGACACGCTCTACGCCGAGGGCCAGCGTCGCTATGTTGAAAGCCTGTCGGCCTATGCACGCCAGTTTTTGCAGCTCATGGAAAAGCCGGATGTCGACCTGATTGAAGGCCTGTCTCCAGCGATTTCGATTGAACAGAAAGCAACGAGCCACAACCCACGCTCGACCGTTGGCACCGTCACCGAAATCCACGATTATTTGCGCCTGCTCTTTGCTCGCGCCGGCACGCCTTATTGCCCAGAGCACCATTTACCCCTGCAGGCCCAGACGGTTTCCCAAATGGTGGATCACGTCCTGGCCATGCCGGAAGAAACCAAGCTTATGATCCTGGCACCGGTTGTGGCCAACCGTAAAGGCGAGCAGGTCGACCTATTTGCCGAATTACGCGCCCAGGGTTTTGTACGACTGCGTTTCGATAGTGAGATTCACGAAATCGATGCCTTACCCAAGCTCGATAAAAACAAAAAACACAACATTGATGTCGTGATCGACCGGCTCAAAGTCCGTGAAGACACCCGTCAGCGCCTCGCCGAAAGCTTTGAGGTGGCATTGCGCCATGCCGATGGCCGGGCAATTGCACTCAATATGGACACCAACGAAGAACATCTGTTCTCGGCACGTTTTTCCTGCCCTCACTGCAACTTTGCACTGCAGGAACTTGAGCCCCGTATCTTTTCGTTTAACAACCCGATGGGCGCATGCCCTAAATGTGATGGCCTCGGCGTCATCCAGTTCTTTGACCCGAAACGTGTTGTCGCCCATCCGGAGCTCTCTCTTTCGTCAGGAGCCATTCGTGGCTGGGATCGGCGCAACCAGTTCTATTTCCAGATGGTCATTGCACTGGCGGAATACTATGGCTTCGACGTTGGAACGCCCTTTAACGAACTTCCGGAAGAGACCCGGCAGATTGTTCTGTATGGCTCGGGGGATGAAAGTCTGCCCTTCCAGTACCTGAACGAACGGGGCAAACTCACCGTACGTGAACACACCTTCGAAGGGATTATTCCGAATCTCGAACGGCGCTACCGGGAAACCGACTCCTCGACGGTACGAGAAGAACTGGCTAAGTATGTTAGCGATACCGTTTGTCCTTCCTGCGAAGGGGCACGGCTGCGCAAAGAGGCCCGTTACGTTCAGGTCGGCGAACGCACACTTTATGAAATCAGCCGCCTCCCTTTGCGTGAATGTCGTGATTATTTTGTCGGCCTGAAACTTCAGGGCCATCGCGCCCAGGTGGCCGAAAAGATTCTGAAGGAAATCACAGCACGTCTAGAATTCCTGATCAACGTTGGCCTCGACTACCTGTCCCTTGAGCGTTCTGCTGACACCTTATCCGGTGGCGAAGCACAGCGCATCCGGCTTGCATCACAAATCGGTTCAGGCCTCACGGGCGTCATGTACGTTCTTGACGAACCTTCGATTGGCTTACATCAGCGGGATAATGATCGCCTCCTGGCGACGCTCAAGCACCTGCGCGACCTTGGTAACACCGTCATTGTGGTCGAACACGATGAAGACGCCATCTGGATTGCCGACTAGGTGGTTTATATGGGCCCCGGCGCCGGCATCCATGGCGGTCGCATTGTGGCCGAAGGCACACCGCATCAGATCTGCGACAACCCGGATTCAATGACGGGGGCATTCCTCTCGGGCCGTGAAGCCATTCATGTGCCGTCGATCCGCAAAGCCCCCGACCCGGAGCGCATTCTGCAACTAACACAGGCCACAGGAAACAACCTGAAAGGTACTGACCTGACCATTCCACTCGGGCTTTTTACCTGTATCACCGGTGTTTCTGGCTCAGGCAAGTCGACCCTGATCAACGACACGCTTTATGCCGTCTGCGCCAAACATCTTTATGGCAGCAGCCTGGATCCGGCACCCTATGAAGCACTGAATGGGCTAGAGCAGATCGATAAGGTCATTAACGTCGACCAGAGCCCGATTGGCCGCACGCCACGTTCTAACCCGGCCACCTACACCGGACTTCTCACCCCCATTCGTGAACTGTTCTCCAGCGTTCCTGAATCACGCACGCGGGGCTACGAACCCGGGCGTTTCTCCTTTAACGTCCGTGGCGGCCGCTGCGAAGCGTGTCAGGGGGATGGTGTCATCAAGGTAGAAATGCACTTCCTGCCGGATGTGTACGTACCGTGCGATGTTTGTCACGGCAAGCGCTACAACCGGGAAACACTGGAAATTCAGTACAAGGGCAAGAACATCCACGAAATCCTGCAGATGACCGTGGAAAACGCCCTGGAATTCTTCAGTGCGGTACCAACCGTTGCCCGCAAACTCAAAACACTCATGGATGTGGGCCTGGGCTACATCCAGCTGGGCCAATCAGCGACCACACTTTCGGGCGGCGAAGCACAGCGTGTGAAACTTTCGCTAGAACTTTCCAAACGTGACACCGGTCGTACCCTCTACATTCTGGACGAACCTACAACCGGCCTGCACTTCCAGGATATTCGTCTGCTTCTGGGCGTGCTGCATCGTCTTACGGAACATGGCAACAGCGTGGTCGTTATCGAGCACAACCTGGATGTTATCAAGACGGCCGACTGGGTCATCGATCTGGGTCCCGAAGGCGGTGCCGGCGGCGGCCGCATCATCGCAGAAGGCACCCCGGAGGCTGTTGCCGCAACGCCAGGCAGCCATACAGGTCACTTTTTGCGGCAAATGCTGGAAAACAGGCCCACGGCAACCCAGGCCGTGGCAAAATCCAAATCGGCCGCAAAAGCAACTAACAAACGGAAAACCCGATGAGCCAGACAATTGAGATTACCATTCGCTTGTTTGGCGCATTCCGTAAGTTTCATGGCGCGCCTCTCACGCTATCACTACCCTCTGGTTGCAGCGTCACCGACGTCAAAGCCGCTCTCGGTAGCGCATTAACATCGTTGAACCCGGCATTTGCTGATCAGGAATTGCTGGACAAATCCGCATTGGCCGATGACCGCGCCGTTCTGGCACCTGATGCCACATTACAACAGGATAGCCAGCTGGCCATCCTGCCACCGGTATGCGGAGGCTGAAATGAGCGGCAAAAACCACTTTGGCATTGCTACGCAACCGATTCAGGTTCAAGCGGCCGTCGACTTTGTTGCTGATGATGCCCATGGCGCAGCAGATCTATTTATTGGCACCGTACGCAATCTCAATCTCGGCAAACCTGTCCGCGGTGTCTCTTACGATGTCTACGATGAACTGACTCTCAATGTATTCGAGGAACTGGCCACCGAAGCGCGTCAACGTTGGGGTGAAAAACTCAACATCTTTGTTGAGCACTTCAAAGGACGTCTTGATATTCAAGGGGTCAGCATTTTGATTGCCGTCAGCTCCCCGCACCGGGACGAGTCGTTCCGCGCCTGCCGGTTTATCATTGAAGAGATCAAACACCGGGCACCCATCTGGAAACAGGAACATTATCTCGATGGCGACAGTGAATGGGTGCAAGGCCACGCGCTCTGCTCGCACGGACCCGTCTCATACGATGACGAACCTGCACCAAGCGATCACAAGCACTGTAAGCATTACTGATTTTTTATAAAACAGTCAGTTAACTAAATCTAGTCGGACACGTCTCTGACCCAAACATATTTATTGGCGATGGAATAGGAAATCACTTTCATATTCTGTAATATATCGAGCTATGAACCAAGCTCGTATGCCTGAAACCTACCCTGAGCGCATCCGTCTCAACGACGAGTTGCATGCTCGTCCACCGGTCGCTCTTTGGCCGAATGAGCACATCCTCTACCTGGCGCTTGTCAACACCAGCGGCAAGCGGCTTCAGGAAGAAGTCATTATTCGGGATTTGTGCGACTCTCTGGGGGGGGACTCATGCCCGACGCTACAGGGCAACAATATCGAATTTGACGTCGCGGTTAACCGTGATGTCTGCCAGGGCGCCCCAGATGGCTTGCGCTTCCGTGTGAAATACGAACGGCACGGCGAGTTTTCTTCGTGGTGGTTCTTTCAGCAAACCGAATCGACAGAGCTGTCTCACCCCCCAGAATTTTGTTGCAATCTGGACCGATGGCTTCATCACCTTCCTGGGCAACTATTGGTTGCTATGAATATTCGTGTTTGCCAGGCAGAGCGTATTCCATCGGTTCATGAAATTTCACCCTATTTTTCCGGAAACACGGTCATTGGCAGCCTGATTGCGCACGATGCTGGCGCAGCTTTCACGGACTTTCGTATTGATGCCACTGGGCGCACAAAAATGATCTTCATGAATAAAGCCATGGGATCACGACAAGCCGGGCGACAATTGCAAGCACTCGTTGAAATTGAAACCTACCGAATGATGGCTCTGCTTGCGCTTCCCGAGGTCCAGGAATCATTCCCAGTTCTTGCATCGCAGGAACAAGCATTAATCGATGTCAGCCGCCAACTGGCAGCACCTGCCGAGGAAGACACCAACGAACAAACTCGGGATCTGGAACTTCAACAACGGATCTCAAAAATTTCATCAGCCATCGAAGCACTTTCCTCCAGCACCCAGTATCGACTTTCGGCCAGTGATGCCTATTTCCAGCTTGTACAACGCCGTATAGGCGATCTGCATGAAACCAATCTTTCTGGCATCCAAGGCTTTGGGGAATTCATGGAACGTCGCTTGGTGCCCGCCATGAAGACTTGTAGTGCTTTTTCTCTGCGCATCCGCGAGACATCCCACCGAGTCTCACGAATGAGCCAGCTGCTACAAACTCGTGTCGAAATCGCTCGAGAAGAACAGAACTCTCAACTGCTCGCATCAATGGAGAAACGTTCCAAGCATCAGTTGCATTTGCAACAAGCCGTGGAAGGCTTGTCCATTGTCGCCATTAGCTACTACGGCATCGGTTTAGCTGCTTATGTTTTCAAAGCCATGAAAACAATGGGTCTCATCCATGATGTGGAACTCGCAACCGGTATCGCTACACCCCTGGTGCTTCTGGCTGTAGCTCTGATGACTCGGAAGATTCGTAACAGTTTTAAGTAACTCACCTCAACCATTGTCTGTTTGCGGATAGGGAGTCCCCATGCCACTCAAGATTGCAGCTGCCCGAGAAACCGAATGCGCAGAAAAGCGTGTAGCCCTCACGCCGGAAATTGCCAAAAAGTTCAAAGCGCTTGGCGCAGAAATGCGAATGGAACAAAGCGCGGGGGCAGAAAGCCATTTTATTGATACTGACTATGCAGACGTACAGTTTGTTGATGGTCTGAGTACCGCTTACGCAACAGCCGACCTGATCCTTCGTGTGACACCGCCCTCTTTAGCCGAGATTGAGTCTATACCAGACGGTAGCATCCTGATTGGCCTGATGCGCCCTTACGAAAGCAGGGAACGTATCGCCGCATTCAATCGCAAAAAACTCACTGTCTTTGCACTCGAACTGCTTCCCCGGATTTCTCGTGCACAAAGCATGGATGCACTATCCTCCCAAGGTGCATGTGCTGGCTACCAGTGTGGATTGATTGCCGCTGCAAGATGCACTAAATTTTTCCCCATGTTAACCACAGCTGCCGGCACGATACGGCCTGCCCGTGTGCTTGTTATTGGCGCTGGTGTTGCCGGTCTCCAGGCCATCGCCACCTGTAAAAGACTTGGTGCCATGGTTGAAGCCTATGACGTGCGCGCGGCTGCCCGCGAACAAATTGAATCGTTGGGCGCCAAATTCGTTGATACCGGTGTGTCGGCAGATGGCACTGGCGGCTATGCACGAGAACTGACCGCCGACGAAAAAGCCCAGCAGGCTGAAAAGCTGGCCAAAGCAGTTGCTGCCGCCGATGTCGTCATCACGACAGCGGCCATTCCCGGCAAAAAAGCCCCCATCATCATTACCAAAGAGATGGTCGCACGCATGAAATACGGCGCCATCATTGTCGACATGGCCGCCGAATCCGGGGGCAATTGTGCTTTGACACAAGCCGGCGAGCATATCATCGCCAATGACGTCAATATTCATGGGCCGGTCAATCTACCATCGAGAATGCCCACTCACGCATCCGAACTTTTTAGCCGCAACATCTATAACTTTCTATCGCCGTTTATTAAAGACGGAAAACTCGAACTCGATTGGAATGATGACGTTGTGGCACAAACAGCGCTTTGCCGCGCAGGGCAAGTCACACATCCGACTGTTCAACAAATCATGGGAGAAGCACCATGACTGAAATGCTAGCGCTCTACATATTCATGCTAGCCGCTTTTACAGGCTACGAGATCATCGCCAAGGTACCGGTTATCCTGCACACACCCCTGATGTCAGGATCCAATTTCATCCATGGGGTAGTAGTTGTTGGAGCGATGATCGCCTTGGGGCATGCCGATTCACTCACGGAGCAGGTCATTGGATTCTTTGCCGTGGCACTTGGTGCAGCGAACGCGGCCGGTGGTTATGTCGTTACCGAACGCATGCTCGGTATGTTCAAAAAGAAAGAGGGTGCATAAATGTCGCTGCCTCTGTATGTACAAGGTGCCTGGTTTTTCGGCGCCCTTCTGTTTATCGTTGGTCTCAAGGGCATGAGCTCACCTGTGTCGGCGCGCAAAGGCATCGTCTGGGCCGGCTACGGCATGCTGGTGGCCATCGCTGGCACCTTCATGATTCCGGATTTGCACAACATTGCCTTAATTGGCGCCGCACTCTTGCTTGGCGGTGCGGCCGCTTGGATTTCCGGCAAGAAAGTGCAGATGACCGACATGCCGCAGATGGTTGCCATCTACAACGGTATGGGGGGTGGTGCCGCGGCCGCCATCGCCGCCATTGAATTTGTGCGCGGCGACGTCCACTCTACAACCGTCACACTGCTTGCTGTCATCGGTGCACTAATAGGCGCGGTCTCTTTCACGGGTTCCTGTGTCGCCTGGGCCAAGCTCCAAGGCGTTCTGAAGAAAGCTCACCGCCTGCCGGCACAAAATACCGTTAACGTTATCCTCGCCGGCATCTCGATTCTGCTGGGCGCTGCGATGGTCATCATGGCACCCGCTGAGCCAGGTCTGATTTACGCGTTCTTCCTGGTTGCGTTAGTGCTGGGCCTGGTTGTTACACTGCCCATTGGCGGTGCCGACATGCCCGTAGTGATTTCCCTGTTCAATGCCTTCACCGGTCTGGCTGTGGGCTTCGAAGGTTATGTACTCGGCAACCCGGCACTCATCATTGCCGGTATTGTTGTTGGTGCCGCAGGTACCCTTTTGACGCAACTCATGGCCAAGGCCATGAATCGCCCACTCACCAACATTCTCTTTACGCCTATGACAGGTGGTGGCGATGGTGGCCAGGCCATCGAAGGCACCATGAAGGAAGTCGGTCCGGTGGATGCCGCTGCCATGATGAGATATGCCAGCAAGGTCATTATTATTCCGGGTTATGGCATGGCCGTTGCCCATGCCCAGCACAAGGTCTGGGAAATGACCGCCTTGCTGGAAGAAGCCGGTGTTGAGGTCAAGTTTGCCATTCACCCGGTAGCAGGACGCATGCCCGGCCACATGAACGTGCTTCTGGCAGAAGCCGGCGTGCCTTATGACAAGATCTTCGATCTGGAAGAAATCAATGGCGAATTCCCGCAATGTGATGTAGCACTCGTTATCGGTGCCAACGATGTAGTCAACCCCGTAGCACGCACGGATAAATCAAGCCCAATCTACGGTATGCCAATTTTGGATGCGGACATGGCGCAGAACGTTATTGTGGTCAAACGCGGCAAGGGTGCTGGCTACTCTGGCGTGGAAAATGCCCTGTTCTATACCGACAACTGCCGGATGCTTTATGGTGATGCACAACCAGTTGTCGGCGAGATTATTCAGAACTTGAAAACACTGGCCTAATGATGATGCAGCGCACAACACGAGCCTTGCTTGTTCGTGCGCCAAATTCACTTTTACGTGTTATAAACTATATCCACATAGCGTAACTTTGCGTTACGTCAAAAAGGTAAACGAATATTATTGAGGAGATATGCATGAAAAAAATCATCGCTGGCATCGCTCTGGCCGCCGTGTCGGTCACTGCCTTTGCACAAACCGCTGCGGCACCAGAAAAACTGCGCATCATCGGTGAAAGCAAAGAGTTCGTGATTCAGACCAAAAAAGGCCCGTACACCATTACCCGTACTATGACTTCCTGCGCGAAAAACGCTGGCTGGTTGCAGCCACTGATCCCGCAGAAGGGTGTTACGCCCATTACTGAAATCGAAATTCTGGAAGGCATGAATGACAAGGATGTGATCATTGTCGACATGCGTGAGCCCAATGACCGTGTCAAGGGTACGATTCCTAACACCTATCACATTCCTTACACCGAAGTCGCCAATCGAATGGATGAGCTGGGCTGCACCAAGAAAGCCGCCAAGTGGGACTGTTCCAAGGCCAAGAAAGTCTACGCATTCTGTAACGGCCCTGTCTGCCCGCAAAGCCCGACTGCCATCGCCGCTATGACGCGTGACGGCTTCCCGGTTAATAAGATCTATTACTACCGTGGTGGCATGCTGGACTGGGCTGCTCTGGGCTTCCCGATTGTTGAAGGTGATTTCTGATCACGCAATAGCCATCCTAAAAAGCGAGCTTCGGCTCGCTTTTTTTATGTTCAGGGCGCGAAAGCACCTTTGCCGGACAGCCACTTCTCAAGATTAGCCAGGGGCAAATAGCCCTGAACCAGTCGACCATCAGCACCGATAGTCGTTGGCGTCAGATAGATCTCATGTTGTTTTCCGAAACGCATGTTCTGGGCAATCGGATTCGCGCATGCGTCTGCAGCGAATGAAACACTCCGGTCTCTCATTGCAACCAGCAGATTTTCCAGCCGTTCTGCGTTGGTGGTCCCCGAACACCAAACCCCGATCGAACGCCTCATACTTTTTTGCTCAAGCGGCATCAGAAAGCGGTAAATCGTCACGTTATCGACTTTTTCCAATGATTTCTCATATTTCCTGCAGTAGCCGCATTCCGGCTCGGTAAAAACCGCGATGACACGGGAACCGTCCCCCTTAACGTCTTTGATGGCGTCAGCAAGGCGTAAGGCTTTCCAGTTGAAATACGGTATGTCAGAGAATGAACTATCTGACGCAATAGCGTTGACCTGCATTCCCATAAAAAAAGTCAGCCACAACAGAGATTTTTTCACATCCGTCTCACCAAAGAATCATGATCAATATATTGCATTGCACGATGCCAGATAGCAATCCGTTGAGTATAGTGCAATATAATCTATCCCTTACTTAATCAATTTCCGATGGGCACAAGGAGTGGCAATGGCAAAACAAGATGAGCTGACCCCAATCGAGACGCCGGAAGGTCTCCAGAAGCCGGGGCGTATTCAGAAAGCGCCTGAAAATTTTCTGACACCGACTGAAGTCGAACAAGTGACCAAGGGGCGCCGGGATTTTCTGCGTGGCTCCTTCATGGCTGCCGTTGCCGCTGCCGTCACCGGCAGGACGGCCTTTGCCCAGGACGGCTCAGCATTGGTCGATGCCAAGTCAGGCGATCCGTACATCCTGCAACCGCAAACCTGGGCCACGACACTGGGCAAGGGCGTTGCAACGGCACCCTACGGCCTGCCCTCCAAGTTCGAATCCGAAGTCATTCGTCGCCAGAGCCCCGGTCTGACGCAGACCACCCAGTCGAGCGTGTCGTTCTCGCCGCTGCAGAGCATGTTCGGCATCATCACCGCCTCCGGTTTGCACTTCGAGCGTCACCACCAGGGGTGGTATGACATCGACCCGATGCAACATCGTCTGATGGTGAACGGTTCCAGCCCAGAATTCGTGAAAAAGCCCAAGGTTTACACGATGGACGACATCATGCGTCTGCCCTTCGTATCGCGTATCCATTTCATCGAGTGTGGTGCCAACACCGGTATGGAATGGGGCAACGTTGCCGTGCCAACCGTTCAGTACACTCACGGCATGCTGTCGTGCTCGGAGTTCACCGGTGTACCGCTGCGGGTCCTGCTCGAAGACTGCGGTGCCGACATGACCAAGAAGTTCGTACTGGCCGAAGGTGCCGATGGCTCTGCCATGACCCGTACCATTCCGATGGAAATGGTGCTAAATGACGAAGTGCTTGTTGCTTACGGCATGAATGGTGAGATGATGCGCCCGGAAAACGGCTACCCACTCCGTCTGGTTGTGCCAGGCGTTCAGGGAGTGTCGTGGGTCAAGTGGCTGCGTCGTATCGAAGTGGGTGATCAGCCCTACGGCACCAAAGATGAAGCCGTTCA
>JACCDS010375490.1_pt1 | contig 12078 bp, 9 predicted proteins | sample 7446441 | NCBI WGS metagenome assembly JACCDS01 (sample SAMN15323445, study PRJNA562643) | freshwater metagenome | isolation source: river surface water | place: USA:Blue River Watershed | collected 2017-08-17
ACGTTCATCTCGCAGGAGAAGAACCGCATGCAGATGGCCTCGCACGTCTACGACATCTCCTACGGCACCGTGCGCGAAGGCGACACGCTCGTCTGCGTCGACGACTCCATCGTCCGCGGCACGACCCTCCGCCAGTCGATCCTCCGCATCCTCGCCCGCCCCAACCCGAAGCGCATCGTGATCGCCTCGACGGCCCCGCAGATCCGCTACCCGGACTGCTACGGCATCGACATGTCGGAGATGGGCAAGTTCCTCGCCTTCCAGGCGGCCGTGGCGCTCTGCAAGGAGCGCGGCAAGGCCGAGCTGCTGCGCGAGGTCTACGAAGACTGCCTGGCCCAGGCGAAGCTGCCGGTCGCGCGGATGAAGAACCACGTGCGCCGCATCTACGACGCGTTCACGGAAGAGGAGATCGCGGCCAAGGCGGCCGAACTGGTCTACCCGGCGAAGAGCGGCTGGAAGGGCGAGCTCGTGCTCGTCTTCCAGAAGATCGCGTCGCTGCACAAGGCCTGCCCGACGAGCCGCGGCGACTGGTACTTCACCGGCGACTACCCGACGCCCGGCGGCCTCGGCGTGCTCAACCAGGCCTACATCAACTACTGGGAGAAGCGCGAAGGCCGCGCCTACTGATCAGGCGTAGAGGTGGAACGCCGCGGTGCGCGCCCGGAAGGCCGCCGCATCGCCGTCCCACCGTCGCTGCCAGCGGGCGAGGTCGGTCCGGGCTCCCTGCGTGCGGAGCTCGTCGAAGAACGCCTCGCTGCCGAGGTGCTTGATGAAGAGCTCGCGCTTGGCGCCCGCGAGGCCGGCGAAGGGGTTCGGCGCCCAGACGCAGGCCTGGCGGAGCATGTGGAGCGACAGCGCGGTCGGGCGCAGGCGCGGCCAGTCGCCGACGCCGACGTAGACGCCCTGCGTCCCGTCGGCGAGCTGCTGCGGCTCGAGGGACAGTCCGGGCGAAGCCGCGGCCAGGGCCGCGACGAGTTCGGCGGACTTGCGGCGCGGGTAGGTCACGAAGCGGAAATTGCGTCCGGTCCCCGACGAATGGCTGAACCCGGAATCCATGCAGCCCAGCCCCGTCATCGCGTATCCCAGCGCCGCCTTGGGACTGTCGATCATCGGCGAAGTCGGCGTCCAGTCCAGGCCGGTCTGAGGCCAGGTCATCTCGCGGCGCCAGCCGCGCATCGCGACGACCTCGAGCCGGCCCCGCCGGCGCGCGGCCTCGTCGAGGTCGAGGACGCCGGGCGTGGCGACGGCCCAGCGGGCGATCTCGCCGATCGTGAGGCCGTGGACGTAAGGCGTCTCGTAAGCCCCGACGTAACTGCGCCACTTGCGGTCAAGGAAGGGCCCTTCGACCTTGTCGCCGCCGAGCGGGTTCGGGCGGTCGAGGACGACCACGACCGGCGGACGCGGCAACGCAAAGCAGGCCTCGAGGACGAGCCGCAGGCAGCTGACGTAGGTATAGGAACGCACCCCGATGTCCTGGAAATCCACCACGACCGCATCGAGTCCGGCCAGCATCGCCGGCGTGGGCCGGCGGGTGGCGCCGTAGAGCGAATAGATCGGCAGGCCGGTGCGGGCGTCCTTGCCGTGACCGACGGAAGCGTCGGCCTTGGCGACGCCGTCGATGCCGTGTTCGGGTCCGAACAGCTTCACCAGCTTCACGCCCGGCGCGCGCGCCAGGACGTCCACCGTGCGCTGCCCGCGCCGGTTGACGCCCGCGCGGTGCGTCACCAATCCGCATCGCAGGCCGCGCAGCAGCGCGAAATCATCGGCGGCGAGCACGTCGATGCCGGGCATCACCTGTGTCGTGACGGTCTGAAGCGGGAGAGACGGCCGCGGCGCGACCGGCGCGACCGGACCGGCGCCGCCACCGCCGGCGGCGCAACCGGCGAGACCGAGGGCGCCCAACGAACCCAGGGCGGTGAGGTGGAGGAAATCGCGGCGATCCATAAAGGCGGGGGCGGACATCTTCCGTGTTTCGGGAAAGGGTTCAAAGACTGAAATCTAAAATCCGTTTGCAGGCGGACGGACCCGGCGACACCTTCGCCGGATGCGCGTCGCCCTTCTCGGCTCCGGTCGCGGCTCCAACGCCGAGGCGGTCCTCCGCGCCCAGGCGGAAGGTCGCCTGGGCAAGGCTCAGGTCGTGGGGATCTGGTGCGACGTGCCGACCTGCAAGATGCTGGAACTGGGACCGAAGTACGGCGTCCCGGCCCGCTTCCTGGATACCGGCCCTTTCAAGACGAAGTTCTCGCCGGAACGCGAACAGGCTTGGGCCGACGCCCTCAAGGCCGCCCGGGTGGACCTCGTGGTGCTCGCCGGCTTCATGCGCGTGATCAAGGCGCCGCTGCTCGACGCCTTCCCGGGACGGATCATCAACCTCCACCCCAGCCTGCTGCCCGCTTTCCCAGGTCTCGACGGCATCGGCCAGGCTTGGAACGCCGGCGTCCCCGAGGCGGGCTGCACCGTCCATTGGGTCAACGCCGAGATCGACGGGGGCGCCCACCTGGGCCAGAGCCGCGTGACCCGCGAGCCGACCGACACCCTCGAGTCCTTCGCGCAGAAGATCCATGCCGCCGAGCACGCCCTGCTCCCCGCGGTGATCGCCCGCCTGAGCGAGACGCTTTCCTGATGATCGAACTGAAGTGCCCCATCCACGAAGACATGGTCCAGCCGCTGGAGGACCATTTCTGCGAACTGACCCGCTCCTCCTGGATGCTCTTCCATGAAGGCCCCGGGAAGCCGCACTTCGTCATGGGCTACTTCGACACCAAGGCCGAGGCCGACGAAGCCTGGGCCGGCCTGCGCAAGGCCTTCAAGAAACTCCCGGAGGCCTACGACGAGACCGTCATGGCCGACAAAGATTGGAAGGAAGCCTACAAGGAGCATCTCAAGCCCTGGGACCATGGACGCCTGCACTGGGTCCCGGCGTGGATGCGCGGCAAGCATGCCGTCCCGGCCGACGCCGCGGTGATCTGGTTCGACGCCGGCCTGGCCTTCGGCACCGGCGACCATCCGACCACGCGCCTGTGCGCGATCCGCCTGCTGGATTTCCTCGAGACGCATCCCGCCGCGCAGGTCTCCGTCACCGACGCCGGCTGCGGCTCGGGCATCCTCGCCCTCTCCGCCGCCCGGCTCGGCTGCGGACGGATCGCCGGCTTCGACCGGGATCCGGAATCCGTGCGCGTGAGCATCGCCAACCGCGCGGAGAACGGCATCGCCGACGACGCGGTCGCCTTCCATCACGCCGGGCTCGAAGAAGGCTTCCGCCTCACCGGCCGGGCCGACGTCGTCCTGGCGAACATCATCAGCGACGTGCTCTGCATCTACGCCGACAACCTCGTGGACTCCGTGAGCCCGGGCGGGGTGCTGGCTCTCAGCGGCATCCTCGCGAAGGAGCAGGCCGCCGTGCGCGCCCATTTCGAGGCCAAGTGCCGGGCGGCCTGGGGCGAGGGCGCGAAGTCCGACGGCCGCGTCATGGGCGAATGGAGCGACGTGGCGCTGTTCCGCCCGCTCTGAAGATTTGCGTCCGGGCGGCCGGCCGCCACTGTCTCCGCATGCACGAGACCACCGCCCGCCGCATCCGCTACGGCCGCCTCATCGCCCTTTCGTTCGGCGCGTTCTGCCTCGCGATGGGCGTCAACGAACTGCTCGGCGGCCTCGCGCTCGGCTCCTGGCGCGTGCCGCCGCGGTGGGATCCCGCCGTCGTCACGTTCCCGCGCGCCTTGGCGGCCGAATCCTGGTTCCTGATCGCTTACGCCGGCCTGCTCTTCCTGCCCTGGCGGAACATCGTCTCGGCGAAGGTCTGGAACCGCCTCTTCGGCGTGCTCTGCGTCGCCTCGTTGCTCTTCGCCTTCGCGATGATCTCCGAAGTGATGGCCAAGAACTACGTCGCCCAGGCCGCCGGACTCAAGGCGCGCATCCCGGTCTTCCAGGCGATCCTGCTCTTCCTCTGCCTCGGCCAGATCCCGCTCGAACTGTTCAGCCGGAAGCCGGAGCTGCTCGACTGATCAGAGCGAAGCGTGCAACGCTTCGGCGCGGCGCAGCGCCTCTTCGAGCGTCGGCGCGGTCACGGTGATGTGGCCCATCTTCCGGCCCGGCGCGGCCTTGCCCTTGTCGTAGAGATGCAGCTTCGCGGAGGGATCCGCGAGGACCTTGGTCCAGTCGGGCTCGCGGCCGTCGCGCCAGACGTCGCCGAGGAGGTTGACCATCGCGGAGGGCGCGAGGGGCTTCGTGCCGCCGAGCGGCAGTCCGCACACCGCGCGGACATGCTGTTCGAACTGGCTCGTCTCGTGCGCGTCGAAGGTCTGGTGGCCGCTGTTATGCGGCCGCGGGGCGAGTTCGTTGACGACGATGCGGCCGTCCTTCACGAACATCTCGACGGCGAGCAGGCCGACGAGGCCGATCTTCCCGGCGATGCTGAGCGCCAGCGCCCGGGCTTCGGCGGCGGTCTCGGCGGAGACGCGCGCGGGCGAAAGCGAGAGGTGGAGGATGTGGTTGCGATGGATGTTCTCGGCGGGGTCGTAGACCGCGGTCCGGCCGTCGACGGTCCGCGCGACGAGGACGGAGATCTCCATCTGGAATGGCACCCAGGCTTCGAGGACGCCCACGGCGCCGCCGATCTTGTCCCAAGCGGCGGCGAGGTCCGCCTCCGCGGTCGGCAGCTTGACCTGACCCTTGCCGTCGTAACCGAAGTCGGCGGTCTTGAGCACGCAGGGGAAGCCGATGGTCTTCACCGCGGCCTGCAGCTCGGCCAGCGAGGAGACCACGGCGAAGTCCGCGCAGGGGATGCCGGCGGCGCGGAGGAACTCCTTCTCGCGGCGGCGGTTCTGGCAGGTCGCCAGGACGGACGCGGAGGGATGGCACGGGACCGACTTGGCGACGAACTCGACCGTCGCGGGCGGGATGTTCTCGAACTCGAGGGTCACGCGGCCGCAGCCCCGGACGAAACGCGTAAGCGCGGCGGTGTCGGCCCAGTCCGCGGTGACATGCTCGTCCGCGATCGCCGCGGCGCACGCGCCGGCGGAGGGATCGAACGTGCGGACCTTATAGCCGAGGCGCCGGGCGGCGATGGCCGACATGCGGCCGAGCTGGCCGCCGCCGAGGATGCCGATGGTGCCGCCGGGCTGCAGGGGTCGCTCCATGGCTCAGCGCTGCTTGCCCTTGCGGCCGGGGATCGGGTTGTCGAGCACGGCCTTGGTCTGGGCGGCGCGGTAGTCGTCGAGCTTCTTCGCCAGGCGGGCGTCGGACAAGGCGAGGACGGCGGCGGCGCCGAGGGCGGCGTTGATCGCGCCGGCGCGGCCGATCGCGAACGTGTGCACGGGGATGCCCGCGGGCATCTGGACGATGGAGAGGAGCGAATCGATGCCGTCGAGCGACTTGGACTGCACGGGCACGCCCATCACGGGCAGCGAGGTCATCGCGGCGACCATGCCGGGCAGGTGGGCCGCGCCGCCGGCGCCGGCGATGATGACCTTCAGGCCGCGGCGCCGGGCGGCGAGGGCGTAGTCTTTCAGCTTCAGCGGCGTGCGATGCGCGCTGACGACCTCGGCCTCGAAGGGGACGCCGAGTTTCTTGAGCGTGTCGGCGGCGTTGACCATCGTCTCCCAGTCCGACTGGGAACCCATGATGATGCCGACCTGAGGTGCGGAGGAAAGCGCGCGAGCCATGCCCGAAGCCTGTCGGGGCCGCCCCCGCCTGTGAAGCCCGAAGCGAAAAAACTAGTCCGCGAACGGCACGTATTCCGGGACGAGGCCGCGGATGCCCTGCTTGCAGGCGGCCGGCGGCAGCTCGCGCAAGGCCGCCACCTGCCGGACCAAGGCGTCGACGTCGGCCGCCCCGCCGGGGCCGGCCGCGCAGCGGCGGACGCGGGCATGCGTGGTCGGCAGATATTGTTCGCCCGCATACTTGAGTTCTTCGACGAGCTTCTCGCCCGGGCGCAGGCCGATGATGCGGATCTCGATGTCCACGTCGGGGCGGAGTCCGCTGAGCTCGATCAGCTGGCGGGCGACGTCGATGATCTTCATCGGCTCGCCCATCTCGAGCACGAGGATGTCGCCCCCCGCGCCGAGGGTGGCGCTCTGCAGGACCAGCCCGACCGCCTCGGGGATCGTCATGAAATAACGCTTCACGTCGGGGTGGGTGACGGTGACCGGGCCGCCCGCGGCGATCTGGCGGCGGAAGATCGGGATGACCGAACCGGAGGAGCCGAGCACGTTGCCGAAGCGGACCGCGAGGAAACGCGTGCGGCCCGCCGCGCGGGCCTGGTGCGCATGCACGACCTGTTCGGCCAGGCGCTTGCTCGCGCCCATGACGTTGGTGGGGTTGACGGCCTTGTCGGAAGAGATGAGGACGAACGTCTCGACGCCCGACTCGGCGGCGAGGTCGGCGACGACGTGCGTCCCGAGGACGTTGTTCTGGAGCGCCTCCGCGGGCTGCGACTCCATCAGCGGCACGTGCTTGTGCGCGGCCGCATGCAGCACGAGGCTCGGGCGATGGCGCGCGAACACCGCGCGCAGGGCGGCCCGGTCCGTGACGTCGGCGACGACGGGCGTGATGACGGGGCCGGCCCCGGCCGCGATGAGCTCCTGCTCCGCCTGATAAAGGAGCACTTCGCACTGATCTAGGAGGATGAGCCGGGCGGGCGACCGCACCGCGATCTGCCGGCAGAGTTCCAGCCCGATGCTGCCGCCGGCGCCCGTCACGAGCACGGTCCGACCTCTCACCAGGGCGTCGATCGCGGCGTCGTCGAGGTTCGCCGCGGGCCGGCCGAGGATGTCCTCGACGGAGATCGGCCGGATGTCGGTGGCCCGCACGCGGCCGCCGACGAGTTCGGCCATGGAAGGGACGACGAGCACCCGCAGGCGGGCCGCCGAGGCGAGCGCGCTGACCTCGCGGACGCGGCGGACGCGGGCGGCGGGCAGCGCGAGGATGATCTCCGTGACGCCGAATTTCTCGGCGAGCTCGGGCATGCGCTCCGGCGCGCCGATCACCGGGATCCCGTGGATGTGGAGGCCGTGCTTGGCCGGGTTGTCATCAAGGAAGCAGACCGGCTCGATGCCGTGTCCGCTCCGGCTCAGCAGCTCGGCGGCGAGCGCCGCGCCGGCCTGGCCGGCGCCGACGATCGCGATGCGCTCCACCACGCCCTTGGCGGCGCGCTCCGGGTCGCCGAAACGTTCGCGGAGGGCCCGGATCGAAACCCGGAAACCGATGAACAGGATGAGCGAGAGATGGAAGTCGACCAAGGTGACGCCGCGCGGGATCGCGAAGTACCTGCCGAAGCCGGTGCCGGCGGTCAGCAGCGGCACGAGGAGCATCAGGGCCATCGCTCCGGACAGCGCGGCGCCCATGCGCAGGGCATCCGGGAGACGGAAGTAATAGAAGACGCCGCGCAGCTGGCCGGCCAGGCCGAGGAGCACCACCTTGAGCGGGATCACCCAGAGCAACGCGTAGGGACGTTGGCCGCTGAGGTAGGCCTCGAAGGCGACGTAGGCGGCGGTCGTCGGCTCATCCGCCCCCAGGAAACGCAGCTGGTAGGCGAACCAGAGCGACAGCGCCGCGAGCACGCCGTAGATGGCGACGAAGAGCGCGACACGTTGGAGTCGGTGGACCGGAGCTGGCATGGGGTGCCCTCATCATCCCCCAAGCCGGCAATTATTCAATGACGATACGGAAGCCCAGCACCCGGGATTTCTCGCGGACGTGGGTCGGGCGGACGGGGAGCTCCTTGGACCGACCCTCCCCGATGTTGCCACCGACCACGGGGGCGCGCGTTTCGCCGGCGGTCACCAAGGCCCATTCCTCGACATTTCCGAGGAGGTCATGGAAGCCTCCGGGGCCGGGCGAGGTGGTCCCGACGGGTCGGACGGCCGCCCCGTCGGTGTTTTCCGCCGTCCAGGCTTCCGCGGCGGGACGAGGCAAGGCGGCCGCGCCCAGGGCGGCCCGATATTCGGCGACCGTGGGCAGGCGGGCGGACGACCCGAGCAGCCAGCCCAGACGGCGGGCGAAGGCTTCGGCGTCGGCGTAGGCGACGGACTCGACGGGATTGGCTTCCCGGCGCTGCGCGCTGGGGTTGGCGCCCATCACCGACGCATATAGTCCCTGCGGGATCTCGGTCCGGAACATCCGGACCGCTCCGCCCGGCAAGGGCAGCAGCTGGCGGTCGACGGCGGGCAGGAGTCCGCGCAAGGCGGCCGTGCGTTCGGCGAGGAAGTCCAGCTCCTGCCGTTCGAGGTCGGCCGGTCCGAACAGGCCCGTGCCCGCCTCATGGAGACGTCGGGCCTGACCGATGACCTCTTCGACCAGGCGGACCGCGTCGTCGCCGCGCCGGGCGCGCAGGGCCGCCCGCATCTCATCGCGCCGGGCGCGGGTCTGGGCGATCTCCGCATGGAAGCGGGCGCGGTTCAGCCGCACGACCCACGCGGCCTCCTCGGAGCGATCCGCGAAAGCGCTGCGCGGATGCGTCGCCAGGAAACGCGTGAAGCCGTCGATCGCCGTCTGCCAGGCGCGGGCGGCTCCGGGCAGGTCGCCCGCCTGCTCGCGGGCCGAAGCCTGGTCGCGCAGGCCGAGCAAGGCGACCCAGTCGGGTCCGGAAAGCGCGGTGTCGCGCCGGAGGGTGAGCCGTTCGACGCGGCCGAACTCGGTGTCGCGGACATCACGGTAGCGCGCGAGGAAATCGTTCTCGGTGTCGAGGGCTTGGTTGAATTTCCCGACGGCTTCGGCGTAGCGGCCGGCGGCGAACGCCTGCTCGGCGGCGGCTTCCTCCGCCCGTCCTCGCCGCCAGAGCGGCCCGGATTCCAACCGCCGGAGGCGCGTCTCCAGGCGGGCCCGTCGGCCCGGATCGGCGAGCCCGGAAAAATCCCAGCGGTTCTCGATCTCGAGTTCGCACGCGACGGCCCGCCGGAGCAAGGCCGCCGCGGCCTCCTCGTCCCGGGCGGCCAAGGAAAGCGCGCGTTCCTCGGCCTGGGCGGAATCCGCCCGGAGCTGTTCTCCGCGGAGCAGGTGCAGCCGGCGGCGCAGGGCGGACTGTCGGGCGCTGTCCGTCCCGATCGACCCACGGGCCGTGATATAATCCTCGTAAGCCTTCAGCGCCTTCTCGAGGAGGGCGATGTCGGCTTCGGTGAGTTCGAAACGGGCCTGCCGGGCCTGCTCGAACTCGGCTTCCCAGCGCAACGAGGCCAACCGGAGGGCCTCGGCTTCTTCCGGCGTCGCGGGCAGTTCGTCCTGCCGCGTCAGACGTCGCTCCTCCGTATAAAGCAGCAGGCTGACGATCGCCAGTCCCGCGCAGAGCAGGGTCAGGAGGTAGGCCCGGTAACGCATCCAGAGCTCGGCCCAATCCGTCCCGCGCCGACGCGGCGGCGGGGACGGGATGAAGCCGGGCTCAGGATTCGGGGGACCTTGGGTCATGGACGAGCCGGCAACTTTGTCGCTGGCGGTTTGTTTGCTTTAATAGTTCCTTACTCTGGTTCATCAAAGAATCCCCTTCAACCTTGGAAATGGCTCAATTCAAGCGCATCGCCGTCGTCGGCGCCGGACTCATCGGCGGGTCCGTCCTCCTGGCCGCGGCTCGTCGGCGGCTGGCGGGATCGCTGGCCTGTTGGTCGCGCTCGGAGGGATCGCGGGCCACCTTGCGCGGATTCGGCGTCGCCGAAGTCTTCGATGACGCCGCCGCGTGCGTGCGGGGGGCCGACCTGGTGGTCGTGACGACGCCCGTCGACACGATCGAAGAAACTTTCCGGGCGATCGGCCCGGGCCTGGCGCCGGGCGCCGTCGTGACCGACGCCGGCAGCGTGAAAGGCGTGATCCTCGAAGCCGCCGGCCTCCTGCCGGCCGCCAATCCTTTCGTCGGCGCCCACCCGATGGCCGGGGGCGAGAAGGCCGGCGCGAGCCACGCGGCCGCGGAACTCTTCGAAGGCCGGGTGTGCTTCCTGACCCCGCGCGGCGACGAGCCCGAAGCCGCCCTGCGAGCCGTGCGGTCCTTCTGGTCGGGGCTCGGCTCCGTCCTGCACGAGACCGGCGCGGCGGAACACGACGAGATCGTCGCCGCCATCAGCCACGTCCCGCATGCGGCCGCCTCGGCGCTCATGCTGGCCGTGATGGACCAGTCCGGCTACCGCCGCTTCGCCGTCGGCGCCGGCCTCCGGGACACCACCCGCATCGCGGCCGGCGAGGAAAACCTCTGGGTCGGCATCATGCTGGCCAACGCCCGTCACACCGCCGAAGGCCTGCGCGACGTCGAACGACGCTGCGCCGAGCTCCGCGCCGCGGTGGAGAACCATGACGCCGCCGCCCTCCGCCGGCTGCTCGCCGACGCGCGCGTCGCCCGCCAGAGCCTGGACCGCAACGCATGAGCCAGCCCCTCGTCATCCGTCCTTTCACCTCGGCCGCCCGCGGGGTGGCCCAGGTGCCGGGCTCGAAGAGCATCACCAACCGCGCGCTGATCCTGGCCGCGCTCGCCGACGGCCCGACCGTGCTGACGGGCGCGTTGTTCAGCCGCGACACCCGGATCCTGATCGCCGCGCTCCGGGCCCTCGGTTTCGCGGTCGAAGCCGACGAAGCGGCCTGCGTGATCCGCGTCGAAGGACTCGGCGGACGCATCCCGCACCGGCAGGCCCGCCTGCATGTGGGCAACGCGGGCACCGCGGCGCGCTTCCTCACCGCCTTCCTGGCCTTGGCGCCCGACGGCTGTTATGAACTCGACGGCGACGAAGCCATGCGCGCCCGGCCGATGCGCGGCCTCCTCGACGCGCTCGGCGCCGCGGGCTGCCGCGCGCTCACCCCGGACGGCAGGCCGGCCGTCGGCTTCCCGTTCACGCTCCACACCACCGGCCGCCTCGGACGGCTCGAGGTCGACGCGTCGGCTTCGTCGCAGCTCCTCTCCGCGCTGCTGATGATCCTGCCGCTCGCGGGCGGCGCCTCGGTCCGGATGAAAGGCGCGACCGTGTCGGAACCTTTCGTCGAGATGACCGCCCGGATGTGCGCCCAGTTCGGCCGTCCTTTGTCGAAGACTCCCGACGGCGCCTGGACCTGCGCCGAGGCCGGTCCCTACGTCGCCGCGCGTCCCGCTTACGCCATCGAGCCGGACGCCACCGCGGCCAGCTACTTCCTCGCCCTGCCCGCGGTGACGGGCGCCTGCTCGGGCGTCCGGGTCGAAGGCTACGCCGAAGGCGGGCTGCAAGGCGACACGGCCTTCGCGAAGGTCGCCCAGGCGTGCGGCGCCGGACTCACCGGCCAGGACGGGGCGATCGTCGCGCGTGACTGGTCGGCGATCCGCGGCGGCGATTTCGACTTCAACGCTTTTTCGGACACCTTCCTGACCTTGGCGACGGTGGCCGCGCTCGCCGACGGTCCGCTCACCATCCGCGGCATCGCCCATACCCGCAAACAGGAGACCGACCGGGTCCTCGCCATGGCGACCGAGCTGGAACGCCTGGGCATCAGGGTGAGTCCGACGGCGGCCGAACTGCGGAACGACGACGCGCTTTCCTCGCTGACCATCCACCCGGACCGCGCGGCGCTGCGGCGCGCGGCGGCCGCAGGTCCGGTCGCCATCCATACCTATGAAGACCATCGCATGGCGATGAGCTTCGGCGTGCTGGGGAGTTTCGACCTCTTCGGCGACGGCCGTCCGTGGATCGCCATCGAAGACCCGGGCTGCACCAGCAAGACGTTCCCGCGTTTCTTCGAAGCCCTCGAGGCGCTGCGCCGCCGTTTCGTCCGCGTCTCGGTCGACGGCGGCGCGGCCTCCGGCAAGTCGAGCACGAGCCGGCGGCTGGCCGTGGTCCACGGCCTGCTGCACGTCGACACCGGCGCCCATTACCGCAGCCTCACCCGCGCGTTGCTGCGCGCCGGCGTCTCGCCCGACGATCCCGCCTCGGTCGAGGCCGGCCTCGGACGCATCCGCCTCGGCTCGCAGGTGCTGCTCCGCCAAGGCGCCTATGCTTCCGTCGCCACGCTCGACGGGGTGCTTCCCGCCGATGAGGAGCTGCGCACGCCGGAAGTGAACGCGGCCGTCTCCAAGCTGGCCGCCCTGCCCTGCGTGCGGACCTTCCTGCTGGAATACCAACGCTCGCAGGTCCGGCTGGCCGA
>JACCDS012399060.1_pt1 | contig 12074 bp, 10 predicted proteins | sample 7446441 | NCBI WGS metagenome assembly JACCDS01 (sample SAMN15323445, study PRJNA562643) | freshwater metagenome | isolation source: river surface water | place: USA:Blue River Watershed | collected 2017-08-17
CTGCCATGAGCCAGGAAACCCTCGATACCGTGTCCCGCCCGTCCCAACCCACCACGCCGGAGTCGTCCCAGAAGTCGGCGGCTGCCGGCTGGGGCGCACTGAAGAACGTCGCCATCGCGCTGATCCGCGAACGCGTGCCCGGCAAAGGCGCGTTGACACTGCTGGCGCAGAACCAGCCCGACGGCTTCGACTGCCCCGGCTGCGCCTGGCCCGACCGCGAGCACACGTCCACCTTTGAGTTCTGCGAGAACGGGGTCAAGGCAGTGGCTGCCGAGACCACAGCGAAGCGCGTCACGCGCGAGTTCTTTGCGCGCCACACCGTCACCAGCCTGCTCGAGCAGAGCGACTACGAGCTGGAGAACCACGGCCGCCTGACCGAGCCGATGGTGTTTGATGCCGCGTCCGACCGTTACGTGCCGATCAGCTGGGACGATGCCTATGCGCTGATCGCGCGGCACCTGCGCGCCCTGCCCTCACCCGACATGGCAGCCTTCTACACCTCCGGCCGCGCCAGCAACGAGGCGGCTTTCCTGTACCAGCTGATGGTGCGCCGCTACGGCACCAACAACTTCCCCGACTGCTCGAACATGTGCCACGAGCCGACCTCGGTGGGTCTGCCGGAGGTGGTCGGCATCGGTAAGGGCACGGTGCTGCTGGAGGACTTCGACCACGCCGACACGCTGCTGCTGTTCGGCCAGAACCCGGCCACCAACCACCCGCGCATGCTCGGCGAGCTGCGCGAGTGCGCCAAGCGCGGCGCCACCATCGTCTCCATCAACCCGCTGCGCGAGCGCGGCCTGGAACGCTTCGCCAGCCCGCAGCACGTCGGCGACATGCTCAAGCCGGGGGGTGTGCCGATCAGCTCGGTGTTCATCCGGCCGACCCTGGGTGGCGATTTCGCGCTGCTCAAGGGCGTGGCCAAGCGTGTCCTCGAGATGGACGACGAGGCCGTGGCCCACGGCACCGGTCGCGTCCTCGACACGCACTTCATCGAGCAGCACACCACCGGCTTCGAGGCCTTTGCCGACGACCTGCGCGGCGAGTCATGGGACCTGCTGGTGCGGGAATCGGGCGTGCCGCTGGCCGACATCCATCGTCTGGCCGACATCTACGCCAATGGCCGCGGGGTGATCGCCACCTGGGGCATGGGCCTGACGCAGCACAAGAACGCCGTCGCCAACGTGCAGATGCTGGCCAACCTGATGATGATGCGAGGCAACATCGGTCGCAAGGGCGCGGGCCTGTGCCCGGTGCGCGGCCACTCCAACGTGCAGGGCGACCGCACGGTCGGCATCGACGAGAAGCCGACGCCGGAATTCCTCGACCGTCTGAAGGATGTCTACGGCTTCGAGCCGCCGCGCGAGCACGGACACGACGTGGTCGGCAGCATCGAGGCGATGCTGCGCGGCGAGGTGAAGGTGTTCCTCGCGCTGGGCGGCAACTTCGTGCAGGCCTCGCCCGACACGCCGCGCACCGAAGCCGCGCTGCGCCAGTGCGAGCTCACCGTGCACATCACCACCAAGCTCAACCGCAGCCACCTGATCCACGGCCGCGACGCGCTGATCCTGCCGACCATGGGCCGCACCGAGATCCACGCCACGCCGAAGGGCGCGCAGGGCGTCACGGTGGAGGACTCGATGAGCATGGTCCACATCAGCTATGGCATCAACAAGCCGGCCTCGCCCGACCTGCTACCGGAACCGGCCATCGTCGCCGGCATCGCAGCCGCCTTGCTGCCCGACGCCGGCATCCGCTGGTCCGACTACGCTGACGACTACAGCCTGATCCGCGACGATATCGCGCGCGTCTACCCGGAGTTCGGCGACTACAACGCACGCGTGACCAAGCCGGGCGGCTTCCACCTCGGTGTGGCGTCGCGCGACCGCATCTGGAAGACGCCGGAGGGCAAGGCGGTGTTCAAGGTCCACGCGGTGCCCACCGACACGCCCATCCACCGCGCCCGCGCGCTGCACGGCGACCGGCTGATGGTGCTGATGACCACCCGCTCGCACGACCAGTACAACACCACCGTCTACGGGCTGGACGACCGCTACCGCGGCGTCTTTGGCGAGCGCCGGGTGCTGTTCATGAACGCCATCGATATGCAACGGCTGGGCTTCGCCGCCGGGCAGATGGTCAACCTGGTCGCGGTCTGGGAGGACGGCATCGAGCGCCGCGCCGACGGCTTCAAGCTGGTCGAGTACGACATCCCGGCCGGCTGCCTGGGTGCCTACTACCCCGAGACCAACCCGCTGGTGCCGCTGTCGAGCTTCGCCGACAAGGCCCGCACGCCGACCTCCAAGTCGGTGCCGGTACTGGTCGAGGCGGCCTGAACGGACATGAGCCGGGCAGACGACGCCGACCGCGACGAGGATGTGGCCGCCGAACTGCCGGTGCGCATCCTGTTCGCGCTGGTCGAGGACCCGCGGCGGCAGAACGAGCCGTGCTCTCTGGCGCGCCTGGCCGGCCGCCTCGAGGTGCGTCAGAGCACGTTGCGGCGCACGCTCGCGCTGCTGGAAGACGCCGGCCTGGTGGCGGTGAGGCTGGGCGAGGACGGCGGCGGCGAGGTGGAGTTGACGGCGATCGGCCGCGCCACCTGGCTCGAGCTGGCCGACGACCCCGACGACGCCGGCCAGCCGGGGGGTGCCGCGCCCGGCTGAGCGACCGGCGGCGCGCTCGCCCATAATGCGGCGCGTGTCTGCCCCACCCCTCTCCACCGCAACGGGTACCCGCCCGCGCGCCTTCGGTCTGCTCGGCGTGCCGCGCGCGCTGCTGTACTTCCTCGGCGAGGACCGGAAGCGCTACCTGTGGTTCTCGGCGGTGCTGCTGGCGGTGCAGTTCTACACGCTGCTGCCGCCCTACCTGATCGGCCGCGTGGCCGACTTCCTGCTGCAGCACAAGCCTGGCGAGAGCCTGACGCCGATGTACTGGACCGTGGCGACGCTGGGCGTGGCGCACGCGGTGGTGGCCATGATCCGGCTCTCGACCAAGCGCGTCATCGGGCGCATGAGCATCGACGCGCGCTACCGCGCCAAGGTCTGGGGCTTCGAGCGGCTACTCGACTTTTCGCTGGCCTGGCACCAGCAGGAGAGCACCGGCAACAAGGCGCAGCGCGTCATCACCGGCGCCGAGGCGGTGCGCGAGTGGTCGGCTGACCTGATGAACAACCTGTTCGTCGCCATCGCCGCCTTCTTCGGCTCGCTGGTGGCCTGCATGTGGCTGTGGCCGGCGTCGGGCCTGTTCTTCGTCTACTTCGTTGGCGTGCTGATCTGGCTGGAGTGGTTCTTCTACCGCCGCATCGCCCGCCTCTCCGACGCCATCAACGCCAGCCAGGAGAACGCCTCCGGCAGCTTCGTCGAGAGCGCGGCGAACATCCTCTCGGTCAAGGCGATGGGCGCCGCCGGCAGCCTGACCGGCAAGGTCGCCGAACGCGAGTCGCTGGCGCGCGACTTCGCCTACCAGCGGCTGCGCCTGACCAACAGCAAGTGGATGGCCTTCCAGATGCACTCGGCGGTGGCCTGGGCGCTTTACATCCTCGGCGTGGCCATCGCCGTGCTCGACCAGCGCCTGTCGGTGGGCATGGTGCTGACCTATGCCGCCTACTTCAACACCCTGCGCGAGGCGAGCATGGACATGACCGACAAGGTGCAGACCATGATCGAGCGCACCTCCAACCTGGGCCGCATGATGCCGGTGTTCGAGACGCGCGCGCCGACCGGTGGCAGCGCGCCATTCCCCGCCGAGTGGGACGCCATCCGCTGGCAGGGGGTGCGCTTCGCCTACCCCGGCGGCCGCGAACTCGGCCCGGTCGACCTGAGCCTGCGCCGAGGCGAGTCGCTGGGCGTGGCCGGCCCCTCCGGCAGCGGCAAAAGCACCCTGGTCAAGCTGCTGCTGGGCCTCTATCCGGTCGAGCAGGGACGGCTGACCATCGGCGCCACCGAGCTTGCCGACATCCAGCACGAGGCGCTGACCAGCCAGATCGCGGTGGTGCTGCAGGAGACCGAGCTGTTCAACCTGAGCCTGCGCGAGAACATCACCCTGTCGCGCAATGTCGACGAGGCAGACTTCCGCCGCGCCTGCCGCATCGCCTGCCTGGATGAACTCATCGCGCGACTGCCGGACGGCGTCGAGACGCTGGTCGGCGAGAAGGGTCACGTGCTGTCTGGCGGCGAGCGCCAGCGCGTCGGCATCGCCCGCGCGGTGCTGCGCGATGCGCCCATCCTGCTGCTTGACGAGGCCACCAGCGCGCTGGATTCGGCCACCGAGTCGCGCGTGCTGGCGGGTCTGATGACCGAGCATGGCGGCGGCCGCACGGTGCTGGTGGTTGCACACCGGCCGAGCGCGTTCGAGCACGTCGACCGTCGCGTCGAGGTGGCGGCTGGCTGCGTGATCGGCGAGCCGGCCGCGGCCTGAGCGCCGTGCGCAGGCTACCGCGCTTGCGGCATACTCGCCTCCCCGACCGCCTCAAGGCGCTGTCGAAACCTTTTTAGATCCACGGGAGCACCCCATGAGCGTCCAGACCCTCCGCGAAGTCGCCGGCCTCGGCACCACCCCTGCCCGGCTCCAGGACTCGGCGCTCATCATGGTCGACCTGCAGAACACCTACCGCGAGGGCGTGATGCGCCTCAAGGGCGTGGAGGAGGCGCTGGTCCAGGCGCGGCTGGTGCTGGATCGCGCCCGCGCACTCGGCCGGCCGGTCATCCACATCCGTCACGATGCCGGCGTCGGCTCGCCTTACGATGTCACCGCACCGATCGGTCAGATCGCCGACCCGGTGGCGCCGCTGGCTGGCGAGATGGTCATCACCAAGCTCTACCCGAACAGCTTCATCCAGACCCCGCTCGACGAGACGCTGAGGGAGCTCGGCATCAAGGACCTGATCCTGACCGGCTTCATGACCCACGCCTGCATCAATTCGACGGCGCGCGGCGCCTTCAACCTGGGCTACGCGGCGACCATCGTCGCCAACGCCACCGCCACGCGTGACCTGCCCGCCACCGGCGGCGGCATCGTGCCGGCTGAGCAGCTGCAGGCGGCCAGCCTGGCGGCCGCAAGCGACATCTTCGCCGTGATCGCCCCCGGGCTCGACCAGATCGGCTGATTGTTGCGCCGCACAAAACCGGCCCCGCTGGCGTAGAATCGGCCCCCCAGAAGACTCTCCGCCGCGGTCGTCCGCAGCCCCGGCATCCACAGGACAGCATGGCCGAACGCTTCGACTATCCGCACGCCGTGACCGCCATCGACGCGGACCTGGTGCGTCCGCGCATGGCCTCGATCCACCTGCTGCAGTCGGGCGACCGGCTGGCGCTGGTGGATACCGGCACCAGCCACTCGCTGCCCTCGGTGATGGCGGCGATCAAGGCGCGCGGGCTGACGGTGGAGCACGTCGAGTGGGTGGTGCTGACGCATATCCACCTCGACCACGCCGGCGGCGCCGGTGCGCTGATGCGGGCCCTGCCCAACGCTCGACTGCTGGTCCACCCGCGCGGTGCGCGGCACATGGTCGACCCGTCCCGGCTGGTCGCCAGCGCCACCTCGGTCTATGGCGAAGATACGATGCGGGAGACTTACGGCGACATCATCCCCATCCCGGCCGAGCGCGTGGTCGAGAGCCACGACGGCATGCAGGTCGACTTCGGCGACCGCCGCTGGACGCTGTTCGACACACCGGGCCACGCCCGGCATCACCACGCCATCCACGATTCGGCCTCGCAGGGCATCTTCACCGGCGACACCTTTGGCCTGGCCTACCCCGACCTGACGGTCGAGGGCCGCCCGTTCGTCATCCCCACCACCACGCCGGTGCAGTTCGAGCCGGAGGCGATGCGGGAGTCGGTGGAGCGAATGGCCGCCCTGCGGCCGGAGTGCCTGTACCTGACCCATTTCGGCCGCGTCGACAAGGTCCCGGCGCTCAAGGCCGACCTGCTGCGCAGGCTCGACGCGCACGTCCGCATCGGCCGCGAGGCATCACGCTTCGACACCGCCGAGGACCGCTACCGCGCGGTGGCCGAGGACCTGCGTGGCTATCTGCTGCGTGAGCTCGAGTCACACGGCAACACGCTGGCAGAGAACGACGCGCTGGCGCTGCTGGAGATGGACATCGACCTCAACGCGCAGGGCATCGTCCACTGGCTGGCGACGGCCTGAACAGCTGACCGGGCTAGTTGCCCGCCACTGTCATGCGGTCGACCAGGATCGACCCACACTGCCGCCCACCACGCACCAGCACGTCGCTGCCAACAGCACGGATGCCGCGGAAGATGTCGCGCAGGTTGCCGGCGATGGTGATCTCCTCGACCGGGAAGGCGATGCGCCCGTCCTCGACCCAGAATCCGCTGGCGCCGCGCGAGTAGTCGCCGGTGACCAGATTCACGCCCTGCCCCATCAGCTCGGTGACCAGCAGGCCGCGGCCCATCTCGCGCAGCAGGTCGTCGAAGCCGGCCTGCCCCGGCCGCACCAGCAGGTTGTGCGGGCCGCCGGCGTTGCCGGTGGTGCGCAGGCCGAGCTTGCGCGCCGAGTAGGTGGAGAGGAAATAGCCCTGCTGCACGCCCGCGTCGACCATCAGCCGCCGCTGCGGCAGAACGCCCTCCGAATCGAATGGCGCGCTACCCAGCGCACGTGGCAGGTCTGGCACCTCCTCGATGGTGACGCAGGGCGCCCAGATGCTCTGGCCGACGCTGTCGAGCAAGAAACTCGAGCGACGGTACAGGCTGCCGCCGCTGACCGCGCCGGCCCAGTGGCCGATCAGGCTGGCGGCGATGGGCGCCTCGAACAGCACCGGCACCTCGCAGGTGGCGATCTTGCGCGCACCCAGCCGGGCGGCGGTGCGCTCGCCGGCGCGGCGGCCCACAGCCACCGCGGCCTCCAACGCATCGGCGCTGCGCGCGACGGTGTACCAGTCGTCGCGCTGCATGGTGTCGTCCTCGCCGGCGATCACCGAGCAGTAGAGCGAGTGGCGGCTGGAGTCGTAGCCACCGCAAAAGCCCAGCGAGTTGGCGTAGACGAAACGGTTGACGTGGGTCGAGACCGAGGCACCGTCGCTGTTGTCGATGCGCCGGTCGACCGCCATCGCCGCTGCTTCCATGCTGCAGGCGAGTTCGATCGCGGCGTCGCTCTCCAGCGACCACGGGTGGCACAGGTCGAGGTCGGCGTGTGACCACGCCAGCGTATCGGCCTCCGGCAGGCCGGTGAACGGGTCCTCACCGGTGTGACGGGCGATCGCCAGCGCGGCACCGACGGTCTCGACGATGGCCGCCTCGGAGATGTCGGAGGTGCTGGCGTGGCCGCGCCGCTGGCCCTGCCAGACGGTGATGGCCATGCCACGGTCGCGGGCGTACTCGAGAGTCTCGACCTCGCCCAGACGCACGGTGACGTCGAGACCGTGACCGAGCCCGATGTCAGCCTCGGCAGCGGTGGCGCCGAGCCGGGATGCGGTGTCGAGGGCGTGGCGAGCGAGTTCGCGGAGCTGGTCGGCGCTCAGACCGAAACGATGTTCTGGCACAGGGAAGAGGCAGTCGGGTGAGCCGCTATCATACCGGCATGACCGACGATACCCGCCCACCAAGCAAGACCCGCCGCAAGCGCGACGCCCACGAACTGCAATCGCTGGGCGAGACCCTGCTCGGGCTCAAGCCAGAGAAGCTTCGTAGCCTGAGACTTGCGCCAGAACTCTACGAGGCCCTCATCGAGGGGCAGAAGATGAGCAGCCGCGAGGCCCTGCGCCGGCACCGGCAGTACATCGGCCGGCTGATGCGCGACCTCGACGCCGCCGAGATCAGGCGGCAACTGGGTGCCGACCGCGACGCGGTGCGCCGCGCCGCGCTGGCCTTCCAGCAGGTCGAGCAGTGGCGTGACCGCCTGCTCGGCGAGCCGGCTGGCCTGGGTGAATTCATGCGGCAACACCCCGCGGCCGATGCCGAGGCGCTGCGGCGCCTGGTCGGCGAGGCGCAGGCCGAGTCGGCGCACGGCAAACCGCCGCGGGCGGCGCGGGCGCTGTTCCGCGCGCTCAGCAGCGTGATCGGCGGGGGCCAGACCGGCAACCGGGGCGCGGCGGAAGCGACGTGAGTCTCGACGGCAACACCCTGCGCATCGGCATCGTCTCGGTGAGCGACCGAGCGTCGGCCGGCGTCTACGAGGACAAGGGTGTCCCGGGCCTGCTGGAGTGGCTGGGCGGTGCGCTCACCACGTCATGGGAGCCGGTCACGCGCCTGATCCCGGACGAGCAGCCGCTGATCGAGCGCACCCTGATCGAACTCTGCGACCGCGAGGGCTGTGGACTGGTGCTGACCACTGGTGGCACCGGCCCGGCGCCGCGCGACGTCACGCCCGACGCCACGCTGGCGGTGGCCGACCGCGAGCTGCCCGGCTTTGGCGAGCTGATGCGGGCGGTGAGCCTGAAGTACGTCCCCACCGCCATCCTCTCGCGTCAGGTCGGTGCGGTGCGGGGCCGCTCGCTGATCATCAACCTGCCGGGTCAGCCCAAGGCCATCCGCGAGACGCTCGACGGCGTCTTTGCCGCGGTGCCCTATTGCCTAGACCTGATCGGCGCAGCGTGGGTCGAGACCGACCCGGCGGTCTGCAACGCCTTCCGGCCCAAGTCGGCGCAGCGGCCCGCGAGCTGAGCGGACCCGTCTGACCAGGCCCGCCGGCTGCTGGCTGTTTCAGGCGCGGATGTAACTCTCGAGGTGCTCGATCATGGCGCGCTGGTCGTCCAGGCTGACCCGCACCACGTCACCGATCGACAGGATGCCGGTCAGCTTGCCGCCATCGACCACCGGCAGGTGACGCACACGCAACTCGGTCATCAGCTCCATGCAGCGCTGGATGGACTCGCTGGAGTCAACCGTGGAGATCTTCTCGGTCATGATCTCGCGCACCTCGGACTCCAGCGAGACGCCCTTGTAGAGCACACGCCGGAGAAAGTCGCGCTCGGAGAGGATGCCCACCAGTTTTTCACCCTCGCACACCGGAAGCACGCCGATGTTGCGCTCGACCATGGTGCGCATCGCCGACTGCAAGGTGTCGTCGGGAGCGACACTGACGAGGCCGGCCGGCTTGCCGGCGAGGATCTGCTTGACGCTGCTTGACATGCTGACTCCCCCTTGTCGCGGCTCGGGCCGCCTTTTGTCTGGTCCGCCGAAGTCACGGCGGGCACCTTCACCAGCATCTGCGAGCCGGCGGAGGTGGCCTTTCCGGGTGACACCTTGGATGTCATCCAGAGCGGCCCGAAGGGCCATATTACGCCGCCCTGATCGCCTGTCGAGGCCTTGCGCACTGAGCGCGAATCTTGAACAATCAAGGGTTTTCCGGGCCGGTGCCCGGACGATGCAGAGCCGGCCCGGGTGCTGGTGCACGCATCGGCATCCCGGAGCTTCGCGTGTCTCACGTCATGAACACCTACGGCCGCCTGCCGGTCACCTTCAGCCATGGCCAGGGCGCCTGGCTGTGGGACACCGATGGCAAGCGCTACCTGGATGCGGTCGCAGGTGTCGCGGTGAACGGCCTCGGCCACGCGCATCCGCGGCTGGTGCAAGCGATCGGCGAGCAGGCCGCGCGCCTGATCCACGTCTCCAACCTGTACCGCGTCGCCGAGCAGGAGGCGCTGGCCGACCTGCTGTGCGAACGCGCCGGCATGGACGCCGTTTTCTTCTGCAACTCGGGCGCCGAGGCCAACGAGGGCGCGATCAAGCTAGCACGCCTGCACGGCCACGGCCGCGGCATCGAGTCACCCGCCATCATCGTAATGGAGCGCAGCTTCCACGGCCGCACCATGGCAACGCTCACCGCCACCGGCAACCCCAAGGCGCAGGCCGGCTTCGAGCCGCTGGTGCCGGGCTTCATCCGTGTGCCCTACGACGACCTCGAGGCAGTGCGCCGGGTCGCCGCTGAGCACCCCAACGTGGTGGCCATCCTGGTCGAGCCGATCCAGGGCGAGGGCGGCATCCGCATCCCGGCCCCGTTGCCGGCCTACCTGCAGGGCCTGCGGGCCATCTGCGACCAGCATGGCTGGCTGCTGATGCTCGACGAGGTGCAGACCGGCATCGGCCGCACCGGGCGCTGGTTCGGCTTCCAGCACACGCCGGTGCTGCCCGACGTGCTCACACTCGCCAAGGGGCTCGGTTCCGGCGTGCCGATCGGCGCGCTGGTGGCGCGTGGTGCGGCGGCGACCACCTTCTCCCCGGGCAAGCACGGCAGCACCTTTGGCGGCAACCCGCTGGCCTGCGTCGCCGGGCTGACAACCCTGCAGGTGATGCACGAAGACGGCCTGCTGGCGCACGCGCAGAACCTCGGCGGCTGGATCGTCGACGCCTTCCGCGACCGCATCGGCGGTCTGCCGGGTGTGAAGCAGGTGCGTGGCCTCGGCCTGATGATCGGCATCGAGCTCGACCGCCCCTGTCCGGAACTGGTCAAGGTCGCGCTCGGCCGCGGAATGCTCATCAATGTCACCCAGGACACCATCATCCGGCTGGTACCGCCGCTGGTGCTGACCGCCGACGATGCACGCGAACTGGTCGATGGCGTCTCCACCATCGTCAACGGATTCCTGGCCGGACGCGCAGCCTGAACGGGCCCCGGCAAACGTAACCGAACGACCCGAAATGACCCAACGCCCGGCGCTTCGCCACTACCTGCAGTTCGCCGACCTGACACGTGACGAGTACGCGCACGTGTTCGAGCGCACGCGCGTCATCAAGGGACGCTTCAAGCAATACCAGCCCTACCACCCGCTCACCGACCGCACGCTGGTGATGATCTTCGAGAAGCAGAGCACGCGTACCCGGCTCTCGTTCGAGGCCGGCATGCACCAGCTGGGCGGCAGCGCCATCTACCTGAACACGCGCGACAGCCAGCTGGGCCGCGGCGAGCCGGTCGAGGACGCGGCGCAGGTCATCTCGCGGATGTCCGACATCGTCATGATCCGCACCTTCCAGCAGGACATCATCGAGCGCTTCGCGGCGCACTCGCGGGTGCCGGTCATCAACGGCCTGACCAACGAGTACCACCCCTGCCAGGTGCTGGCCGACCTCTACACCTGGTTCGAGCACCGCGGCGATATCGCCGGGCGCACCGTGGCCTGGATCGGCGACAGCAACAACATGTGCTACACGTGGCTGCAGGCGGCGCGGGTGTTCGGCTTCCACGTCAACATCTCGACGCCACCCGGCTACTCGCTCGACCCCAGGCTCACGGCCGGTCTGGAGGATGTCTTCAGCGTGCACGCCGACCCGATGGACGCGGCGCGCGGCGCCAGCCTGGTCACCACCGACGTCTGGACCAGCATGGGCTGGGAGGGCGAGGCCGCCGAACGCGCCGCCGCCTTTGCCGACTGGCAGGTCGATGCCGAGATGATGGCGGTCGCGGCACCGGATGCCGTGTTCATGCACTGCCTGCCGGCCCACCGCGGCGAGGAGGTGACGGCCGAGGTCATCGACGGCCCGCAGAGCGTGGTCTGGGACGAGGCCGAGAACCGCCTGCACGCGCAGAAGGCGCTTATGGAGTTCCTGCTGCTGGGCCGCGTCGACAACTGACAGACTCACCCGCCGCGCACCCCGCGCCGGCGGTCACAACGACACAAGACTGATGGCCGACCAAAAACACCCGCTGAACCTGCCCGACACCCCGTTCCCGATGCGCGGCGACCTCGCCAAGCGCGAGCCGGAGTGGATCAAGGCCTGGACCGCCCGCAGCCTGTACCAGCAGATCCGCGACAAGGCCGCCGGCCGGCCGAAATTCATCCTCCACGATGGCCCGCCGTACGCCAACGGCGACATCCACATCGGTCACGCCGTCAACAAGGTGCTCAAGGACATCATCGTCCGCTCCCGCACGCTGGCGGGCTTTGATGCGCCCTACGTACCGGGCTGGGACTGCCACGGTCTACCGATCGAGCTTCAGGTCGAGAAGACCCACGGCAAGGACCTGCCACCGGCGAAGTTCCGCGAGCTATGCCGCGCCTATGCCGCCGAGCAGGTCGAGCGGCAGAAGGCCGACTTCATCCGGCTCGGCGTGCTGGGCGACTGGGACCACCCCTACCTGACCATGGACTACCGCACCGAGGCCGACATCGTCCGCGC
>JACCDS011813026.1_pt1 | contig 12073 bp, 10 predicted proteins | sample 7446441 | NCBI WGS metagenome assembly JACCDS01 (sample SAMN15323445, study PRJNA562643) | freshwater metagenome | isolation source: river surface water | place: USA:Blue River Watershed | collected 2017-08-17
GCTGGATAAAAATCCAGCCGTCCGGGTTCCCTTGTTCAATGCGGACAACAAGGTCGAGCATTACCTGGACGATGAGGAGCTGGGGCGATTACTGAAAGTCCTGCAGACTGATGAGAACCGCCCTGTCTGCTTGATTGCCCTGCTGCTGATCTCTACCGGCTGTCGCCTGAACGAAATCCTGTCGGCCAAGTGGAGTCAGATCGATCGCGTGAATCGTGTCTTTCGGGTTGATGCCATCAACAGCAAGAGCAAGCGGGTTCGGTCGGTACCTTTGAACGACAGTGCCCTCGATGTCCTTTCACAGCTCGATACGGAGGGGAAGTTCGATCACCTATTCATCAATAAGCAGACGAGTCAGCCTTACACCACGATCATGAAGGTCTGGACGCGGTTGAGGGAGAAGGCAGATTTACCCCATCTGCGTATCCACGACCTACGGCACATGTTTGCGTCGTTCCTGGTCAACTCGGGACGCAGCTTGTATGAGGTCCAGCAGCTGCTCGGGCATTCCGACGCCAAGGTCACGGCACGTTATGCTCATCTGTCGTCGAAGACTTTGCAGGATGCAGCGAATAGTGCGTCAGTCGCGATTCGGGGGGCGACGAGCTGATCGAAATAACTGGCATTCGATAGCACGTTTGGGAAAGTAATTTTTAAAAAACGTTCTTTTCAATGAATTTAAATAGCCATTAACGAGAAATGAAAATTTATTCATATCTAGCATTATTTTTTATCTGCTTTCACACCTCTCAAGCGAATGCAAAATGGGAATACGTGTCAGAGCTCGTTGGAATTGATGACTTTGTAAAAAATACAGCTACAACTAACAGGATAGAAAGCAAGTCAAAAGACAAACCTTACGTCGGCAAGGATAAGGCAACCCTGACAATTATAAATAACCCAGATGGAAACACCATAAAAATTTCAATTTTTTATTCAAAAGGAAATACAGTTTGCGGCCGATTTGAAATAACGTGCAGGGTGAAATTTGATAACGAGCCTTCATTTCCAGTTAGCTTCATAAACTCGAACAACCAAGAAAACTCGGTACTCTGGATTGATCCTCCTGAAATTGAAAAAATATTAGATAAAATACTTAATCACGAAATAATGAAAGTTGAAATCAAATATCCGACTGCGCCGCCGGATTACCTCGAATTTCGTATCGCTGGCCTTGATCGGCACAAAGTAACAGTACTAGAATTGTCGTCTGAAGATTCTCGCAACCCAAGCAATTCCGAATTCTTTAGCCCCTACTTTGGGACTGAAGGAAATGACAATAACGCCTCAAAATACGAATCCTTTCGGAAATATTGGGAAGCCAAAGAGGCAAAGAAAAAGGAATTATTACAGGAAATTGGAACAAACACTCCAATTTGCAAGAGATGGCCAGATGGCGAAATCATTATTATAGATTCCCACTTTAAAAAAATAACTTCCTCGAGTCCCAATCCCACTTACCCATTGACGTCCAGGCGAAACAATGAAAAGGGCAGTGTAACAATAAGATTTGTTATTAAATCAACTGGCGTTGTAGGCGATTATGATATTATAAATTCGAGCGGTTACAATAAACTCGACGATGCAGCCGTTGATGCAATTAAATCATGGAAATTTACCCCGGCAACAATAAAAGGAAAGGGGTTAAACTGCTGGGCAGTGCAGACGTTTAATTTTGGGCTCCTTGAATAACTCGCGTTTTCCGGTGAACTCTGTCACCAAACAACATTCCCAACCGAATTCGGCTTATATTTATCAATATAGAGTTTAGGCGGCAAATAGTGCATCAGTGGCGATTCGGGGGGCGACGAGCTGAGCGGGCGGTGTGACGGGGGGGAACATCATCGGCGGTGCAACCCACCTCTCCCCTATTGCACCGACGGGTACCCAAACTTGCCCAAGGTGTCGCCGCTCGTGGTCGCCCTTACCCTGCCCCTCGACGAGGCCACCGGAGACACCTCGGGCCGCTTTTCGGCAAAGGTTTTTCACTCGCAGGAAGCCCGAGGGTGCCTGTCACGAACGATCTTCACTACCTGATTCAGAAGATCCGTTCGTAATAGCTCCGTGAAGACGGGAGTATCCAGCTGTCCTCGCAAGGCATTGGAGCGGTGGAGTATGTGCTCCCAAAGGTCACCATTGTAAATTTTGGCTTGCCCCACAGACCGACGATGTGACCGTCTTACGTCCTCCACCATTTCGTCACTGAGCCGGCGTATCTTCGTACGATTCCACGTCGCGTGGTCTGCATCATCTATCGAGTAAATCCCATCACCCCCGCTGCAACGCTTAGGCAATCTTTATGCTTTTTACCCCGGCATTCGTCAAAAGCTGATAAAGAATCGCAATTTTTGTTCGCGTGCCGCGCAGTGCGCAATATGTAAAAACAACACGTTGCTTTGCGCGCGTGAATGCGACAAAGAACCCGGCAGTCGCCTCGATCTGATCATTGGAAAAACTCCACCATGCGCCATCATCCAAGCCGACAAAAATGACGCTGTGGTACTCAAGTCCCTTGCTTTTGTGGATCGTCATCAGCGGCGTCGCGTGAATGCCTTCATAGATGTCAAGGGCTGAAGACCACTCGGCTTCACCAACCGACGATACGAACAAATGCTCTGCTGCTGAGTCCAGCACCCTCTCAAGCCAGCCGCCCTGCCCGTAAGCTGGATAAGTGGCGATAACTCTCTCGCGACCGATAAATTTGAAGATATTGTCTACGATTGACCGTGAAACGATCTTCGATTTGGGAGGGTTGGGCTGGGCGACCCTCAGTTTGAGGATATATTCGTCCAATTCTTTTGTAAGCCTGGCCTGCGCCACCTCATCGTCTGAAGAGACTCCCCGTATGGTGACGAGCGCTTCTTGGCATAAAGTCCAATGCCTCCCCGTTGGAGCGGTCATAGCGAGGCGTAGAACTGCCATGATCAGTTCGGATGCCGCTTCCACCAACAAATCCTGAAGTAGGATGGATCCGACCATTCCTGCTTCGTTGCGTAAAGGTATTCCCGCAGCCACAAAGGCCGGTTCGAGAACCGCGGCGTATTCGCCAGCCTTCTGCCGGACAAGCAATACAAAATCCCGTGGGCCGATGTTATGGGTCTTCATCTCGCTTGCAACAAAAGCGGCCAAGCACGTCGCCTCGATCTCTGGTGTCGAGAAGTTCCAAATGGCACAACTATCTCCGGCAATCGTACCAACAGTCTTCGAAGCCGGAGCCACAGCTTCGGCATCCAAAGCCTGCGCCAAGACATGCTGGATACGCACCAACTCTGGTGATGAGCGATAGTTGTTGTAGAGCGATGTTCGAGTGGCGCCGAAGTCGTCATCGAAGGCGGTAAAAGGATCGTCCATCGCCATTGCCCAGCGCATAATCTGCTGTTTGTTATCCCCAACGGCCGTAATCACGGTATTAGTGCCCAAAAAGGCGGTGTGGACTAAGTCATATTGGATCTGTGTCGTGTCCTGAAACTCGTCCATGAACAGATGCGAATACGTTAGTTGAAGCGCATTCCGTGCCATCGGGTTGACCCGCAATAAAAGCTCGGCAAGTCGCCCAATCATGGGAAATGACATGCCGCTCCTTTGGCCTTCATGAAGCGACGTTTGCCAAAAACGGGCCGCGGCCCACTGACCAGGTGTCGGATTTGGCCAACCGTCCAAAGGAAGCGGCGAACCCACTAAATAACGGCGCTCGAAGGTTTTTACGGATATCGCTTGGAGGTCAGCATAGGTGCCGACTGAAGCTGGAGGTGCACCGACCTGCTGATGAAGGAACTCCTGATAGTCTCGAACACCGGGAAAGATGATGTCGTAGTCTCGCCGAGGTCGCCAGCGCTCGGGTAGTGCCTGACCGAAGCGATCGACCAACCCTTTTGCAAAGGCATCGAACGTCATCGAGTCTAACCGTTGTACATGGCTGCGATGGCAGCGCTGGCGAACACGTGCAGCGAGGTTTGTTGCTGCGTCGCGCTTAAAGCTAATCGCGAGGATGCGCCTTGGCGCACAGGCCGCGCCCGTTTGGAGAAGATAAGCGGCGCGTTGCGCGAGCAACTCCGTCTTACCCGCGCCAGGGCCGGCAATAACAGATCGATGGTCCGTCGCACGGATCACATTCAGCGCATCGGCTTCAAGTTCTGCCACGCCCACTGGTTTCCAATCCTCCGGGCGCACCCGTCGCGACAGAATAGACATGCTTAGTCCCTCCGCAAAAACTTGACGATATGGTTGAGGAGATCCAGCAGCACAGACGGCATGTTATCCAGACAATCTTTTGTCTTAATATGCATCAACGCGGCAAGGTGCGTTGCCGGTTTGCTGTTGGTCAGAAAGTGATAGCGATAGGCTGGCAGTAGTTTGGGATAGTCCTTATACGGTCCGGTATATGGCGTGAGACCAGGACCAGCCGTCCCAAGGACCACCTCTGCGGCCTTGTCCACCATCATTCTCGGACCGCCCCCGGTGGGGATGATGGCTTCGTATGCAGCGGTGAACGCCTCTAGCATCGCTAGATCAAGGTCGAGCGGCGCTGAGAAATAGACGCCGTGCGGCTTGAGACAATCTATCCAGCCCTTCAAGATCTCATGGTCCCCTGTACTTTCCCAAGTGTGCATCGCTGCGAAGTCCTCGTCGGATAACACACCGTCTTCAGTCTTCAACAGATCAGCTTTGGGCGTGCCAAATTCGATGAGTTTTTCGATAGCGGTCTTCACCCTACCAAAGCCACCACCCTCACGTCCCAGATCGAGATCTAGTAGGGTTGCGTGCGGAATGTCTAGCTGTTTCAGCAGTCGCCAGAAGTGCTGCACATGGCGACCGCCCAACGGGACGATGGCAACGAAGGCAGGGTCAATCAAAAGATCAAGCACCTCGGCCAAGCGAGGTAAGACGATCCGCTCCGAATCGCCTTCCACGAGGAGTACAAACCGGGCGAAGTAGAGTTCGGGATAGGCGAGCATGGCGCCACGGACAAACTTCGCAGCATCATCATCCTCTTCTGGAATGTTGATTTTCTTCACGGATGAGATGCGTGTTTTCGGATCACACCGGCAGTAGCGGACTTCACCCGGATCGACGCGGCTTAGCACTGACGGTGAATGGCTGGTAACGATGGCTTGAGCACACCCTCTATCGGTCAGCGAGCGAACTTGGCGGATAATGCGTGCGAGAAAGTAAGGCGAGAGATGGTTCTCCAGCTCTTCCAGGGCAAATAGAGTGAGCGCTGGGATACGCAAGGTATCGCCATGAAATCCGTCGACCGTACCGGCCACGACCTCGCGCTCCAGATCGAAAACGGCCGCAGCCAGTGCAAAATAGAAAAGTGATTGCTGTCCATCGCTTAAAGCATCAAGGCCACGTTCCTGACCGTCCGGACCTTGCTCGAAGATGACTGCAATCTTGTTGACCACCTCCTCGAATCGACGACTGACCAGACTGAGCCGGGGTTTGGTATCGACGACGTCGTCGTGAAGATCCGACCAACGCACTTGCAAATACTTACCGATCGCGGCGATTGCCGATTCACCTTCGAAAGCGGCGGCGAGGTTTTCAGCGGTTTTCTGAACGGCTTCCTCGGTTTCGGTTGACCATTCGATCGCACGGAGCAGACGAGCGGCGAGAGCGCCGGCCGTAGCGCGAACCTGAGCTGCCGCATCTCGGCTGGCCGGTGTGTAGTAGAGCTGGATCAGGCCTCGATCCGAAGCTGAGACCGGGCAGCACTGGTCCTCAGCCGGATCACCGTCGAGTGTATCCACCCAGAAAAGGTCCTGAGCAACCTCGCCCTCCACCGTCCCGTCGTCTTCCCACCGCGCTTTGAGGCGAAGGCGACAGACTGGCGATTCCCCCTCTCGTTTGATCTGCATGTGTCTGAATGAGGGCGCGATTGTCTCTGGCGTTGCGGTGCCATCGCTCAACTCGGGCAATCCGATCAATACATCAATAAACAGATCCTTTGCCTCTCGGTCGTCAGGATCGTCCTCCGCCCCTAGGTGAAAGTCCGAACGTAACACGGTGCGCTGTGCGCGCGAAACACCGAACATTTTCGAGAGCGCCTGCAGGAGTGCTGTCTTGCCCGCTGCATTAGGACCAACGACGGCAATGATTTTCGATGAAATCGGCACTGTTATTGGGTCGGGGCCAAAACAGCGGAAACCCGACAGCGTTATAGATTCGATGCGCACTAACCAGTCCTCCCGTATTAGGCAACGCGTTCATTCCGCATGCGTATTTCAATCGTAACGTAGCTCTTACGTTGGAACAGTGTCGCGAGGCTTTCTATGGCTAATGTGATGTGAGCATTCCAATGTTGCTGCAGTGGTAGCCTTTTATTGCTCAATTGCAGGGCATCCACGGCCAAGACATATTGCCGATCGCGCTGTCGTTTGCGTAGTCCATCGAGTTTCCTCCGGCGTCTCGCCCTCGACAGCATCGCTGGAGGGAACTCGGGCCGCTTTTCCGCAAAGGTTTTCACAGGCAGGAAGTCCGGAGGTGCCCGTCACTACAGGATCGGGTTCTGCTCGGTAAAGGCTACTGCTAGTTGCTTGATTTTCTTCGAGAAAAGTATTTTTATCTACTCATCCGCTTGGCAATTGTTCGGTATACGTTCAGTAACCAAAGAGCCGGACGGAGCAAAGGAGAAAATCTCGTTGCAAATCAGAAACTTAACTCAAAGGAAGTTGGACGGTGACCCGTTCTGTTAATCCGCAGGTCCCTGGTTCGAGTCCAGGTCGGGGAGCCAGAATACAGAAAAGCCCAGCCTTAACCGGTTGGGCTTTTTGTATTTCGGGGCGGTTCGGAATTGGATCTGAGGCACGCCTGACGCGGGCGCAATCCAACGGCACCTACCGGGGCAAATCACTCCCCCTCTTCCGTTTAAGACCTTAAGGATCGCGGCCTCAGGTAATCCCAAGCTCCTCTGGCCGCGCTCTGACACTCTCCCTTCCAAAATTCGCCTGCACAAAATTCGGCTCATCGCATCGCTGGATGCGTTGATAAAAGACGCTACACGGCGTCGCTTCGATCTGGTCATGTGCTGGTCAATCGATCGTTTCTGTAGCTCACTACAGCATCTCGTCGAAATTCTCAACGAGCTTCAAGCATTGAAGATCGATCTCTTCTTTCAGCAGCAAGGCATGGATACCAGCACTCCGAGCGGACGAATGATCTTCAGCTTCTTTTGTGCCATAGGTGAGTTCGAACGAGATCTGATTCGTGCGAGAGTCAATGCTGGTCGGCAGAGAGCGAAAGCTCAAGGCAAAAAGCTAGGACGACCGAGCAAGATGAACGATGGAATGAGGAATGCAGTGATCTTGCTACGGGAAAAAGGATTGGGTATAAAGGCTATAGCGAAACAGCTTGAGATTGGAGTTGGGACTGTGTATTCAGTTACTAAATGGAGTTCATATTTTTGAATTGAGCGACGTGACAGCACCCAATAATATATTATATGTTGGGAAAAATTAAGATATGGCCGCATAAATTATTAAAAATATTTAAAAAAATATATTTTTAAATATTATAAAACAATGTTTCCAGCAAAATCTTTACCAATAGTATGCTATTTGGAAAATTTTATTTTCCCAAAAAATGAAGAAATCTCAGTCACAGAGAGATTAAAAAATATTTTCTGGAAAAATAACGACACCCCATTTGAAAAAAAATTCGAAATTTGGTTAAGTCATATTTATTCAAAAAATAAAAAATATCTTGGATATCGTGTCATTGAGAAATCAAATGACATTGAAGTCAAAACATATAGTGGCACAGATAAAATTATCTCACGAGAAGTTATTGGGGAGATAGAATCAAATTACATCAAAACAAATACTTACCTATACGACTCCGAATCCTCAATTAGCAGATTTTATTATATAGTCGACTCTCATCAGCTTGAATGCACAATTAGCGATAATTCAAAGATTCTTGGACACGAAACATTTTCATCTACACCAAAATTAAATTATCACACTTGGAAAAACCTTCTTTCTCATAAAGATTGGTTTTGCAGAATTTGGGATTCCGAAGGAAATAAAATTGGAAATCGAAGTATAGAAATTTTTGAAAATTCAACAAGAGTTGATTTGGATTTTGAAGATGAGAAAAATTCTCAATTTGAGATTATTAGAAAGATTCCTGAAAATTTAATAGAAATATATGGATCTATTGCGAATTACCAAAATAGGTTTAAAGCATACGATATTGGAACTGATGATGTATTCAGCGAAGGAGGAATTATTCTCGATTCAGATGAAAATTTAGAAAAACACAAAGCAATAGCAAAAAAATTAAATGAAAATTAACTAATTGATGAACATCTAACACACACGAACCTGCTCGTCTTTACATTTCAGAGCCAGACACGCTTACTGAACCCTACTTCCATAATCAAAGCATCACGACATAGCAACTGAACAGACGATTTGCCTTCGATACAAAGCTTATCATACGAGTTGTTCTATCCGAGTACACTCTGCTCAAAGGAAACTTTCATGAATGCCGTTGTGCTTGTTGTATTAATACTCTTCGCATTCCCGTCGCACGCTGATCAAGCTAACGATAGAGCCAGCATCTCTGAGGATAGAAGCCTGCATGTACCGATTGCTCCAGCAAATACATCTGAACGAGTAAAAGTTTTGCTAAGGGTCCAAGTCACATCAAAAGGCGAGATTCCGAATGTAGAAATTAAGCAATCAAGCGGTGATCGACGGATTGATTTCGCCGCTCTGAAAGCCGCAAGGAATCTTAAAATTCCACCGACATCTCAAAATGGAATTGCCATAGACGATTGGCTAACAATAACTTTTATTTATGATAAAAATAAATCGTCAAATAGAGATTAATATTTCAAAAATTTAGTTATTTCAATGCGTGACGAAAAATTAATATCATAAGATATTTGCATTTGAGCTTTACGTGGAATCGGTGCAGTCGGCTCGACGGAATTGAGCTGACCTCCATTACTGCCGGAAGCCTCTGTTCTTACCTTGTTTCAGATTTCGGGAAGTCTAAGCTCTCACTGAATCGCGACCTCACTGATCCAAGAATGGACGTTGCAATGATCTGATAGGTATGATGATCAAAACTAAAAGCAGTCAAAAAGTGATTCCGTTCTTCAAGATCTTTCCGATAATATTGCCGCGTGTGATCCTATTCGATCTGTCATTTGTCCCTTGAATTGCTGCTTTGTAGTAGACCGTGACCTCATCGGAATCCGAGCCCCCGCTACCTACTGCATTAACTCGGCTATAGAGACCATCCAGATCGCTGCGAACTTTCATAGGGTCTAAAGCAATCGAATTCTTGATCATCTGCCTATGAATCTCTACCAACAAGTTCAGCAGCTCTGCCTTTCGCCAAGCCCTACTATTTCCTTCCAACTGAAGAGAAGTAACAAAATCAAAAACGACACTGAGCTCACGCTGGATTTTAGCTGCCTCAGGGAATTCATCATTATATTTTTCAAGATACTCTTCTAGATCATCGTCACGATTAAAGTAAGTACTCATCACAGTTATCACCAGGGTCAGGCAAAAAACCAGATCGCCCATTCGCTTAATATCATTGGTCTTGAATACCCCGTTCCCCTCAAAGAACTCATGGTTTGCCAATGTTTCGCCAAATTGCTTGAATGCTCCGTCGAATCGAGCATTGTGAATTTCCATTGCATTTAGCGAGTACTTAGTTGAGTTGATTCGAGTGAATACCTCTTTGATTTCATCAATGGTCTTTTTCCCGAGATCTCTCACCACGACCTCGTATTCTAGAAAAGCCAGCTTTACTTCCTGTTGCAGTGAGCTATATGCCGGGACATCACCTAGCCTAAAATCTGGAGAGCTAGTGAAATATTGATAAAGCGTGGATATCCTTTGCTGCCCATCTACTAGCATTTGAGTGCCTTCGGCCGTGTCGGGGTTAACGTCGCCAGTGGCTACATAGATCTCGGGAAAGGGATATTCCTGAAGAACTGTTTTGATGAACTCTTGTTTGTGCCGATTGGTCCAAACCAGGCGTCGCTGGAACTCGGGCCTCGGCACAAGAGTTTGGTCCTTGATTCCCGTGAGCAGCTCCCGGATGCGCTTATTTGTTGCACTAGTCTTCATTGATTTCCCCTAACAATACCATCGACACAGCTACTGACAGCTCTCATTTGGTAAGACTCAAGAAAATACCAGTCCTTGTACAAGGCTCCCCTAATCTTTACGGATGAATATTTCCCGGAGGAGGAAAGTTTATTGAAAAACTCCCACCAATCATTTCCAAAATCGAACGAACTCGATGGTGGCAGCTTATCTGGACGAATCCATCCCTGAAATAAATAATTCTTAAACTCTACTCCTCGATCCCAGTAGCCGCCGTGATACTCATACTGATGGACTGCTTGCCATGTGCGTGAGAATAAAGTGTCAGAAACTATCACCACGTCAATATCTGACTCGTCGCAAAAAGGACGATAACGCTTGCTTGGAGCAATACTGAATCCAAGTTTTGCCGAACCAACTACCAACACTTCATTTGGGTGAATCGCATATTTTTCAGCAACTACACTTCTCAATGCAAAATAAGCCGAATCATCAATGGATGCAGGATGCCCATAAATTATGTTCTTGCGAATCACATCCAATGGCGTCAAATCGACAATATCCCGTTTAAAATTTAACAAGCGTTGATTTATATCTAGATCGCCAATCATAATTACTCCATGCGCGTTGCCATCTTCAATTTTTCTGTCGGCGTCCGATTTTAAATTGCACTAAGCTTTAGAGTCTAAAATTAATTTAATTGACTTCCGATCTAGTCAAAATACCTATTAATCACAGGGGCCCCAGTCCACGCCCGTAGCCTGCTCAAGCTCGCTAGTAGACATAGCAGAGAAACCAACAACTTTGTTCGATAATACGTGATGCCGAATTCCGAACTTGGGCACATCGTAAATCCGATAAGAAGTAGATAACGAATCGGCTTTATCACGCAAACATTGAACTCGCAAATCCTTGCCATACTTCTCTAAGATTTCTTCACCTGAGCCTGAGCATGAAATACCATTCACCGAAATTTCTTCCAAATCGTTTTTACAATTGTAGCCAATTACTGAAATTTTTCCGTTTTCAACCCGTATATCAATAGAAAGCTCTTTGTTAAGGTAGACATCGCCAGGATCGGCGCGACTTTTCACTTTCTTATCGAGGACAAAACCAGGCATTTTGAAAAGCACATCCGAAATTTTTTCACCAAGCTCCAAATCTTTCAACTTTGAAATAAATTTCGGCCGACTCTCCAGGTGATTCTGCATTTTTACAAATCCGATAACAGAACCGATAAAAACAGCGAGAAGTAACACACCATAAAGAAGCCATTTAGCAAGTCGTTTGATAACGATCAATATTGACTCTGCTGTTTCGTTTGCGCTCATACCATGCTCCATAAAAATCTACTGCAAAGCCCACGCAGACTCTGGTTAATCAGCTTCCTTTATTGACAACATAACCTTCGTCGCACCAAACGGCTAATCCTCGGTCATCTTCCACACTTTGTAGAGAAAACCACATAGGCGTACACAAAATTTTGTGCTAAACGGTTTGAAATCAGCTCTGTTAGAGCCGTTCCCCGAACTAGATAGCCCGTCGTGAATAATTCTTTTTCAAACAGAGCATTTACACCGGCTTTTGCAGTCTTTCGCAATATAGCTTCGATCACCTCCCTAAGTAACTTCTGGCTAGTCCCCATATTTGTACCGTAAGCGATTACCCTCGGCCCGGCTTGGCTCAACGAGATCGGGGTAAATGTGTTCGGCTTCGTTCATACCCTCAAGCCCTCCGGGACGATAATATGTCCTGTGTAATCATCCCCATAGATAACGCATCTGTCACCGTTGGCCACGTAATGAGCGGTCAGAGCGCACAGCGAGGCATCCACGAAATCGATGTTTGTTAGTTCGGCGAGATCGATTCCCGCTTGATGCAGCAATGACCGCCGCTGCAATCTTTTGTGTTTTGCAACTGCATTACCACCGTTAAGATGCCATGTGATAGCGTGAGGGAAGGTCTCCAGGGTGCACATCTGGCCCTCCTCCGGAAATCCA
>JACCDS011163367.1_pt1 | contig 12072 bp, 5 predicted proteins | sample 7446441 | NCBI WGS metagenome assembly JACCDS01 (sample SAMN15323445, study PRJNA562643) | freshwater metagenome | isolation source: river surface water | place: USA:Blue River Watershed | collected 2017-08-17
ACTTCTTCAAGGTGTAGAGCGCTTGCAGCGCTTCGCGCGGGCTGAGCAGGTCGGGGTCGATGCGGGCCAACTCGCGTTCGACCGCGCTGGGCTCGGGTTCGGTGCTGGCCGGGGGTGGTGCAAACAGGTCCACCTGCTGGTGTTGGTGGGCGCTCATGTCCTCCAGTGCAGCCAGTGCGTGCTTGGCATGGTTGACCACCGCCGCGGGCACGCCAGCCAGGCGGGCCACTTGCAGGCCGTAACTGCGGCTGGCGGGGCCGGGTTCGATCTGGTGCAAAAACACGATGTCGGCACCACTTTCCGTGGCGCTCACGTGCATGTTCTGCGCCGCGTGGTGGGTGGCCGGGAACTCGGTCAGCTCGAAGTAGTGGGTGGCAAACAGCGTGAAGGCCTGCACCTTGTCGTGCAGGTGGCGGGCAATGGCGCCGGCCAGTGCCAGGCCGTCGAAGGTGGAGGTGCCCCGGCCAATTTCGTCCATCAGCACCAGGCTGTGTGGGGTGGCGCTGTGCAGGATGTGAGCGGCTTCGGTCATCTCCAGCATGAAGGTGGACTGGGCGTTGGCCAGGTCGTCGGCTGCACCGATGCGGGTGTGGATGGCGTCCAGCGGTCCCAGGCGGCAGCTGTGTGCGGGCACGTAGCTGCCCATGCTGGCCAGCAGGGCAATGACGGCCACTTGCCGCATGTAGGTGCTTTTACCGCCCATGTTGGGGCCGGTCACGATGTGCAGCCGCGATTTCGGCCCCATGACCGTGTCGTTGGGGATGAAGGCGCCTGCGCTGGTTTCGGCCAAGCGGGCTTGCACCACCGGGTGGCGGCCCGCACGGATGTCGATGCCGGGCTGGGCCGTGAACTCGGGGGCGCACCAGTCGAGGGTGAGCGAGCGTTCGGCCAGCGCACACAGCGCGTCCAGCGCAGCCACGCTTTGGGCCAGCGCGCTCAACTGGGGCACGTGGGCCTGCAGCGCGTCCAGCAGCAGTTCGTACAGCCACTTCTCGCGGGTCAGGGCACGCTCCTGGGCGCTCAGGGCTTTGTCTTCAAAGGCCTTCAGTTCGGGGGTGATGAAGCGTTCGGCGTTTTTCAGGGTCTGGCGGCGGCGGTAGTCGTCGGGCACCTTGTCGACCTGGCCCTGTGTGACTTCGATGTAGAAGCCGTGCACTTTGTTGAACTGCACCCGCAGGTTGGCAATGCCCGTGCGGGCACGCTCGCGGGTTTCCAGTTCGAGCAAGAAGCCGTCGCAGTTGGTCTGGATGGCGCGCAGCTCGTCCAGTTCGGCATCGAACCCGTGGTTGATGACGCCCCCGTCGCGCACCAGCGCGGCGGGCTCGGGCAGCAGCGCGGCTTGCAGCAGCTCGGCGCAGGCTGGGTCGGTGCGCAACGCTGGCAGCCAGCGTGCCAGTGGGTGGGGTGTGGGTGCTGTCGTGGGCGAGTTGGCATCAATTTCATGAGAAAAATTGCCGTTTCTCGCATAATTGACGGTTCTAATGTGCTCTATTATTTGTAGCGATTGGTGAAGCGTGCCACCCAAGGCAACCAATTCGCGCGGGCGCACCTCGCGCAGTGCCACGCGGGCTGCAATGCGCTCGGCATCGGCGCAAGCGCGCAGTGCGCGGCGCAGCGTGTCAAGCAGCTGGCCGTTGCCCGCTTCGCGCAGCCAGCCCACGGCTTGCAGGCGCTGCACAGCTGAGGTGCGGTCGCGCTCGGGGTTGAGCAGCCAGTGCCGCAGCGCCCGGCTGCCCATGCCGGTTTGTGCGGTGTCAATCAGGCTGAGCAGCGTGGGGGCGGTGTCGCCACGCAGGGTGTGGGTCAATTCCAGGTTGCGCCGGGTGCTGGCAGGCAGGTTGATGAGGGCCTGGGGACGTGCCACTTGCAGCTGGCGCACATGCCCCAGGGCGCGGCCCTGGGTGTGCTCGGCAAAATCCAGCAAGGCGCTGGCGGCGGCGTGGGCTTGGGGCAGGTTGTCGGCGTCCCATGCGGCCAGGCTGGCGGCTTGCAGCTGTGTCAGCAGTTTTTGCCGCCCCAGCCCGCTGTCGAATTGCCAGGCAGGCCGTGGGGTCAGGCTGAGTTTGGCGCCGGTGCCTGCCAGCAAGGCGGGCAGGGCATGCAGGCGTTGCTCGAAAGCGGGCGTCACGTCGGCGCCGTACAGCAACTCGGATGGGGCAATGCGCGCAGCCCAAGCGGGCAGTTCGTCGGGGGTGCATTCGGCCAGTTGGATCAGGCCTTGCGTCAGGCTCATCCAAGCCAACCCCACGGTGTTGCGGGGGCCGGGGTGCAGGGCCAGCAACAGGTTTTCGGTTTTGTCACCCAGCAGCTCGGCATCGGTCACGGTGCCGGGCGTGACCACGCGCACCACTTTGCGATCCACGGGGCCTTTGCCGGTCACTTCGCCCACCTGTTCGCAAATGGCCACCGATTCGCCCAACTTGAGCAGGCGACCCAGGTAGGTTTCAACCGAGTGGAAGGGCACGCCCGCCATCACCACGGGTTGGCCGCCAGATTGGCCACGGGTGGTGAGCGTGATGTCCAACAGGCGCGCGGCCTTTTCAGCGTCAGCCCAGAACATCTCGTAAAAATCGCCCATGCGGTAGAACACCAGCGTGGCAGGGAACTGGGCCTTGATGGCCAGGTACTGCTGCATCATGGGGGTGTGTGATGCGGCTTCGGCAAGGGTCATGGCGTGCGGGGGTCAACGGGGGCTGATGAGCGGGGTGCCTAGTCTAGCCAGTGTGGGCGTGGCCAGCGGTGGCGGTGGCCTATGATCCGGCACAACACATCAGGGGCAATGCTTCAGGGGCGCAAGAGCATGGTGGTCATCCTCAAAGTGGGCGGTCAGGTGGCAGCAGCCGAATGCATACGCCATGCCATGGCGCAACAAGGTTTGCCCTGGCGGTTGGTGCACGTGAGTTCGCTGAACCAGGCGCGGTTGGCGTTGGCGCGGGAGCGGGCAGATTTGCTGCTGATCCACCACCAGTTGCCTGACGGCACCGCGTTGCAAGCCGACTTGCAGCTGGGCGATGCACTGCGGTTGCTGTCCATTGAACAAGGCCAGGAAGCCCTGGCCGCGCAGGCGCTGGATGCGGGTTTTGACGACTACGTGGTCGAGTCCACCCACCAGGGGTTTGCCGCGGCCATGGTGTCGCAGATCCGTGGCGCACTGGCGCGCCGGGACATCAACCGCACCTTGCAACGGCAGCACAGCTTGCTGGCCGCCATCAGCCGCGCGCAGGCCGCGCTCATCCGGCAGACCGACAGCCGGGCAGCGTTCCGCTCGGTGTTGTCCGAGTTGATGGGGTTGACGCACAGTGCGGTGGGCTTCATTTGCGACGTGGCGCCTGCTCCCTCGGGTGAGCCCAGGTTGCACATGCAGGCGCTGTCCAACACCGCGTGGGACGCGTCGGTACGCAAAACCCTGGAAGACACGGTTGCCTCGCAAGCGTTGCCCACAGGGGACGGTTCGCCGCTGGCGCTGGCGGTGCAAGGTGCCCAGGCGGTTGTGGTCAACCAGCCGCAAACGCCCGAGCAACGGCGCTGGGCGGTGCCACTGGGTTTGCCCGCCTTGTCGTCTTATGTGTTGCTGCCGGTGGGTGAACCGGGGCAGTTGCTGGCCGTGGTTTGTTTGGGCAACCGGTCGGGTGGCTATGCCGAGACGCTGCTGGATTTCGTCAAACCATTGGTGGACACCGTGGGCCAGCAGGTGGAGTTTGCGCGAACCGAGTACCGGCGCCAGGAGGCGGCACGTGTGTTGCAAACCACGTTGGACAGCATCAGCGAGGGCGTCATGATGACCAGCGCCAGTGGGCATTGCGTGTTGTGCAATGCACGTGCGCTGGCGTTGCTGGACTTGCCAGCCGAATTGCTGGCCAGGCAGCCGCACTACATGGAAATCTACTGGCTGCAAATGGCGCGCAACGATTTCGGACCGAATGCCGAATGGATTGAAGACGTGCAGGTCCGTGGCTACGTGAACAAGGCGCAGTCAAATCCAACCGAGGCCCGCGTGCTGCCCCCCCGGTACCGCCGCCGCACCCGTGATGGCCGGGTGTTGGAAGTGCATTGCAACCGCCTGCCGACCGGGGAAGAGTTGTTCACCTACACCGACATCACGTCGGCCATGAACAGCCAGCGGGACCTGCAAGTCACCAACGAGCGCCTGGCGGCCACGCTGGACGGCACCCGTGCGGGCACGTGGGAATGGAACCTCCAGACCGACGAGGTGCTGCTCAACGACAGGTTTGCATCGCTGATCGGTTACACGGTGGCCGAGTTGCCCACGCAGGTCAACCCACTGCACGCCTTGTTGCTGCACCCAGCTGACGAGGAGCCGCTGAAGCAGGCCAGCCGCTTGCACATCAGCGGTGAGAGTGATCACTACGAGTGCCAATTCAGGTTTCGGCACAAAAGTGGCCATTGGGTCTGGTTGCTGGAGCGCGGGCGCATCAACCAGCGCAACGCGGATGGCCAACCCATGGTCATGTCAGGTACGAGCATTGACATCACCGGGTCCAAGCACGCTGACGATGCCCTGCGCGTCACCAGTGAGTTGCTGAAAGAGCGCACGGCAGCCCTGGAAACCACGTTGCATGCCATGAGCCAGGGGCTGATGGTGGTGGGGGCTGATGGCCGTGTGAAGCTGTACAACGACCAGGTCTGCCGCATCCTGGACATGCCGGACAGCCTCATGGCCACCATGCCGATGCTGGTTGACCTGGTGCGCAGGCAGACACAACGGGGCGACTTCGGCCCTGGCCTGAAGCTGGTGCACCCGGATGCGCGTGAGTACGTGCAGTCAGGCTCCGGCGCCATCGACGACACCGTTCCCCGCCGCTACGTGCGGCGCACGCTCAAGGGGCGCTACCTGGAGATCAAGTCAGACCCGTTGCCCGGCGGTGGTTTCGTGCGCACCTACGCCGACGTGACGCCGTTCATCGAAGCGGTGGACGCTGCCCGAGAACGCGGTGAGGAGGTTCGCCAGCTCAACGAGACGCTGGAGCAACGCGTGGCCCAACGCACGCTGGAGCTGGAACGCACCATGCACGACGTGGAGACACTGTCGTATTCCATTGCACACGACTTGCGTGGCCCGTTGCGCGCCGTGAACGGCTTTGCTGCGTTGATTGCCGCAGACGAGGCCGATCGGCTCAGCCCCGATGGGCGCGAGCTGTTTGCCCGCATCACCGAGGCTTCGCGCCGCATGGGCGTCATGATCACCGACTTGTTGCAGCTGTTCAAAGTGGTGCGCGCCGACCTCACGCCTGTGGAGGTTGATCTGGCGGCCATGGCGCAAGATGCTGTCCGCTCGCTGGCGGCTGCCTATCCGAATGCACAGGTGGACATCGAACCCATGCCACGCGCACAGGGCGATGCGTCGCTGCTCAGGCTGTTGATGTTCAACCTGATCGACAACGCGTTGAAATACTCGGCCAAAGCCGCGCAACCCCGCATCACGGTTGGGTGGTCGGACGATGTGGCGGCCTGGTTCGTGCGCGACAACGGTGTGGGGTTTGACATGGCACACACCGAGAAGCTGTTTGGCCTGTTCCAGCGCCTGCACTCGCCCGCCGATTTCGACGGTTCCGGCGTCGGCCTGGCGGTGGTGGCGCGCGTTGTCGAGCGACACGGGGGCCGTGTGTGGACCGACTCCCGCCCGGGCCAAGGTGCCACGTTCTGGTTCAGCTTGAACCTGGATGCTTCGCACGTCAGGCTGGCCAAGCCTGCGCCCGTTGTGCCATTGCCTGTGCAGGTCGGTCAGCCTGGGCTGTTTGACGCCTGACACACCGCCAACTTGTGGCAACAGCGGGACGCGTTCAGCGCGTCCACAGTCAGTTGCCCGGCGGGGTCAGAACGGTGCGTCTGCCGCCGTGGCGTCACCGTCCGTGCCTGGCGCGGTGTCACTGGCCGCTGCTGGCGTGGTGTCGGTGGGGGCGGCTGGTGTGTCTGCGGTGGCTTGTGGTGCAGCTTGCAGGCTCTGGCGCACGGTGGCCTTGTCGCCCGCGCTGGCAAATTTGCTGTACTTGCCGATCACGCCCACCAATTGACCATAGATTTTGGGGTTGGCCGCCAGGCATTCGCCCTGGTGCAAAAAGTCGGACTCGCCCGTGAAGTTGCCCACCAGGCCACCGGCTTCGGTCACCAGCAGTGCGCCGGCGGCCATGTCCCAGGGCGACAGGCCTTTTTCAAAGAAGCCATCGGCAAAGCCAGCGGCCACATAGGCCAGGTCGAGTGCGGCAGCGCCCGGGCGGCGCACACCGGCGCAGCGTGGCATCACGTCGCCCAGCATGGCCAGGTAGGGTTTCATTTCGTCGCCGGGGCGGAATGGGAAGCCCGTGCTCAGCAGCGTGTCGCGCAGGTGGGTGCGCTTGGCCACGCGGATGCGGCGCTCGTTCAGGTACGCGCCACGGCCCTTGGTGGCACAGAACAGGTCGTTGCGGGAGGGGTCGTACACCACCGCTTGCTCCAGCTTGCCTTTGACGGCCAGTGCGATGCTCACGCAATACACGGGGAAACCGTGAATGAAGTTGGTCGTGCCGTCCAGGGGGTCGATGATCCAGACATGGTCTGCACCACCGTGTTTGCCCGCTTTCTCTCCGGATTCTTCGGCCAGGATGCCGTGGTCGGGGTAGGCGCTCAGCAGCGTATCGATGATGGCGGCTTCGGCTGCCTGGTCCACTTCCGTGACGAAATCATTGGTCTGCTTGGCAGACACGCGCACAGACTCGACGTCGAGGGCGGCGCGGTTGATGATGGAACCGGCGGTGCGGGCGGCCTTGATGGCCACGTTGAGCATGGGGTGCAGTTGGGACGACATGACTTGTGTGAAGAGCAGGTGTGTGGCCGCAGGATCGCGGTGACGGGCAGCGGGTTTGCCAGCGCACCCCGGATGAGGGCGGCGACAATCGAACCGGGTATTTTAACGGCTCGCCCCAGGATTGGCCTGATTGGGCACTTTAATCTGGTGTTTCATGCACACACGCTTCATCCTCATCCAGACCAGCCACGCCGGCAACGTCGGTGGCGCCGCACGCGCCATGAAGACCATGGGCTTTGATGACCTGGTGTTGGTGGCCCCCCGTTGGCCCAATGTGCTGGCGTTGGACGAAACCATCCAGCGTGCCAGTGGTGCCAACGACGTGCTGGCCCGTGCGCGCGTGGTGGGCACATTGGACGAGGCGCTGGACGGCATCAGCCACCTGTGCGCCACGGCCATGACGCCGCGTGATTTCGGCCCCCCCACACGCAGCCCGCGTGAGCACTTTGATTTGCTTCTTCATACAGAGCAAACTGTTGTTGTGAACAATGCGGAGAAGCCTGAAAAAACTCAAAATTCAAGGCCCCAGCCACTGGGCGTGGCCTTCCTGTTCGGCAGCGAACGGTTTGGCATGCGCAACGAAGACGTGTACCGCAGCCACGTGTGCCTGAACATCCCCACACGACCCGATTTCGGGTCGCTCAACCTGGCATCTGCCGTGCAGCTCATTGCTTATGAATGGCGGCAGGCACTGGGCGGTTTTGCGCTGCCACCGTCAGGTGCCGCGCCGGTGCGTCCTGCCAGCGCGCAGGCGGTGCAAGGCATGCTGGCGCACTGGGAGCGGGCGCTGGTGGAGGTGGGCTTTTTGGACCCCGCCGCGCCCAAAAAGCTGATGCCCCGGCTCAACCAGCTGTTCAACCGCGCAGACCTGACGGATGAAGACATCCACATCCTGCGTGGCGTGGCCAAGGCCATGCAAAAGGCCGCTGCCGCGCAGGTGCACGGGGGGCAAACCGACCCGCTCACCCACCGCGTGCCTGGCTGACATGCCCGTCGCATCTTTGGTGACCACCCTTGCCGATGTAGGCTCAACAGACGAGCCTGGCCAGCACCCTGCGGCTGTCTGATAACCTTTTGCCATGTTCAAACGACTGCGCACCGACATCCAATGCATCCTGGACCGCGATCCGGCGGCCCGCACCTGGTTCGAGGTCCTGACCTGTTACCCCGGCTTGCACGCGGTGATGTTGCACCGCCCCGCCCATTGGTGCTGGACGCACGGGCTGAAGTGGCTGGGCCGCTACATCTCGCACACGGCACGTTTTCTGACCGGCATTGAAATTCACCCTGGCGCGACCATCGGCAACCGCGTGTTTTTCGACCATGCCATGGGCACCGTGGTGGGTGAAACGGCCGAAATCGGTGACGGCTGCACCATTTACCAAGGGGTGACGCTGGGCGGCACCAGCCTGTACAAGGGCGCCAAACGCCACCCCACGCTGGGGCGCGATGTGGTGGTGAGTGCTGGCGCGAAGGTGCTGGGCGGGTTCACCGTGGGCGACGGGGCCAAGATTGGCAGCAACGCCGTGGTCATCAAACCCGTGCCCGCTGGTGCCACGGCGGTGGGCATACCGGCCCGCATCATCCCGTCCAAAGCGGGTGCCAGCGCCGATGCGACCGAGGCCACGCCGTTCACCGCCTACGGTGTCACGCAGGAGGACGATCCGGTCAGCCAGGCCCTGCGCGGGCTGATCAGCGGCGCTTCCGGCCATGAACACCAGATTGCCCTGTTGTGGCAGGCCATTGAAAAACTCACGGCGCAGCGCCCCTGCGCCCCTGCCGATTGCCTGCCACGCGATGCACAGCGCGAAGAACATTTCGAGGCCGACAAGCTGAACGACCTGGTGGGCAAATGAGGCCCTGGTTGCGTGCTCGGGTTGGATCCCGTGGCAGACGCCGGGCCGCTGCAAGCCATGCAGCGCTGGCCTGAAGCCGGGCGCACGCATGCGGCGGGTGTTGGCATGGGCTGCTGACCGGGCCGGGTGCAGGCTCAGGCCGGTTGGGTCAGGCGGCTGATTTCGGCTTTCAGCTGGGGCAGCATGATGGGCTTGGGCACGTAGCCATCCATGCCCGACGCCAGGAAGTGCTCCCGGTCTCCTTTGAGCGCATTGGCCGTCAGGGCCACGATGGGCGTGCGGTGGCCGGGGTGTGACTGTGCCTCGTGCTGGCGGATGCACGCAGTGGCCTCTATGCCGCCCATTTCCGGCATCTGGATGTCCATCAGGATCAGGTCAAATGGGTGTGCGTGGACGGCCTGAACCGCTTCCAGCCCGTTGGCAGCCAGGGTCACTTGGTGGCCCAGGCGGGTCAGGATCACCTGGATGAGCTTTTGGTTGACTGCGTTGTCTTCGGCCACCAGGATGCGCAGGCTCATCGGTGTGTGGCCCACCGCATCGCGTGCACTGGCCGGTGTCGGCATCGCCACCGCAGCAGGTGGGTTTGCCACGCTGGTGTGGCCGGTGGGCTGTGCGGGCGTTGGGCCGGGTGTGCCGGGCACGGCTTGCAGGCAAGCCACGCACGAAGCCAGTTCCCGCACATCCAGTGGCACCAGCAAGAAGGCTTGCGTGTCGGGCTCGTCTGCCTCCCGCAGGGCGCTTTCCTGCAACAGGTTGCCCACGCGGGCACAGGGGATCGACCGACCCGTTTGCCCCAGCCAGTGTGTGACCAATTGCGAGAGTTCGTCAGGGGGCAAGTCTGCGTCGACAAAGGCCATGTCGGGTGGGGATGCCCAGGGGGCCGCCAAGGCTTGCCCGGTGCCTGCATGGGCGCAGGCTGTCAAACCCAGGGCCTCCAGCCCTTGTGCCAGGCACTGCCGCTGCACGGGGTTGGCGGTGATCACCAGCACGGTCTGTCCGCTGCGAATGCTGGTGCCGTCGCTGGCAGCCGCCGTGGTGTGGGCGGTTGGGTCGCGGTGCAGCGTCAGCGTGAAACGGAAGTGGCTGCCTTGGCCTGGCGCGCTGTCTGCTGTCAGTTGGCCGCCCATCAGGCTCACCAGGCTGCGGCAGATGGACAGGCCCAACCCCGTGCCACCGAACTGACGTGTGGTGGTGGTGTCCGCTTGGGTGAACGCGTCAAAGATGATCGTCAGCTTGTCTTTGGCAATGCCGATGCCGGTGTCGATCACATCCACTGCCAGGTGGATGTCGCTGGCCAATTCGGATGAGGCGGTCGGCAGCGAGACCCGTTGCACCTTCACCAGCACGTGCCCGGTGGACGTGAACTTGATGGCGTTGCCCACCAGGTTGGTCACCACCTGTTGCAAGCGCCCCATGTCGCCCACCACCCACTCGGGGACATCGGGTGCCATGTGCAAAATCAGGTCCAGCTGCTTTTTCGCTGCACGCAGCGACAGGTTGCGGCAGGTGTTGATGAGGCTGTCTGTCAGTGAAAACGGGTGGTTGTCCAGCGCCAGTTTGTGGGCTTCGATTTTTGAAAAATCGAGGATGTCATTGATGACCGACAGCAGACCGTGGGCCGATTTGTCGACCATGTTCAGGTAGTCGCGCTGCACCGGGGTCAGGTCGGTTTGCAGGCACAGCTCGGTCATGCCGATGATGCCGTTCATGGGCGTGCGGATTTCGTGGCTCATGTTGGCCAGGAAATGGCTTTTGGCGGCGCTGGCCGCTTCGGCTTCCGCTTTGGCGCGTGCCAGGGTGGTCATTTGCTCGCGCTGGGCGGACACGTCGGTCACGGTGCCCAGCATGCGGTGTGCGCGGCCATCGGCACTGCGGGCGCAGACCCGTCCGTTCACGCGCACCCATTTCCATTGCCCTGCGCCGATGGGGAAGCGGTGTTCAACCTCGAAATGGTCTTGGTAGCCCAGCACGCAGGCTTGGCGCTCGCGCGCCACCAGCGCACGGTCGTCGGGGTGGATGCGGGCATCCAGGTCTGCCGTGTGCAGGTTTTGGTCGGCGGCCACGCCCATCATGTTGCGCATGGCCGGGTTGATGTAGAACTGCTGGGTGTCAATGTCCCAGTCCCAGATGCCGTCGCTCACGTGCGACACGATCAGCGACATCCGTTCCTCGCTGGCAAACAGTTGGGCTTCCGCCTGGTTGCGCGCGGCCAGAAAGTCATTGAATGCCGTACCTGCGGTGCGGATTTCGGTTGAGCCGGTCACGGCCACAGGCTCGACCTTTGTGCCGGGTTCGATCTGTTGCGCCCGCTGCTGCATGGCGTCGGCCAGGTCACCCAGTGGCCGCAGCAACCGCTGGGCAAAGTAGCGCAGGCTGGGCAGGCACGCCAGCAGCAGCAAGGCCGTGGTCAGCAGCAACCACTTGCGCATGTCGTCAATGGCCGCATAGGCCTCGGCAGTGGGCAGCACGCCTGCCAGCACCCAGTTGTTGTTGCGCAGGCGTTTGAAGGTTTCCAAACGGTCACCCTGGGCGGCTGACGAGGTGAGGCGGGTGCCCTCGAAACCCTGCAACGCCTGGTCCAGCGACGGGTTGCTGCCCAACTCGTCAACGGGCTTCATGATGCGGGTTTTGTCCGGGTGTGCAATCACCGATCGATCGGGCCCCACCAGGTAGAAGTACCCCGTGTCACCGTTGCGGCGGTTGGGCAAGCTGCCAAGCAAGTTGGGTTTGTACAGGTTGAGTACCCCCGCCATGATCCCGGTCACTTGTCCTTTTGCGTCGAACAAAGGCGTTGCCACCACCACGATGGGTTGCTGTGTGGCCTTGCCGAGCACGGGCCTGGAGATGACGGCATCGCGCGTGCCCAATGCGCCCTGGATGTAGTCGCGCGCAGACATGTCCAGCTTGCGGCGCCCTGGCTTGACTGGCCAGTCCACCAGCAGCACGCCTTTGGCATCGAACAGGTACAGGTCGTCGTACAGCGTCAGCAGCGCTGTTTCGCGTTTGAGCAGGCCTTCCAGCACCGTCAGGTCGTTGCCCAAGGGGCCGGGCAATGCCCAGGCGGCGGCTTTCAGTGCCAGCACGCGCTCATCCAACTTTTCGTCCAGCGAGCGGGCCAGCTCGTCTACCGTGCCCAGCTGTTCGGTTTCAACCTGGGCTTGCAGCGCACCCCGCATCAGCTGAAACTGCATGACCGCTTGAACCAGCACCAGCACCAGTGCAACCAACATGGCGCCGAGAGACAGTTTGGATTTCAGGCTGCCTTGGTTCATGGTCTTGCCGGTGCGTTGGGTGGGCTGTGACGGCTATCGGCGCGGGTGGGGGCTATCGGGTGGGGCGCACCGCATTCTTGGGCCTGAAGGCTTTGCACACCGCATCGTCGGTTTCAAGGTAGGGGCCGCCAATCAGGTCGAT
>JACCDS011667545.1_pt1 | contig 12072 bp, 12 predicted proteins | sample 7446441 | NCBI WGS metagenome assembly JACCDS01 (sample SAMN15323445, study PRJNA562643) | freshwater metagenome | isolation source: river surface water | place: USA:Blue River Watershed | collected 2017-08-17
CCCGAAGGTGTCATCAGTAAATTGTGCAATGCGCACATCACTTTCCTGCGCCACAGGAACATAGACAGCCGTGGTGTGCGGAACACGGGTATTAAACCAGATATCCCACGCCACACTGGTATCGCGGATATTTTGTGCATTCACCTTGAACTGAATTTGATTGGGATTATTGTCCACCGCCGCAATATGCTTTTGCAGCATCACTCCGGAGATAGGGCTGGCTGGGCTTTGCATGTGTATTTGCTGCGCATCCTGCGTCAGTAATGTGTAGCCAGACAGTACCAGAAATGGATCTGGTGGCCACACGGCCTTTGCCGCACGGCGCTCGCTATTTAATTTCTGGTGCTGCCACCACTGACTCTGGGGACCAACCCACACTTCATGCCCCATGTAGCCAATATTGCCTGCCTCGGGTGTCACCTGCGGCGAGGGCTGCTTATTCACTTCATCGCTCACCCACAAAAAATTGGGCTGCCCTTTTAGCGCCAGCGACAATACGCGACCACCAATTGCGGGAGTAACATCAACCGTCAGTGCTTCTGTTGTTAATTGGATGCGTTCAACTTCCGCCTGCGCGGCAATGGGCGCGAACCACAATAATATGCACAAGGTTCCGGAGAAATAACGCGGCGCAATGCTGGCCATAAAGTCACTCACTGACGATAAAAGGTGAAGTAAAAAAACAGAAATTTGCTGCACACACCATCGGGTATATTGCAGCGAGCAATCTATCAACAAGCCATCTATTAATTAACAAAAAATTACAACAAGGGTTTTGAAGTCAGGATCTGTAACAAGTTTTGCAAATGCACAGAGGACTCATAACCCAGTGGTGTTAAATAGCCACCATCCGATAAGGTAATTAACTGTTTTTCATGCAAGCGCCGGGTCGCCGCGATCAATTCCGGATCTGCATCCGAATGCACTTTGAGCCCGGTCTGGCTCGTAGTTGCATCAAATAAACGCAATACTTTCAACTCAGCAATTAATTCCTGGGACATTGGCATAGCAGATTCCACCGTGATAGTTAATGTTTTTTATTGTTGAAATACAGGTGCAGCGTTTGTGCAAATAACCATTCAATCCTGCGGGCAATTCTTTATAAATAGCATAGCCACCGCAGATCACAACCGTTTTCTGTAAAAATCAAACGGTCATACTGCTGTGCGATAAACCTCACGCACTTCATCGGCAATAATTGCTGCGCCGCGCGCAACCGTCTCTGGGTCCTGACAATAAGTCACCCGAATACATTCATGGCGATGTTGCCAATCATCCGTCAAACCCGGGAAAAAGTGATGCCCGGACACCACCAGCACACCCCGCGCTTTCAACCGCTGGTACAGGGCCTCACTGGTGATAGGCAAGTCCTTGAACCAAAGCCATAAGAAAATCGCACCTTCCGGTTTGTGGATAAAACAGGGTAAATCCCCCAGCGAGGATTTAAAGGTTGCCACAGCCATCTCCATCCGCTCTCGATAAAAAGGAGCAACCAGATCACGGCTCAAGCGCAAAATATTTCCGTCCTGCAATAAATGGCGCGCGACAGCCGGGCCGAAATTGCCGGTTGCCAGGCTTAAAATGGTATTAGCTTTGGCAAACGCCTGAATAATTGCAGGATCAGCAATAACAATTCCTGTGCGTGCACCAGGTAAGCCGAGTTTGGATAAACTCAATACCAAAATCGTATTGCGATTCCAATGGGGTTGCGCATCCACAAATAAAATATTGGGAAAAGGCGTACCGTATGCACCGTCCACAATAAATGGCACTTTGTGCTCACATGCCAGCGCATCCAATTTTGCCAGTTCGTCATCGCTAATCACATTGCCCGTGGGATTGGTGGGGCGCGACACACACAGTGCCCCGGTTTCATCCGTAATCCTCAACTGGCTGAAATCCACGTGATATTTAAAAAAACCATCAGGCAACATTTCAATGCTGGGACGAGTGGCGGTAAAAAAATCACCGCTAATCCCCAAATCGCTGTAACCCAAATATTCCGGTGTAAGTGGCAGCTGAATTTTCTTTTTAATACCGCCGGGATAATCGCCCGCAAATAAATTAAACAATACAAAAAATGCCGACTGGCTGCCGTTGGATAAGGCGATGTTGTCGCGGGAAATGGGCCAGCCATATTCATGTGAAAGCAATTCGGCAATGGCATCCAGCAATTGTGCATCGCCCTGCGGCGGCTGATAAAGCCCGAGTAACTCATGGGCATCACGTGCATTATCCAGGGTGCTGCGCAAGGCCTGCTCAAAGGCTTGCTCCATGGCAGGAATGCGCGCCGGGTTGCCACCGCCCATAAAAATCATGTCAGGGTTTACCCGTAACGCCTCCCCCAAATCATCCATCAGGGTGACAATACCGGCATCAGTGCAAAGCTTTTGCCCGAAACACGACAGATTTAATACTGCATCACTCATAAACCACTGCCTTACTCGCACAGATAAATGGGCTCAAAAAACAAACACCCGTTGATTGTCACCGCGATCAGGCGGGCAATCTAACGGGTGTGATAACAAAACATCACCGCAACCTGCGGTGCAACCGGGCACTCAAATCAAGCCAAATTTACGCAGGGTCTCTGCCAGTTTTTCCGGGTTAACCGGTTTTTGGATGAAGTCCATAGCCCCCAACTGGGTCACACGCGCTTGCGCGTTGGGCTGGATATCGCCGGAAATCACTATCACCATCGCATTCAGGCCTTCAGCTTTAATGGCTTCCAATACCTGGTAACCATCCAGTTCCGGCATGGTCAGGTCCAGAAAAACCATCTCGCCCTTGCCTTCGCGAATGGCTTGTAAACCCTCAGCCCCATTGGTGGCAAATGTAATATCCACTTCCCAATCGGCGGGAAGGGAGCGCGCAACCTGCTTGCGCGCCATCATCGAATCATCACAAATCAGTAGAGGTGTAGCCATGGAATTGGTGTATCTGCTATTTGAATGGGTTGGGCTGAGTATAGCCAGTGATTCAGGCGTCAGTCATTTTTTTACCGAATTTTGCGATACGACAACTGCACCGGCACCCGCCAAGACCTAAGCGTGCGCTTACTCGGCAGGTACTTGAGCTGGTTCGACATTGTCAAACAAGGCGCCAATCTTGATGGCAAATAGCGCGCTGGTCTGCGATTCGGCCTCGGCCAATAACTGTAATCCGGTTGGCCCCCAAGGCAACTGGCGCAGGCACTCTTGCTCTGCCGGTAGCTGCCGGGGCAATGCCAGGATGTCTGCCAATTGCTGCAAGCTGAGCAGGTGGAGGTTTTGGCTCAGCAGGTAATCGCCCTGGTAGTTGGCGGTAATGACATGGTGACGCACTAATGCGTCGCGAATGCGCTGCCACTGGTCTGCTGCCAATCCCTGCTGTAGCAGTTGTCGCTCAGGTACAGTCGCACCGCCAGCAGAGGCGTGATAACAACTCCACAGCACCAGCAGCGCCGCCACCAAATCCGGATAGTTACGGTCGCGCAGGCCTATCTGATGGGCATTGATGGTGTGGACAAAAATCGCACCACTGAGCACGACCGTCCAAATCAGGTTCACCCACAAAAGGAACAAGGGCAGTGCCGCAAACGCACCGTAAACCAAGGAAAATGAAGAGTGGCTGACAATCCAGCCAAAGGCAGCCTTCAGGCCTTGAAAGCCCAAGGTGGTAAAAAAACCGCCGATCATGGCGTGGCGCACAGAAACCTTACAATTCGGCACCGCCACAAACAGCAGGGTAAAGGCTGCCCAGGTCAGCACCCAGGGTGCAAACTGCAACACCCACTCCACAACCCCCAAACTATCGTAAGTGCCTACCAGTAAGCGGAATGAGGCCAAATAGGTACTCATCGCCAGTGCCACACCCAGCAACAAGGGGCCGAGGCTCAATATCGCCCAATAGAGCAAAAAATTGGCAACACCGCGACGCCCCTTGGATACCCCCCAGATCGCATTAAAATTCTGCTCGATGTTTTTGAGCATCAAATAGGCCGATACCAGCAAAAACGCAAAACCAAAGGCGGTGAGCTGGCGCGCCTGCTGGGAGAAGGAATTCAGGTACTTGCCCAAATCCTGCTCGCTATTGGGCAAAAAGTGCTGGAACAGCAGTGACTGCAATTGATCGCCCAGGTTTTGAAAGGCGGGGATCAGGGAAAACATGGAGAAGGTAACCGTCAACATGGGCACTGTGGCAAAGAGGGTTACATAAGTCAGGGAGGCTGCACTTTTTTGACAGGCTTTGGTGCGGTACTGATGCACCATCAAACCAAAAAAACCGATTAGCCAGTGGTAGGCGGTAATAATAAGGCTGCGCAGGGAATGCAATAAGGGGAGCAACAAAGGCATAGGGTTAAATCCTTAAAACAAGTCTGACGACAGCCGCTATAATCGCCGCACGGCTGTTCTTAGTAAAAATTATCTGAAATTGTACCGGGACTCTTGTTTCATGAAACATAAAACGATGATGGCACTCTACCACAACCCGCGCTGCTCAAAATCGCGCGATGCCCTGAACCTGTTGCGTGAACAAGGCATAGAGCCAGAGATCATTCTGTATCTGGAAACACCGCCGGATGCCAAAACCCTGAAATCGCTATTGACCGCATTGGGCATCAGCCCGCGCGAGTTGTTGCGCAAAGGCGAGGATGACTACAAAACACTGGGGCTGGCAGACACCACACTCAGCGACAGCGCTTTGATTAACGCCATGGTTGCCCATCCCAAATTAATTGAGCGCCCGATTGCCATAAAAGACGGCAAGGCCGTGATCGGCCGACCACCGGAAAACGTTTTACAGTTGTTGGCCTGACGTTTATTTATACAACGGTTTATACAGGTTATTTGCACGACCTTATTCTTCCCCATCAAGAGCCTGCTTATGTCTCCTTATGTATTGGTACTTTATTACAGCCGCCATGGCGCCACACTGGAAATGGCAAAACAGATCGCACGCGGCATTGAGCAAGTAGGCGGTATGGAAGCGCGCTTGCGCACTGTACCGGCCGTATCGCCCGTTACAGAAGCCAGCGCGCCAGCCATACCCGACACAGGTGCGGTTTATTGCACCGAGGACGACTTAAAACACTGTGCGGGATTAATCCTCGGCAGCCCTACCCGTTTCGGCAATATGGCCGCGCCCATGAAATATTTTCTGGATGGCACCAGCACCCAATGGTTGAACGGCGACCTTATCGATAAGCCAGCCGCAGTATTTACTTCCACCTCCACACTGCATGGCGGGCAGGAATCCACTTTATTGACCATGATGTTACCGCTGTTGCATCAAGGTATGATTATCGCCGGAATTCCCTACAGCGAGGCAAGCCTCTCCACCACGCGCACTGGCGGCACTCCCTATGGTGCATCGCACTTGGCCAGCGGCGATGCACCCACCAAACTCAGCAGCGATGAAGTTGCCCTGTGCCAAGCGCTGGGCAAACGCGTCGCCACACTTGCGTATCAATTAAAAGGTTAAACCATGACTCAGGATTCACACAAGGATTCACCGACAGACACAATGGCCGATGAAAAACCCAAAAAAGTAATTGTCATTACCGATGCTGATGCGCTTGTGTTAGAAAAAAAACTACGCGTAGGGCAACGCGTCTGCAATCTGAGTTACATAGCACTGCTCTTGATGCTCACGCTTAATTTTCTGCTCAGTAATGACCTGAACCTTATGCATTTGCTGGTTGCAATTGTACCTCTCGCGATTTTTATTCCCGGCCTGCGCAAACCACACCACCGCACTTATAGCTGGTTGTGTTTTGTATTGCTCATGTACTTTTTATTTTTGGTGCCGCTATTGATGAGTTACTGGTCACTGACCTATTGGGTGTTAACTCTTCTGGTGACGCTACTGTTTGTAGCCGCCATGATGACCAGCCGCTGGCTGCAATACTGGAATTACTACTTATCGACCAAGCAATAATTACCCACTCGCCTTTTCGTCGCTACGTTTTATTTTTTCTCAAGGAACATTATTGTGTCTGTGAATTATTATGAACCGCCTTCGGCACCACAAGCTGCGCCACAACCAGTTGCACAGGCGCCACAGCAGCCGAATAACCAATACCATCAGCAAGCCACTGGTAATAGTGGCTACACGCCACGGCCAAAACCATCCGGCCGCCTGCGTCGTATTTTTGGCGGTATGGGCGCCGCTGTAACCACGCTGCGCAACACACTCGCCAATATTATTTTTCTGCTTATTTTATTACTGATTATTGCCGCCATCAGTGGCAAGGCCACACCGCCATTGCCGGAAACTTTTGCGTTACGCGTGGCGCCCACCGGTATTTTGGTTGACCAACGCAGCTATATTGATCCCGCCAGCCTGCTCTTATCCGATGAAAATCCACAAGAAAATGAAACACTGGTAAGCGATATTGTGGCAGCGATCAACAACGCTGAAAAAGACAAACGTGTCACCATGTTAGTGCTGGAACCCGGTCGCTTGCTCGGCGGCGGGATCAGCAAACTCAATGAGATTGGTCAGGCACTGGAACAATTTAAAGCAGCCGGTAAAAAAATTATCGCCGTAAGCGATAACTACTCACAGGATCAATATTATCTTGCCAGCTTTGCCGATGAAATTTACCTGCATGAAATGGGTCTAGTCGAAATCACTGGCTATGGCCGCTACATGAACTATTACAAAAGTGCATTGGACAAACTCGGTGTCACTATTCACGCATTTCGCTCAGGCAAATACAAAGACTATTTGGAACCCTACCTGCGCGATGATATGTCGGACGAATCCCGCGAGCACAATTCGCAATGGATCAATGAACTCTGGGCCAATTACACCGGCAATATAGAACGCTTGCGTCGTTTGCCACCAGGCAGCATCAATGATTATGTCAATAACCTTGATGCCCATATGGCACTGACCAAAGGTGACAGCGCCGCACTGGCACTGGAAAAAGCGTTAGTAGATAAGGTTGCCTCGCGCCGCGAACTCATTGCCCTGTTAACAGAAGCAGCGGGAAAAAATAAAGACGGCGATAATTACAACGGTGTTGGCATCAACAGCTACCTTGCGGATGTACGTAAAAAAGCCAACACCGAATCGAACAAAGTGGGCGTCATTGTTGCCGCTGGCTCAATTCTGGACGGCCACCAACCCGATGGCAGCATTGGCAGCGAGAGCATGCTTGAATTATTGCGTCAGGTACAGGATGACAAGGATATTAAGGCCCTGGTAATCCGTATCGATTCCGGTGGTGGCAGCGCCTTTGCCTCGGAAATTATTCGCAGCGAAATAATCGCCCTGCGCGATAAAAATATTCCCATTTATGTTTCCATGGGAACTGTTGCCGCGTCTGGTGGTTATTGGATTGCTACCGCCGCCGATAAAATTTGGGCGCAGCCAACTACCATCACCGGTTCTATTGGTGTATTCGGCGCATTCCCAACACTGGAAAAATCCCTGGAAAAAATCGGCGTCTATACCGACGGCGTAGGCACCACTGAGCTGGCAGGCTCCATGCGCCTGGATCGTCCGCTCTCTGATAAAGCTGGCAAGGTTGTACAGCACAGTGTTGATCACATTTATGAGCGTTTTATCTCCCTGGTTGCCGATGCCCGCAAGCAAGAGAAAACCGCGATTAATGAAATCGCACAAGGCCATGTGTGGACTGGCAACAAAGCCAAAGAAATCGGCTTGGTGGATGAGCTGGGAACATTGAAAGACGTTATCCACGCAATCGCACAAGACGCGCAATTGGATAGCTACAAAGTAGAAATAGTGCAGCGCCCACTCTCGCCAAAAGAAGAGTTTTTGCGCTCCCTCGCACAAGGGCAAGCCGGTGCACTGCTACCCAAATCGCTGGTGAATCATTTTGCATCGCTCAGTATTTTGAATGACCTGAGCCCAGTGTTAAAACCACTGCAAGATTTGAAAAACATGAATGATCCACAAGGTATTTATGTGCAATGCCTGGATTGTGTTGTCCCCTGACACCTCGACTTAACGGATGCCTTACAAGGTAAAGTGCTATGAAAATCTATGCCGTGTTATTGCTAGTGGGGCTGCTATCGGCCTGTACAGGTATGCCTGAGAACATCAAGCCAGTCGATAATTTTGATGCAAATCGCTATTTGGGGCAGTGGTATGAAATCGCCCGCCTTGATCACTCCTTTGAGCGAGGATTAAGCCACATTAGCGCTACCTACAGCCTGCGTGAAGACGGCGGTATTCACGTGTTGAATAAAGGTTATTCTGCAGAAAAAAAGGCATGGCAATCCGCAGAAGGGAAAGCCTATTTTGTTGATAAAAAAGACCAAGGCTATTTGAAGGTTTCTTTCTTTGGCCCTTTTTATGGTTCTTATGTGGTGTTTGAGCTGGACACGCAGGGCTATCAATATTCGCTGGTGAGCGGGCCGGACAAAAGTTATTTCTGGCTGCTGGCACGCACGCCGTATATCGATAAAAACCTGCAAGCCGATTTAATTGCCAAAGCAAAATCTTTGGGTTTCGCTACCGAGCAATTGATTTTTGTGGACCATAACCCCACCACAGCTCCACCAGAAAATATGCCCTGACACCTGGGATAAAATCCGGACAAAAAAATAGCGCCGCAATGGGCGCTATTTTTTTGCACTCGAATTAATTATTCTGGTCGCATATGCGGGAACAACAATACATCGCGAATGGATGGCGCATTGGCAAACAGCATAATTAAACGATCAATACCAATACCCTCACCCGCTGTTGGTGGCAAGCCGTATTCCAGCGCGCGCACAAAGTCCGCGTCATAGTGCATGGCTTCATCGTCACCGGCATCTTTTTCACGCACTTGCTGCATGAAGCGCTCAGCCTGATCTTCCGCATCGTTCAATTCGGAGAAACCGTTTGCCAATTCACGCCCGCCGATAAAGAACTCAAAACGGTCAGTCACCGCCGGGTTTTCATCATTGCGACGTGCCAATGGCGATACTTCAATCGGGTATTCAGTGATAAAGGTTGGCTGATCCAATTTATGTTCGACAGTTTCTTCAAAAATTTCGATATGGATTTTACCCAAGCCATAGGACTCTTTAACCGCAATACCCAAGTCTTTCGCCGCTTTGGTTGCACCTTCAATAGTGCTCAATTGCTCGCGAGTAATTTGCGGGTTGTAGTGCAGTACCGAATCAAATACCGACATACGCGCAAAAGGTTTACCGAAATCGTATTCACTGGTTTGGTATTTCAGGATAGTGCCGCCGGTCACTTCAATACAAAGTTTACGCAGCAGGTCTTCGGTCAAGTCCATCAGATCTTTGTAATCTGCATAGGCTTGATAGAATTCCATCATAGTGAATTCAGGATTGTGGCGAGTGGAAACGCCTTCGTTGCGGAAGTTGCGGTTAATTTCAAATACGCGCTCAAAACCGCCCACCACCAAACGCTTCAAATACAGCTCCGGCGCGATGCGCAGGAACATATCCATATCCAAGGCATTGTGATGGGTAATAAACGGCTTGGCCGATGCACCGCCAGGAATCACATGCAACATGGGCGTTTCCACTTCCATAAAACCGCAACCGCTCATGTAATTACGGATAAAACTGATGCACTGTGAACGCAAGCGGAAAGTGTCACGCACTTCCGGGTTTACAATCAAATCCACATAGCGCTGGCGATAGCGAATTTCCTGATCACTCAGACCGTGATATTTATCCGGCAGTGGACGCAGGGATTTGGTGAGCAGTTGATACTCTTCCAAATTCACGTACAAATCGCCTTTACCCGATTTGTGCAGTGCGCCTTTTACACCGACGATATCGCCAATGTCCCACAGGCCCCACTGTTCTTTAATGACTTCTTGCGCCGCTTTGTCGGCATACAATTGAATGGAGCCATCGCCATCTTGCAACACCATAAATGGGCCGCGCTTGGCCATAATGCGACCCGCAACGCTTACCACATGATTCAGTGCTTCCAATTCTTCTTTGGTTTTTTCACCAAACTGCGCCTGCAAATCAATGCTCTTATCGCCGCGACGAAAATCATTGGGGAATGCATTGCCTTTCTCGCGAATAGCAGCCAGCTTGTGGCGACGCTCGGCGATCAGTTTGTTCTCATCATGTGCATGCGCATCGGTTTGCGCTGATTGGGTTTCGTTGCTCATAGTCTTCACTGATGTTGAATTAAAATTCCAGGAGTGGTCCCGCAAAAAAATTACAGGCCTGCCTTTAAACTTTCCACAATAAATTGATCCAAGTCGCCATCCAATACCGCTTGGGTATTGGAGGTCTGGGCACCGGTGCGCAGGTCTTTAATGCGCGAGTCGTCCAATACATAGGAACGGATTTGGCTGCCCCAACCTATGTCTGACTTATTGTCTTCCAGTGCCTGCTTTTCAGCATTGCGTTTTTGCATTTCCTGCTCGTACATTTTTGCACGCAGCATTTTGTAGGCTTTGTCGCGGTTCGCGTGTTGTGAGCGCTCGTTCTGGCACTGCACGACAATACCGGTCGGCACGTGAGTAATACGCACCGCAGAATCGGTTTTGTTAATGTGCTGACCACCGGCACCACTGGCGCGATAGGTATCGATCCGCAAATCCGCTGGATTAATTTCAATTTCAATATTGTCATCGATCTCCGGCGACACAAACACCGAACAGAATGAGGTGTGGCGACGATTGCCTGAGTCGAATGGCGATTTACGCACCAGGCGGTGTACGCCGGTTTCGGTACGCAGCCAGCCGAATGCATACTCGCCTTCAAAATAAATAGTTGCACTTTTAATGCCGGCCACATCGCCAGCAGACACCTCTTCCAGTGTCACTTTAAAACCTTTGGCTTCACCCCAGCGCAAATACATACGCAGCACGATTTCAGCCCAATCCTGCGCCTCGGTTCCACCGGAACCGGATTGAATATCCAGATACGCATTATTGGGATCAGTTTCACCCGAAAACATGCGGCGGAATTCCAATTCGGCCAACTGCTTATCAAGGCGATCCAGCTCTGACTGCACCTCAGCGACCATGGACTCATCGTCCTCTTCCACCGCCATGTCCAGCAGTTCACGAGAATCGCGCACACCCACATCAAGGTCATCAATGGTTTTGACTACCATCTCCAACGCGGAACGTTCGCGCCCTAAGGCCTGGGCACGTTCGGGGTTATCCCACACACTGGGCTCCCCTAAATCCAGCTCAACTTCCGCTAAGCGTTCTTTCTTGAGGTCGTAGTCAAAGATACCCCCTGAGCACATTGGTACGCTCGCTGAGGTCTTTAAGGGCATTTAATAAGGGATTAATTTCCATGATAGTGCGCAATTTGATCCGGGTTTAGGCCTGAACAGGCGGAAAAAGCGAGGCGCGCATTCTACATGAGATGCCATCACAGGCCAAATTCCAGCCCTATATGCAGCCCAGGATTGGTAAAAAGATTTACACCCATACACCACCGGTAAAGACACATCCATCTGCACCACCACCTGACAGTAAATTTTTGATGGTTCCTGTGCCAATCGCTATCGGCAATACCTGCGGATGGTTATACTGAAAAAAGTAACCGGTTACAAAACTGACGCCAGTTACCACTATGCCCTCAATAATCATAAGAATCCGGAGACCTAATGAACCTTCTAACCAAACTCCCATTATCGCTTGCATTGGTAAGCATCGGATTAGTGTTAACCGCGTGCGGCGGCGGTAGCGGCGGAGGCAATTCAGCGCCCTCATCGTCCAAAACCAGCGCCATATCTAGCTCTACCGCTGTCAGCTCCATTGCACCCAGCTCTACGCCAGCATCCAGCAGCTCATCGGTTCAGCCTTCCTCATCGTCTACACAAACCACCAGCTCATCCAGTGCAGCGACAATCGCCACCTGCACGGTGGATGGAAAACAATGGAATATTTGTGTAACCGATAACAATAATTGGAGCTTTGAAGCAGGAAGCTACTGTGTTGCCCAGAGCTTTTGCCCTGCCAATCGCACCCAGTTCCCCAGTCTGGATACCCGCGATACACCAGTGGATGCTCAAGCCACAGCCAAAACCCAGCGGGTTTACACTTACCTCAAAGATATCTGGGGTGAGAAAACCCTGACAGGACAGCAGGACCTCACCTGGAAAGACAGTATC